>Ga0208040_1004365_pt1 | contig 10818 bp, 7 predicted proteins | sample AD_UKC083_MetaG_FD_184431 | JGI IMG/M metagenome (GOLD analysis project Ga0208040, IMG submission 184431) | Active sludge microbial communities of municipal wastewater-treating anaerobic digesters from USA - AD_UKC083_MetaG (SPAdes) (version 2) | ecosystem: Engineered > Bioreactor > Anaerobic >... | reverse complement strand
TGGCGGCTGGCTGGGTCACCATCACCGGCTATTGGCAGGTGGACACTCCCGGATTGCCCTTCTGGGCCACCTTTAGTCTGATTCTGGTGCAGTTTATTTGCGTGGGCATCTACGAAGAGCTTTGGTCGCGCGGCTATCACCTGCGCAACCTGGCCGAAGGCTTCAACTTTGGCGGCAAAATGCCCCGCGCCGCCCTGCTGGTTGCCTATCTCATCTCCTCATCGGTATTTGGCCTGCTGCACATGGGCAACCCCAACGCCAGCCTAATCAGCACCTTCAACATCATCCTCGCTGGACTCTTTCTTGGCCTGGGCTTTGTTCTCACCGGCGAACTGGCCATCCCCATCGGCCTCCACATTACCTGGAACTTCTTCCAGGGCGCCATCTTTGGCTTCCCCGTCAGCGGCACACCCCGCACCGCCACCCTCATCGGCATTCAGCAGGGCGGCCCTGACCTCTGGACCGGCGGCGCCTTTGGCCCCGAAGCAGGCCTGATTGGCCTGTTAGCCATCGCCCTTGGATCCCTGCTCATCTGGTTGTGGGTCCACTGGCGCCGGGGCACATCCCCCCTGCATACCCGTCTGGCTGTATATACACCGAAATCATAACCGCAGATTGCGCTGATTACATAGATTACCTATCCGCAAAATCAGGGTAATCAATGGTTCACCTCCCCCACCACAGATTTCGCAGATTACGCAGATTGCTACATCAGCAAAACCAGTGAAATCTGCGTAATCCGCGGTTCTAAACTCCCCCGACCACAGATTCCGTGGATTACGCAGATTGCCATACCAGCATAATCAGTGAAATCTGTGTAATCAGTGGTTCAGCCCCCCCCCAACCACAGATTTCATGGATTACCGTATCCTCCCAATCAGTGAAATCAGCGTCATCAGCGGTTCTGAATTCCCCCACCCACCTACCTCACTTATTACCACATCCCCATAATCCGCGTAATCCGCGGTTCAGCCTTCCCCCCGGCTCTTGATCAATCGCTTAATCTGCAAACTCTTCGCCCCAAATTCAACAAAAGACCAATTTCAGACCCATAAGCTTCCAGATAATTTATAGCCTGTGCCAGATGAACATCTTGTAACTGCGTTGTCGCCTTGATTTCAACAATCACCTTGCCTTCCACAATGAAATCAACGCGGCGCGTCCCAATATGCTCTCCATCGTAAAAAATCGGCACCTCCACCTCGCGCTCAAAGGAAAGATTTTGCTTACGCATCTCAATCACCATCGCGCGCTGGTAAATCACTTCCAGATAGCCATTGCCAAGCGCTGAATGGACTTTCAGCGCCGCACCGATAATTTTTTGGGTGATATCACTGTATTTATAAGCTGGCTTTTCCAATTTAATTTTTTCCCTCCTTTTTATCACCTCAAATAATCCACCGCCTCGGCAATCACCGCGCCCAGGTCTTCTTTTGCCAGCTGCATTCCAGCGGCATACGCAGCTTGGTAGGCTTCTGGCATCAATAAAGCGCGCAGCCCGGTGGTCACAGTCTCCATTTGCTCATAATCTGCCGGGGTCAGCAGCTGTTCAATGCCCGGAACCCCCGCAAAAGCTCCTAGGAAGCGCACCCCGGTTTCCGCCTGCCCTGCCTGCCAGCCCAGGTAGGCCACATTCAACAACCCCAGCGCATAGGTGGCGTAATTAATCCCCGGTGAAGCGAAGTAAATCTTGAGCGCCTCCCGGGCTTCATCCATGCGCCCCTGCCGCTGAAGAATATCCGCCTGATTGATGTAGGTCAGTGCCAGATTTAGTGGATCCTGGGCGCGCACAAAAATCTTCCGACATCGCTCCAGCAGTTCCAGTGCCCGGTCATAATTTTGGGCTAACCGCTCCAGTTCTGATAGTATGAGGGTTGCTCCACCAATGAATGGCACCACGCCCAGCTCATTTTGAATAGCCATATTTTCGTTGAAATACACCCGCGCGGCATCCAAATCGCCGCGCTGCATTTTGACCAGTCCCAGCATATAGGTTGCCCCACCAATCCCCGGGCGGTCATCGGCTGTGCGGAAAATCTCCAGCGCCTCCTGCCCGGCTCGCTCGGCTGCATCCAGGTCGTTATCCATGCGCCCCAAAAAGCTCAACGCCACCAGCGTACCGGCGGCGCCAATGCGGTGCCCAATGGCATGACACAGCGCCAGGTTTTCTTCAAATGCGCGCTTTGCCGTCTCAAAATCGCCAGCTGCATTTGCGATTGTGCCCCTGGCAGCCAGGGCTCGCAGCAGCCCCACCGGGTCATTCAATTCTCTAAAAATGGCAATTGATTCGTCGGTTCGGTGCAGGCCCAACAGCGCGTAGGCCTGTTCACCGCGCTCAACCAGTTTTTCAGCCAGCGGCAGTGCGGCTCCAAAGTAAAGCTGAACTAGGGTGCTATTGCTTTGCTCTCGGGCAGCCAGCCCCGCCCGGTTGAGCGCCTTCAGTCGCAGCCGGTCAGAGACCTCTGCATTGGGGTACCCCAAAAGTGTTTGAAAACGCTCATTACACTCTGTCCAGAGACCGCGTATCCCCCAGTAGGGCGGCAGTGTGCAGGCAATCCGCAGTCCTGCGCTGATATTGGGCCCGCTTTCCTCTGCCAGGCACCACTCGAGGGCGGCTCGCAAATTATCATTTTCACGATCCAGCCGTTTTAACGCCGCCAACTGTTGATCTCGCCATAGTTCCGGTTCCAATTGTTCGGCTATATTCAGGTAATATTGCAAATGCCGGTTACGGCAAGCCGTACTCTCTCCGGATTCCAGCAGTCGGTCGCGGGTGTACTGCCGGATGGTTTCCAACATTCGGTAGCGGGTTTCGCCGCCGCGTAGTTCCGTCAGCACCAGCGACTTATTTACCAGCCCGCTCATCAGGTCCAGCACTTCCCACTCGGTCAGTTCCTGCCCGTTAATACTGCCCGAGCAGATCGTCTCTGCTGCTTCCAACGTCCAGCCGCCTGAGAAAACTGCCAACCGCCGGAACAGCACCCGCTCGGCCTCGTTGAGCAGATCATAAGACCAGTCAATCAGCGCACGCAGCGTTTGCTGGCGCGGCAGAGCGGTGCGGCTGCCGCCCGTCAACAGCCGGAAGCGGTCATCCAACCGGGCAGCGATTTGTTCCACGCTCAACACCTTCACCCGCGCGGCGGCCAGCTCAATCGCCAGCGGAATGCCATCCAGCCGCTGACAGATTTGTGCTACCGCCGGGCCATTATCCGGCGTCAATTCAAATTCGGGCTGGGCTGCGGCTGCCCGTTCAGCAAATAAGCGCACCGCCTCACAGTGTGAAAACTGCTCCCAGGGTGGCAAATGCCGCGGGTCGGGTGCTTCCAGCGAGGGCACCCGGAAAATATTCTCACCGGTCAGCCCCAGCGCCTCGCGAGATGAGGCCAGTAAGTGCAGCTGCGGGTTGACCTCCAGCAGCGCTTCAGCCAGGGATGCACAGGCATCAATCACATGCTCGCAGTTATCCAGAATCAAGAGCAAATTTTTGCCATGTAGATAATCATTCAACACTTGTAGCAGCGGGCGATCTTCAGACTCCCGCAGCCCAAAGGTCATGGCCGTGGCGCGCATTACCTGAGTTGGTTCGGTCACCGGCGCCAGTTCCACCAGCCAGGTGCCATCGGCATAATGATCCAGCATCTCGGTGGCAGCCTGAATGGCTAACCGGGTTTTTCCTGTGCCGCCGGGGCCAATCAGGGTTACCAGCCGCTGTTCAGACAGGCGGTTTTGCAGTTCCTTCAGCTCACGCACCCGGCCTACAAAAGAGGTCAACTGGGTGGGTAGATTATGCCGAAACGCTTCCAGCGTCCGCAGTGCCGGAAAATCATCCCGCAGGCCAGGGCCCGCCAGTTGATAAATATGTTCAGGTTGGGCCAGATCTTTCAGGCGCCGCTCGCCAAGGTCCAATAAACAGACCTCAGGTGGCAGTTGATCTTTCACCTGTTCGTGGACAGCCTGCGAGACCAGCACCTGCCCGCCGTGCCCGGCTGCCAGCAGGCGCGCCACCCGGTTGAGTGGCTGCCCAAAATAATCACCATCCCGGCTTTCGGCAGTTCCACTGTGCACTGCCATCCGCACCCGCAGTTCCAGCGCGCCGCAGGGCTCTGCGGTCAGCTCTCGCTGGGCTTCCAGCGCCGCCTGAACGGCCTCCAATGGCGAAGAGAAGGTGACGCAGAAAGCATCACCAATGGTCTTAAAAACTTCACCCCCGTGAGCGGCAATCACTGCCCGCAAGCGGGCATCGTGGCGGGCCAGTGCAGCCTGCATTGCATCTGGGTGAGCCTCCCACAAACGGGTAGAGCCTTCAATATCCGTGAACAGGAACGCCAGCGGGACAGACGCGGTGGACATAAGGTTATTTTATCAGGCTATCATAAAAAAAGCGGGCTCAAGAAGCCGTCTTAATCGCAATTTGCTCGCGCACAATCTCGCTTGATTCAGCATCGGTCAGGGCCAGCAGCATATCGCCGGCTTCCAGCACCGTGCCGCCGCTCGGCAGCACAAATTCGTTGCCTCGGGCAATCAGCATAATCAAAAATTGCTGCGGCAGCCCCAACTCCACAATAGACTTCCCCACCACAAACGAATCCGCCGGAATGGGATATTCTTTCAATTCGCTGCTCAGCCCTTCCATGCGGGTGTATTCCAGTGGATAGACCCGTTTTGCCTCCAGCGGCGCATCCACTTTCAACCAGCGGGCCACCTGCGGAATCAGTGTGCCCTGGAACAGGGTGGAGGTCAGTACCACAAAGAAGACGACATTAAACATCAGCTCGGCCTGCTCCAGCCCGGCCAGCAGGGGGTAAGTTGCCAGGATGATCGGCACAGCCCCACGCAGCCCCACCCAGGAAATAAACGCTTTTTCACGGATCTTGAGTTTGCTCGGCAGCAAGGCCAGAAAAACGCCAATCGGCCGTGCCACAAACATTAACCCAATGGCAATCAGCAGGCCAACACCCATGATTGGCGGCAGCCGGGAGGGGAAAACCAGCAGGCCCAGCGTCAGGAACATGGTGATTTGCATCAACCAGGCCAGCCCGTCGTGGAAGCGCATTACACTTTTGCGGTGGATGAAATCGCCCCGCCGGAGCATAATCCCGGCCAGGTACACGGCTAAAAACCCGTTCCCACCGACGACGTTGGTCAGCCCGAAGGTCAGAAAAACCAGCGCCGTGGTGAAGACCGGGTAAAGCCCGTCATAGCCCAGGCGAATCCGGTTGAGCAGGAAAAGCATCCCATAGCCAGCCGCCACCCCCAGCCCGGCCCCCAGCAGCATTTGCAGCACAAACGAGCCCAGCAGATCCAGCGTTGAGAAATCAGGCTGTGTCAGAATTTGAATCAATCCCACCGTCAGGAAAATTGCCATCGGGTCATTGCTGCCCGATTCAAATTCCAGCAGTGGCTTGAGCTGCCCCTTCAGGTTGATGCCCTTGGCGCGCAGCACCGAAAAGACCGCCGCCGCATCGGTGGATGAGATCACCGCACCCAGCAGCAGCCCTTCCACGATTGAGAGCTTGAGCAGCAGGGCGGCAATCAACCCCACACCCAGCGCGGTCAAAAGCACGCCCACAGTTGAAAGCAGCAGCCCCTCTTTGACGATTGGCCGGACGCTGCGCCATTCGGTATCCAAACCGCCCGAAAACAGGATCAGCACCAGCGCCACCACCCCTACCGATTGGGCAATCTGTGGATTATCGAAATAGATGCCCCCAATCCCATCAGACCCGGACAGCATCCCCAGCGCCAGGAAGATGAGCAGCACCGGCACCCCAAACCGATCAGAAATACGGCTTGCCAGCACGCTGACCACCAGCAGCCCGGCCGCGCCGATGATAATCCAATCAATCATCAGCGCCGCCTGTTCTAGTAATGGCAGGTGTGCACATCATCTCGGGCAAAAATCTGCTCCAGGGCCTTCTCATGGCCTTTTAGCGGGCCCCGCACCAGCAGGTTGAGGGTCATCTCGCCGCCAGAACGGGTCAGGCGGTGGGTTTTGACGCGCAGCTTATTCTGTGCAAACAGGTGCTCCAGTTCAGCCACCTTCTCTGGTGCCAGCGCACAGATAATTTCATAAGTGCGCTCTTCCCAAAGGTTATCCAGGCGGTGTTCAAAAAAGGGCAGCACCCATAGCACAATCAGCGCCAGCACCGTTGAGACGCCCACCAGCGCATAAAGTCCGCCGCCCAGGCCCACCCCCAGCGCTGCCGTCAGCCAGATGGCCGCGGCCGTCGTCAGCCCAATCACGCGCCCGCCGTCCCGCAGGATCACACCGGCGCCCAGGAACCCCACTCCCGTCACAATGCTTGCGGCGATGCGGGTGGGGTCATTATCTCCCGCCAACCGCACAGACAGGATGGTGAATAATGTGGCTCCCACGCAGATAAAAATCAGCGTCCGAAATCCAGCCGCCTTATCACGATATTCGCGCTCAATCCCAATCAATCCCCCGACCAGGACAGCCAGCACAATTTTCAACAGGTCTTCGGGTTGCAAGTACATTATTATCGCTCCGGAGAGAAGTTTGATTTTATTGTAACAAAAACTTGCCGAATTGTGGTTAAATAGACTCATGCCAAAAGAGCAGCGTTCTCTACGAGTTGAAGCCGTGGTATTACGCCATCTGGATTGGGGCGAGGCGGATCGCCTGCTCACCCTCTTCACGCGCGAGGCTGGCAAGCTGCGCGCCGTTGCCAAGGGTGCCCGCAAGGTGCGCTCCCGAAAGGCCGGGCACCTGGAGCCCTTCACCCGTGTGGCGCTCATGCTGGCGCGCGGCCGTGATGCCTGGATTGTCACCCAGGCTGAGACGGTGGATGCCTATCTGCCCATCGGTCAGGACCTGACCCGCATCGGCTACGCCTCTTATGTGATTGAACTTTTAGACCGCTTTACCTATGAGGAAGGCGAAAATCGCCCCCTCTACAATCTGCTGACCGATACCCTGGCGCGCATTGCCGCTCTGCCCGATCCCTTCCTGGCGGTGCGCTATTACGATATCCGCCTCCTTGACCTGTCCGGCTTTCGTCCGGAGCTGTTCCACTGTGTGGGCTGCGGCGCTCTGATTCAACCCCAGGATCAGTTCTTCTCTGCCCTGCAGGGCGGAGCGCTCTGCCCGCGCTGCGGCCTCAATCCAGGCGCGCAGGCCTGGCCCATTTCAATGGCGGCTCTCAAATACCTGCGCCATCTGCAGCGCTCCACCTATGCCGAAGCCGCCCGCGCCGACCCCTCCGAGCCGGTCCGCCGGGAGATGGAGAGCCTGCTCCAGCAGTATCTGACATACCTGCTGGAACGTCGATTGAACACCCCGCAGTTTTTGCGTGAGGTGCGCCGCACTTACCCGGCTGAGTAAAGCTTATTGCACCGGCTGTCCCGGAAACTCACCTTTGGGCAGTTTTTTCTCCAGCACAAAGACAATCACCCAGGGCATTGCTGCCGTCAGCAGGCTCACCAGCGGGCTCCATCCGCCAAGTGGAATCAGGGGCAGGGTATTGCTTAGCGCGTGGAAGAAGATCACCAGCGGCAGACTGCGGGTGTGGTTATAAATCCAGACATACAGGTAAGTGACGCCAATTAAAGAGATGGTTTGCCCCGCCAAACTCATGATGATGGTGGTAACCAACGCCGCGGCGGGCATTTCAACCGTGGTGGCTAATGTGGAATAGATGGTGAACGGAAAATGCCACACCGCCCAGATGATTCCCAGCACCCAGACCGGCTTCTCGCCGCTGAGGGTTTGCTGCAGCCGGGGCAGCAAATAGCCGCGCCAGCCGGGTTCTTCCCCCAACCCGCTGGTGAGAATTTGCATGATAAAGATTGGCAGCAGCCACGGCAAAAACGCCAGCAGCGCTGCCCCGTTGGGTTTCATCAGACCCGTCAGCAGCCCAATCAACATGGGCACTCCTGCAACGGCAATCAGGACCAGCGCCGCCCGCCCATACCACTTGCCGCTGCCCCAGCGTTTGAAGGATGCAAACAGCGCCTGCACGCCGCTCTTGCCGCCCTCCAGCCCCGCCGTGATGGTGGCGGCCAGCAGCGGTCCATAAACCGCCAGGCTGAACAAGACCGCCAGCAAAATGTGTTCGGAATTGACAAACCCCTCTTCAAACAACGCCGGATAATTCGCCGCCAGCGGCAGTGTGTAGCTCTTTTGCTCGCTGAGCAGCAGCGTGGGAATCCACAGTGCCCAGGTAAAACCAAAGGCAATCAGGATATAAATCCACAGGTATTTGCGGGATGTTTGGGCGGTTGTGTTCATATTGGATAACCTTTGTTGGATGGCGGTCAGGGAATGCCGAATGATACCATAAAACTTATCACAGATCAGGGTGCTCGCGAATTTGCAGCGCCAGCAGCACGGCGCCAATATAGGCCGCCAGTGAAATAATCATCAAGGCCGGATAACCCACCGCGCCCACAATCAAGCCGCTGGTCATGGTCAGCAGCACCACCATCCCGCCCACCGTCTGGGTAAAACCAATCATCAGCGAGCGTTCTTCCGGTGGCACAATATTGAGCATCAGGCTGGGCGAGGCTACGCCCACCGCCGCCACCCGAATGCCCACCATGGCAAATACCGGCGTCAGCAGCCAGGCCGCAGTCAGTCCCGAAATAGCCAGCGGCTTTGCCAGCAGCACCATCCCGGTCATGATGGCTGCGGCAATAACACCAGCAGCCGCGCCCACAGTCAGCACTTTCTGGTTCCCCACCCGCCGTGAGAGCCAGCCGAACAGCAGGTTGGCCAGCAAGTTGGCCACCATTTGCACCGCCAGGTAGACGCCCACCCATTGCAGCGGTGCATCCAGTTCCCGGTTCACATACACCATATAAAACGGTACGGCAGACACGCCCACAAACAACAGGGCCTGTGTCAGCAGGTGCCGTCGGTAGTTCGGGCTGGTGCGCACAATCCCCAGGGCAATGCGCAGTTGCTGCCGAAAAGGCCGGGAGGGCCGCGGGTTTGCGTCTGGCGTCTCTTTGATCTGGTTGAACAGCATCAGCGAGATCGATGCAAACAGGCAGAATCCAATTGCCAGCAGGCCGTAATTATTGGGGAATGTAATCGGGGTTGCTGGATCCAGCAGCCAGCGCACCAGCCCGCTCGCGGTGATGCCCAGCAGTCCGCCCAGCCCCAACCGCCAGGCAAACAACTCGCCGCGGCGGACGGGCGGCACGGTCTTGCTCACCACTTCTAGAAACGGCAGCCCGCCGATCCCTGAGGCCAGCGAGGCAATGCTGTAAGCGACAATTAAAGAAATCAAAATCCAGGCCGGGTCTCGCACCAGATTGACCACGGCTGCCAGCAAAATCCAGCAGGCGATTCGGATGAACGACATGCCCCGGTAAACCGCTATTTTCAACGGGCGGCTTTGCACATACCCCGCCACAAAGAACGGCGGCAGATACCACCCCGCACTGCTGATGGGACCAAACAAACCCAGTATGAACGCCGAAGCCCCCAGTTGATTGGCCAGTGAGGTGACCACCAGAGTGGGATCGAACAGGGTTTCTGCAAATACAAATAAAACGCCGTTAATGGCGCCCAGGAAGAAATTCCGTTTCATCACCTGAGGCGGCTGTGATTCAAACGGCACAACAGCGGGCGGGGTAGTGCTCAAGATACAATCTCCTGCAAATGGAAAATCGCGTCAATCCTATCAGGGTGAGCATTGAAAGTCAAGCAAGCCGGAACACGGCTTTTGTTCCGTCAGGATTTTAAGCCCGCATTAAATGACAGGCGCACCCCTTTTCCTTGGTATCAATCTACAACCATTTTGAAAATTTAAAATTAAGCCTTAAAACCCTGTCTGTTCGGTTTATAATTTAGCCATCCCCCCAACTGGAGTTCTCCAATGCCCAAAAGTTACCAAGCCTCGCTGACGCGTATTGAGCAGCGTTTCCGCACTTTTCACCCATTCTATGCCGATGGCTGGCGTGAACTGCCGCTGACCGAGCGCATGGCCGCGCGGTTTATCCCCGGCGCCAGCATGGCCATTGTCGAAGGCGGCGAGATCATCTGGTCGGGGGCTTATGGCGTCCGGCGCCAGGGCGATCCCGATCCGGTTACCCCGGAGACCTGCTTCCAGGCGGCTTCCATCAGCAAGCCGGTGGCCGCGCTCACAGCCCTCAGCCTGGTGGCTGAAGGCCGCCTGACCCTCGATGCCGACCTGCGAGACTTTCTGCGCTCCTGGCAGATTCCCGCCCGGGCTGGCTGGCAGCCGCGCGTCACCCTGCGCCAACTGCTCTCACACTCCGGCGGCATCACCGTGGATGGCTTCCTGGGCTATCCGGCCCGTTCTGCCGTGCCCATGCTCCAGCAAATTTTGAACGGCGAGCCGCCTGCCAACTCCCCGGCCATTCGGGTGGATACCCTCCCCGGTTTCCATTTCCGCTATTCCGGCGGTGGCTATACCATTGTGCAGCAGCTCATCGAAGATCTCACCGGTCAGCCGTTCTGGCAGGCCGCCCGCCAGCGCGTGCTGGAGCCCGCCGGGATGACGCACTCTACCTACCTGGACCCCCTGCCTGCCGACTGGCACTCCCGCGCTGCTGTGGGGCACCGCAATAACGGCGACCCGCTGATTGGCAACTGGCACCGTTATCCCGAAAGTGCCGCCGCTGGTCTATGGACCACGCCCACTGATCTCGCCCGCCTGATTGTCCTGCTGGAAGCCACCCAGCGCGGCGAAACCGACCGCCTGGTGCGCCCCGACCTGCTGGCTGATATGCTCACCCCGCAGATTCTGTTGCGCGGCATTGGTCTGGATGGCGATGAGGGCCTGGGTTTCTTCCTCACCGGCGAACCAGATGATCTGTATTACGGTC
>Ga0208040_1004363_pt1 | contig 10824 bp, 7 predicted proteins | sample AD_UKC083_MetaG_FD_184431 | JGI IMG/M metagenome (GOLD analysis project Ga0208040, IMG submission 184431) | Active sludge microbial communities of municipal wastewater-treating anaerobic digesters from USA - AD_UKC083_MetaG (SPAdes) (version 2) | ecosystem: Engineered > Bioreactor > Anaerobic >... | reverse complement strand
GTCACCACTTTAGTTGCGGGTAGGCGATTCGAACGCCTGACTTCCTTTTGGGAAGTACCAGATTATGAGACTGGCGAGCATGACCACTACTCTAACCCGCGATATTGTAAAAAGGGGAAAATTGAAAACAGTTTTTACATCAATTGTTGATTATCAGTCAAGTCGAAGTAGCTGTTTTCATCACCACTTTTTAAAATTGTTTTGATAGAGAAAATTGTAAGAGTAACATGACGGATTTGAACCGTAACGATTGTTTCTATAACAATTGTGAAGCCATTTCACACGAAGTAACTCTTTACGTCACTACTATCAAAATATCTTATGGACAAAATATCAAAGAACCATTTACGGGACAAATATAAATAAGATTTTTGATATTTCCAAATTTTTTTGAAAAATATTTTTAAAAAATTTGTAAGAGAAATATTGAAAAGAGTGGATTGTTTGCAGCGCTCCCACGCGAAGTAACTCTTTTCGTCACTACTTACGATTGCGGGGGAAACCGGATTCGAACCGGAAACGATTGTTCCATAACAATTTGCTAACCATTTAGCGACGAAGTAACTAAATTTTTCACTACTGTTTCCAGAGAAAAGTAAACTTAGTGTTTTTTCTTTTCCCCCAATTATTTTGCGGGAGAGGAAGGATTCGAACCTACTTTATTTCAATTTTTCATTCATAGATTAACAGTCTACAGCTAAAGCCACATCAGCTACACTCCCATTTTTTTTGAGTTAGGCACTGGAATCGAACCAGTCGACGAGGTTTTGCAGACCCCTACCTTAGCCGCTTGGTTAGCCTAACAATTATTAAACTTTTAGTTAATCGTATAGATTATGCAATGACCACCACGAGCAGGTAGTTTAATTTGGTCATCGAGCCAACATGTCAAAGATCGCGTTCTAATTACTATGAAATTTGGACTTTCATATCCTTAGATTTTGAGTCTAGTACAGGAATCGAACCTGTGTCGCTTCTATACCAAAGAAGTGTTTTACCACTAAAACTAACAAGACATATTTGAAAGAACGTTATAAAACAAAAAACCCGAAACTTTTTTGGGGTTTCGGGTTCATCTTTTTTTGGAACTTAAGTTATCATGTTATGATATCTTTTGGTTCTTTTGAACCCGTTTCCCATGAGATATTATTTCTGCCTGTAAAATCAGAACAGAACGTACTCCTCCCAATGTGACTTGGTATATCGGTCACCAGTAAGGTTGTTTGTATCTCTGTATAATGTTTCATTTTCTGTTTTATTATAGTCTTTTATAATTAAATATGGTACAAATATAAAAAATCTTTTTTAAATAACAAAATATTTTTTCAACTTTTTTTAAAAATATTTTTCATTTTCTATTATTATATTGAATATCACGTGGTTATATTTATTGGTGAAATAATAAATGTATTTATTTTAAATGTTTTTAATAATAGATGGTATTTATAAAAAAACAGTTTAAAGTTATGGCAGGAGAAATATTGCGTCCGTATGCGATAAATACTGGTTCCACAATAAGTGGCACAACACAAGTTGGCGATATAGCCATTGGGGAAAATGGGACATATGATTTTAGTACTAATCCAGGCGGCGTTACATGGTATATGGGTCCAGACGAAAACTTGGGATATTTAATTGTTCATCCTGATTATGAAAATAATCGTCCCAGATTTAAAAGAACTAGTGGTTTTAATGATGACTTATTTTTGATTAAAGCAAATGAGGTTGCTAGTATAATGGGTCACGAATCTTTTACTGGATTAACTGATGCCACAAATTGGTTAATTCTTAGTGGATATCCCATAATGCCATCGTTAGATATTACATTCGATAGTATAGCTAATGTACCAGTTGCTAGTGCGACAAATGTATCTGACTGGAATACATTTTTTGACTTACCAACCAATGGCACGCCATTTACTTTTGTATCTGTTGATGACAATACAGTTAAACTATATGGGGGCAAGAACATAAAAATAGAAGATTACTTGTTTCTACAAGATGCTCATCTTGTTGAAATAGATGATTATGGATGCATTGAAACCCTTGGAATAGACTGCTTCTACAAGACTGCTAAATTAGTGTCGGTGACTATGCGTGGTGTCATTACAAGCCTTGCGACGAGTAATGATTACGGTCCATTCGGAGAGTCACAAGCGTTAACAACGCTCAGACTGCCACGACTTATAAATGCAGGTGGGTCTTTAGCATATATGTGCACAAAGCTCACCGAGGTCGATCTGTCGTCGGTGGAGGACGTTGGCGATTACGGCCTTTATTATTGTGTCAGCCTAAAGGAAGGAATATTTCCAAATCTCAAGAAGTTCGGGTATTGTAGTTTTTATGGAGTGAGGTTTGAGGTATTGGATATTCCTAGAGTTACTGCCGAAACGGTCTCTGAGTTTTATCTCACCTCATTCTCGTCAATAGAGGGAGTGCCGAGAATAGATGTCACCTGTGATCCGTCTATTCTAACTTATAACAATGGGAAGCCACATCCTGACCTTTTGGCCTTGGCGTTATTGAACGATGTGTATTTTAACGGTGTTCTTTATGATCCTGTTCCTGAGAAATCAAGTGGTGATCTTATTATTTCATTTGACACCCTAACAGGCATTGAGACAGCGTTTGAGGGAAGGATGACCGATAAAGATGATGTCAATGTTTGGAATTCGATAATTGCAGACAGGGCATGGTCAACGCCGTTTACGAGTCTTGAGTGGGAGGGAACCACAATTACGCTGAAGGGTGGACAGAATATCTGTTGGCGAAAGCATGACTCTTGGGATCAAACTGGGTGGGAGCTTACACACATGACTAAGTTTGAAGATCATGGGTGTGTAATCTCTGTTGGAACATATGCGTTATATTACCTTCTTCAGAATTTTGTTTTACCTGCGGTTAGGGTGACTGGTGAATGGATTTTTCAGGACTTTACGAGAACGACTCCAGTCATTCTGCCTGAGTTACAAATTGCAGGTTTGGCTACTTTCTATGGGGCGGCATTCTCTGAGTTGTATCTCCCAAAGATGGAGTATGCAGGTCCGTTTGCATTTGGCACGATGCCTGGGGTAAACGTTATTTTCATGCCGTTTGTCATCACCTTCGGAACGAGGAATACAAGTTCTGCCATGTTCTATCAGGTAGCAGGTGCCACGATAACTATTACCATACCTGTTGCATTAATGACCTGCAATGATGGTAATCCTCATGCAAGTATTGCTGCTCTTCAAGCAGCGAACACGGTAACGGTCGTGGCCTATCCGTCTCCACTTGAAATGACTTTGACGGCAGGGGGTACTGGGGCTGGTGTTGCAATACTCAATCTTGAGGCTTCTGAAGATACTACTATTGCATTGGATGGTGAGGGGCGGTTCTACGATGACGCTGCTGGTACTCAGAACCCGACAACTCAGCGTACAATCGTTGCTGGAGCAATGCGAGCATTCTACGTCAAGGTTGCGTCAGGTGAAAGTAAACTCACAATTAACGACCCCGACCTGATAATCAAGTGGGGGAATCCTGATTATGAAAATAAATGGGCAGGTTGGGTTGACGGCTACTATAATGATGCTAATGGCCCAGTGCTTAGTGGAGCATTTGATAAACTCCTGAATATTACACGTATTAGTGTTGGCTTGTATAGTGCGGTGCAGCCTGTCATAAGTTATCACATGGCAAGGATGTCTCCCACGTTGGAGGAATTTGAGTTTTCAAGTCTTGGTACTAGCGTTGGCGATCCTGAGTTTATGCCGCGAACCCTGAAATACATATATACGTTCTGTGATTTTACTGCTGGCGGCGACTTTGCAAACCTGCCCCCTATCATGGAGTATTTCTATCAGATGACATACATGGGGTACGTGAATCCAACTACGGTTGGGGTGTTGGGCAAATTCGGTCTTAATCTCATTAATTTCGCACCAAATGGGGAACAGAATGTGTCGGGTGACTTTGCTAATGTTCCTGAAGGGTGGTTCGGTTTTAATCTTGGCAGTATGCTCGATACATGTGGTGGTGATTTTGCCGATCTACCTAATTCGATTTCTCAAGTAACATACTATGGTATTGGCACTATATCATATACTGGCGGACGAACATGGAGTAATGATCTTAATTGGGTAAAAATTAAACCATCTGGCGCAGATGGCCTTTCGGTACAGGAACAATCTGACCTTATAATAGATATGTCGAAGTCAGCATGGAATCGGGGAAGAGATAACAGTTATTTTTACATTAGAGGTACAAATACTGTATCAATGGCTGATACTACTCAGGGCGGTATATGGGGAGATTTCAGCGGAGTTCCAGCGCCCACAGCGCTGGCAACTGCTCTCAAAAATCTAAATACAAAAATTAACTCAGCAAGTATTCTATTAAAAGATGCTGTTGTTCCTGGAATAACTGGAGATGGTACAGGATTTCCTGCTGGGTTTGGCAACTGGTGGAGATCATAATAATTAATTAAATATACAAATAAAAATATGATAATTCAAAAAGACAAATTATGGCATTTTTTTGGGGCAATTCTTATTTCGTGGATTGTTCTTTTAGCTTCTCACCTATGGTTTCCATTACATTATAATTGGGACTTTGGGTTGGCTTTTGCAGTTTCTTTCTTTTGTATAATATTGAAAGAAGTTGTATGGGATAAATGGTTGAAGATGGGTACGCCTGAATTGATGGACTTCTTCTGGGGGTTTGTTGGAGCAATTGTTGGTCCGGCAATTTGGATGGTTGTTGAATTGATTTTAGGTAAAGCTGATCAATTACCTTGGTGAAATCCTTTATTTTATTCTTAAAAAAGATTATATTTAATTTCACACTATTTATAATAATGGAATTAAAAACATAATAAACAATTAAATTAATAAAAATTTCAAACTATGGAAGAAAAAGGTATTTTAACACAGGAACAGGAAAAGAGATTAGCCGAATTACTAGATGATGTAATTAAGCTAAAAGGTTTCCTAGAATTACTTGACGGGTATGTATTTAAGGCTCTTATTACATTCCTTGATGATAAATTTGCTGATCAGATTAAGGTTGAAATCAAAATCAAATTAGCAGAACTTGTTGACGCTGTATTGGCTGAAGATATTGAAACTGCACAGGATCTTGCTGCTGAAGTTATTAATATGTTAATTGATATACCGGGATTGGATGAGGAATCTGAAGGTCTTTTATTCAAGGGTATGATACAGCTTCTTGTTGGTGTTGTTCTTGATTGGATTAATAAAAAGAAAGGTGAGCCAGTTAAGCTTCAGCTTAATAGATAAGAAATAATAAACCTGATGTGTGATTTGGCAGGCCGAATATTCGGTTCTGCCACAATCTCCATATTGATTAACTAATACATTATGAAAAAACTAATATTATTTGCGTGTTTTTTAATTTTTGCCCTTTTAGGATACGGACAAAATAGTTTTAAATATCCCTTAATTATAGGAACTAATAATGGTACTGGTGGGTATGTTAGATTAAATGGTGCCACATCAGGTTCATCGACAATTCGTGTAAATGCCAATGCTGGCACTGGAACCATTTTTGAATTACCACTTAATAATGGAACAAATAACTATGTTTTGATAACGAATGGTTCTGGTGTTACTTCATGGTATGATCCCAATAACTTTGGATTTAGAACTGCAATACAGGTGGGACAACAGTTTATAGATTCCATAACCAATGGTATTGATATATCAACAGTTGCTGTTATGAAAAAAGCTGATGGTCCAATCGAACCTATTTTTACGTTCGGTGCTGGTAGTGGTTTTATTGGTGATACAGCATTATTTAACAACGGCAGGATTGCTGGTGCTTTTTTTAATTCTAGTTCAGATACATTATATATTACAGAACTAAGGGGTATATTAACCACTGGTGCTGGTACTGAAACCATATCAGCACAAATAAGATGGCATACTGGATGGTTATCATCTTCAGCAACAATATTAAATACGACACCTATGGTTATTGCGAGCAAAACTACTGATGCGGTGGTAACAACATTCAATAATAATGGTATTCCTCCCGGTTGTTGGATATGGTGTGTTTTAAGTGGGGCATCATCGGGTAATAAACCATCAATGTTGGTGCTACAGATGACTGGTTATAAACGAAATAGAAGTAGATAAAAATGAAGAAAGTATTATCGATTATAATTACATTACTGTTTATTACAAACATTAACATCCTGTCTCAAAATAGAGGTGGGATGTTTCATAAATTTGGAAGTAGTGTTTCGACAGCAAATCATATCACAGAAAGTCAATATTGCCCCGAATTTCAGGCTGTTTATAATGCATTTAATACAAAACCACACGCCGATACTGCCGCATTTATGAATGCAATGGTTTATTCACTTGATACGGCCGGATTGTTGGATAAAATGGATTTATTATACATATTGGCTAACAATAATTCATACAACGCAAATATTAATTGGATAAATCCAAGTACTTTTACACTTACTGACCCGGAGACGACAAATCCTCAATTTTTTAGATATCAAGGTTATCGTGGAAACGGATCATCTATGTATTTGTCAACTAATTATACACCATATAATCACGAAACAAAAGTATCAACAAATAGTGTTACTCTCGGTGTTTGGATGTTAGATTGGGGTAGTAATAGAAATGTCGCCGCAGGTACAAATGATTCCTATAGTGTACGTACTGAAATTCAAGTTTACGGTAGCGGAACCTATCCAAGAGGTTTTGCGAATTCGGCTGGTAATCCAACAAATCCATCAACAGCTATTGGTGCAGAGGCAGGTCTTCATATTATTACAAGACGAAGTAGTAGTGATAATGAATATTATTGTAATAATGTTAGCATAGCAACTAGTACAGCCGCATCATCAACAAATTCAAGTCAAAATGATATATGTATACTAGCTAAAAGTCTTTATAACGGCCCTGGTGCCGAAGCTTTTTTTTCAGGAAGACTTAGTATTGTTTTTTATATGGCAGGCATTACAGATAATGAGGCAAGTGTTTTATTTACAATATTTGATACATATATGACAGCAATTGGTTTATAACATGAAAAAATTTTTATTTTATATTGTACTAGTTATATTTTCAATAACACTTAAAGCCGAAACATATTATGTGTCAACAATAGGAGATGATAATAATCCAGGCACTATTGTACAACCTTTTTATAACTTGAACCACGGTATTTTACAATTAGTTGCTGGCGACACATTATTTATTCGCTCAGGTGTTTATTTAGTTACAAGTGCAGTATCTATTTCGGCAAATCCTAATAATGGCACAAAAGATAACCCAATTGTTGTTATGGGATATCCTGGCGATAATTCACGTCCAATTATAGATGGTAGTTTACTTAACAATACAACTTTATTGAGGATAGAGAATAAATCACATTGGATAGTAAAAAACATTGAAATAAGGGAGTCACATGACACTGATGGTGTTTATACAAATTTCTGTGGTATTAATTGTTATAGTTCTAATCAGATAAAGCTGGAAAATATAATTGTACATGATATTGATGGACAGGGGTTTAGAATTCAAGATTGTGATACGATTTATATAAGAGATTGTGATTCTTACAATAATTACGATCCATATAATGGTGGTGGTAAAGCAGATGGATTTCAGATAAATGGTGCACCTGGTAAGGTTGCCATGGTTTATTTTGACCGATGTAGAGCATGGAATAATTCAGATGATGGATGGGATTTTCTTGATAACACAAGAGGAGTAGTTGACTCCTGTTGGGCTTGGAATAATGGTTATGATACAGACGGTAGCGGACAAGGATTTAAGGCTGGTTTACAAACTGGCCCGCCACCATCAGAGGCTTATGTCTTTACAAATAACGTGGCAGTATATAATTCTCATGGTGGAATGAGGGCAAACTGTAATAATCAGGAGTGGTTTATTGATAGTAGATGGTATAATAATACTGTTGCTTTTAATTTAGAATATGGCTTCAATTCTTCAAATCTTCCTGGTGCTCAAATGTATACTAATATTTGGAGAAATAATATATCTTACAATAATGTGTTAGGGGATTATTGGGAGGATGCATCAACTTTTATAAGAGATCACAATTCGTGGGATTCAGGAATAACATTGACGGATGTTGATTTTATATCAGTAGATAGTACGGGTATTTCAGCACCAAGAAATTTGGATGGCACATTACCTAAAAATGATTGTTATGTTAATTTTTTAAAATTACACAGAACATCTGATTGTGTAAATGCTGGTATTGATGTTGGACTTCCTTATAAAAGTACTGCACCAGATATTGGTGCGTTTGAAACTAATAATATATTTTATGTGTCAACTACGGGTAATGATAGCAATCCCGGTACAATATCACAACCATGGGCAACTTTATTACAAGCATTTACATCTACATCAGTTTTACCTGGAGATTCGGTTTTTATTAGAGGTGGTGTTTATTATATTATAACAAATGGAACTGGTGTTAGATGTACGCGTAATGGTACATCAGATAATTGGATAACATATATTAATTATCCTAATGAAAAACCTATTATGGATTTTGGTAATATGACGGCAGGTAATATAACATATCCCGGATTAAGAAACGATGGCGTGGTTTTAAGCGAGGTTAATTATATAAAACTTTATGGTTTGACTGTAAGAAATGTAAAACAATATTTTAATCGCAATTATGCTAGGGGAATATATTTAAGAGATGGTATTGCAACAATTGAGAATTGTATAGTATATGATTGTTGGGGGCATGGCATTCATTCTCAATTTAGTGTAACAGCTAAAGAGAATGATACGCACTATATAATTAATTGTGATTCATATAATAATTGTGATAGTATTTCTGGCGACCCGCTTGGGTCAAATGCGGGGGCAACTGGTGCTGGATTTGATGCTTGGACTGACGGTATAAATGGAAAGACCTATTTTATTAATTGTCGAGCTTGGGGAAATTCAGATCAGGGATATTCCATTGGGTCAGATGCTTATATGAGAGCTGAGGATTGTTGGTCGTTCGATAATAAAGCATATGGTAATGGTAGTGGTGGTGGTTTTAAATTGGGGTGGCAAGATATAGATACACCAGATTTGAGAAGAGAAATTATTAATTGTGTTGCCACATATAATGATAGTTATGGCTTTTTTACTAATGAAAATGGTTCTGGTACGGAAGAGGAGTGGAATGCTGTTAAATCAAATCACTATAATAATATTTCATACAACAATGAAGGATATGGTTTTATAATTCAAAATACTCGTCAATCAGAAGAGTTGCAACGGTGGCGTAATTTTTCAAACAACATATCGTATAAAAATGGGAGTGGAAATGTATTTGATGCGGCCGGGGCGGCAAAATATTCCGGTTCGAATAATTCGTGGGATATTCCACTTACAGTAAATGATAATGATTTTATTAGTCTTGATACTACGGGAATGACAACATCACGACAATCAGATGGTTCATTACCCAACAATAATTTTTATAATAGATTTTTAAAACTCTCACCAACATCAAATCTTGTTGATGCCGGAATAAATGTCGGGCTTCCCTATAAAGGTTTAGCACCCGATTTAGGACCTTTTGAATACAATCCACCAACACAAATCATTGCTGATCATACTGTTGTAGATAAATATGATGATATACCACAAAGATGGATAGATTCTGTTAAGACAATGTGGGTGTCTGTTGCTGGTGAATCACATTCACAAGCATATAGAACGGGGGCTCAACTTCTTGAAAATATTAATTCTAAATATGCCGTATCTATTCGTGAATCTGGTACGCCTGATCCTTATACTACAAATAATCTCAGGCTGAGTAGAGCAACATGGGGTGATTTAAACAATTCTTCTGGGTGGATATATGGTTATGGCGAAGAAGATTGGTACACAAGTACAACTGCTATAAATAGAACTAAGGCGGGTTTAGATTATTGTAATAATAATGGACCAGTATTGGCGGCGCTTGGTTTTGGTTGGTGTTGGGATCCCGACGAACAAGTAGAAGCAATGGATGTATATAATGAAGTCACACAAGAATATGATGAATATTGTCGGACTAACGATTATTTAACTAAAGTATTTTTCACCACAGGTCCTGTTGATGCTACAAATGCATCAGGAATTGTTGGATATTATAAATATCTCGCATATGAAGCGATACGTAATTATGTATCACAGATTGATAATGCAGTATTGTTTGATTATGCCGATATTCTTTGTTATGATGACGATGGAACTGGGCCTAATACCGCGTCTTATAATGGTAATGTATTTCCTATAATAACTCAAGATAATGTTTCCCCAGAACAAACAGGACATATATCAAACACTGGCGCATTAAGATTAGGAAAAGCTTTATGGTGGATGTTAGCTAGAATTGCGGGATGGGATGGAAATCCTGAAATCATAAGTGAAACAGATATAACATTTTTTACTATAAATAATCAAATAGGACCAGCAATAATAAATACTACAAATCATACTGTTAATGTACAAGTTGTATATGGGACAGATCTCACATCACTTATACCAACAATAACAGTTTCGGATGGTGCAACTATATATCCATCAAGTGGTGTTGCAAGAAATTTTACTAGTCCTGTTGTTTATACTGTAACATCGGGTAGTTCATCACAAGATTGGATAATAACAGTAACAGTTGCACCACCAATACGTTATAGTGGCCCCGGAACTCTTTTTGGCCGTCCAGTACATTATGATGAAAAAATTATAGTAATAAAATAAAATCATTAATTAAGTAAGTATGAATTTAAGAAAAATACTGATTATTTTATTATCATTTGTATTTACTGAT
>Ga0208040_1004361_pt1 | contig 10824 bp, 9 predicted proteins | sample AD_UKC083_MetaG_FD_184431 | JGI IMG/M metagenome (GOLD analysis project Ga0208040, IMG submission 184431) | Active sludge microbial communities of municipal wastewater-treating anaerobic digesters from USA - AD_UKC083_MetaG (SPAdes) (version 2) | ecosystem: Engineered > Bioreactor > Anaerobic >... | reverse complement strand
GTGATAGTTTTTTCGTCGTTCGCTGCAAGGCCAATCAGGTTATTGCTAAACCCAGGCACCGGCCACTGTTCTTCGGCATCGCCAACCAGCAGCTCCGCGTGTTCTCCTGCGATGATTTTTTCGTCCTGTCCTTCATCGGGCTTGGTCAGATGCGCATCAACCACAATCGCAACCAGGTCGCCGTTTTCGGCTGAACGTTCAACCGGCTCTGCCGTGCCCGAATTGTGATGCAGGCGCGTCATAACTTTTTCAACATCTTCATCGCTGACCGTCTCGGGTTCGTATGGCAGGCGGACAGCCCGGTATTCACCCAGGTTGACAGTCGGCTCCAACGGTACCAGGAATACCAGTTTCAACGGGTCCATGCTGGCGATATCTTCCAGTGCCCCCGGCGCGCCTGGTTCAATCTTCGCTTCCTCAAGAATCTTGGGATACAGCGCGTCAATCAGCAATTCAACCGCTTCCTGGTCAATTGCACCGTCACCATACATCCGGCGAATGACATCGTAGGGGGCTTTCCCAGGGCGGAAGCCTGGAATTTTAGCTTCACCAGCGATCTTCCGGGCGGCTTTCCGTTTAAAACCCTCAAAAGTCTCCTGGTCAAATTCGACCGTCAGTCGGGCCTGATGATCATCGCGAAGTTCAGTTTGAATGTTCACTATCGTTCCTCATTATTATATATTTTGGGGTGTGGGGAAGGCGGGACTTGAACCCGCACGCCTTCCGGCACATGATCCTAAGTCATGCCTGTCTGCCAGTTCCAGCACTTCCCCAAGCCGTCCCATTATAAGCGCAAGATTATCGAACGTCAATAATGCGATATAATTTGAACGTTTGCCCTATCTTACATTTTTGGAGGTTGGCTTGAGCCGAGTGATTCACACCGAGACCGCTGGCAAAGACCGCACTCGTCTGAGTCGAGCTGTAGTATTGGCCCTGCGGGAGTTAATGCACCTATCCGAGCCTGACGATACCGCCCGTGACCTGGCTGCATTTATCGCCTTAGCCTTATTGGAAATTGCCGAAACAGTCGATCAATCTGTTGGCGCCTGGGAAAAGCGCGGCTACTGGGTCAAAGCCGAGCGTTTTCGTATGGATTGGGATTGGTCTGGGCGCCTGAGCCGTAGTATGCGCCAGTCTGTTTTGGATGAGGACTGGGCTAACATAGCCCTGCTCTCTGCCCAAATTGCCCAAAAATTTGCCACGATCAAATTACCCGTCCGGCATCGCCTGGGCACGCCCTGGGTGGGCGCCTATCAGGAACTGCTGCGGCGCAAATAGAACCAAAACAGCCTCCTGTCAAAAGGAGGCTGTTTTTTGCATAGATCAGGTGGACTACTTTTTCTTCAGAATGATGCGGGCATCCACAACTTTGGCGCCCTTGCCTTCTTCGTAAACCAGCACCGGGTTCGCGTCCGATTCGCCGATTTCATCAGCCAGATCAAGGATCATAGCAGAGTAGCGGCAAATGATGTCCGCCAGGGCTTTGCGATCGCGGGGTTTTTCGCCGCGGGCGCCTGCCAGGATGGGAGCGCCGCGAATTTCACCCAGCATGCGGGTGGCTTCGCCTTCAGAAACCGGCGCTACACGGAAGGTCACGTCCTTCAGAACTTCCACGAAGATGCCGCCCAGACCGAACATCATGGTCGGGCCAAAGGTAGCGTCGTTGACAGAGCCCAGAATGACCTCGGTGCCCCAGGGAGCCATTTCCTGAATCGCAATGCCATGAATATTGGCATCGGCCTTGTAAGCTTTGGCATTGGTCATGATGGTGCGGTAAGCTTCGCGCACACCAGCTTCGTCTTTCAAGTTGACTTTCACGCCGCCAGCATCAGACTTGTGCAGAATATCCGGCGATACGATCTTCATGACAATCGGGAAGCCAATCTTCTTGGCGAGCGCAACAGCTTCATCTTCGGTTTTCGCCAGGAAAGTGCTGGTTACCGGCAGGCCATAAGCCGAGAAGACCTGCTTGGCCTCGATCTCGGTCAGCGAATCGCGGCCATCGGTGCGGGCCAGGTTGATAACTTCCAGTGCCCGGGCGCGATCTACAGACTGGCACGCGGTTTCGGGTTCGGCCAGGGCGGCGCGCATGCGATCGTACTCGCGCAGCGCAGACAGGGCATTCACAGCCAGGTCGGGGGCGCCGTAGCAGGGGATGCCGTTGTTGATCAGCCAGCGGGTGGCTTCCAGCGATTTCTCGCCGCCAACAAACGAAACGGTGACGGGCTTGTCTTTGACGCCAGCTTCATCCAGGGCCTGTTTGATGCCGCGAGCAATATCAACCGGGTCAGTCAGCGAGGTTTCGCAGTACAGAACCGCAATACCATCTACCCACGGGTGGGCAATGGCATAGCGCAGCGAGTCGGTGTACCAGTCGCGGCCAGCCATGCCGGTCAAATCCACCGGGTTCTTGGCCGAGCCAAATTCTGGCATATGTTTCTTTAATTCAGTCTGCACTTCAGCCGGGGCAAATTTCAGCGGTAAGCCGCAGTGCTCAGCCGCATCGGTCGCCAGCACACCCACGCCGCCGCCATTGGTGATGATGAGCAGGTTATCGCCCTTCATCGGAGGCTGTAACGAGAGCGCCAGGGTGCGGTCAAAGAGATTATCCAGGTCAGCAGCCTGCACAACGCCGCACTGCTGGAACGCCGCGCCATAGACCTTGGCCGCACCAGCCAACGAACCCGTGTGAGAAGCAGCCGCTGCTGCACCGTGGGCCGAAACGCCAGATTTCAAGGCGATGATCGGTTTGTGCGCCTTGCGGGCAACTTCCATGAATTTGCGGCCATCTTTGAAGCCTTCAATGTACAGCGTGACGCAGCTCGTGGCGTCGTCGTTGTCTAACCAGGCGATGGTGTCAGCAAAATCCACATCCGACATGTTGCCGATGGAGATGAGCTTATCAAAACCAATCCCGCGGATATAAGTGGAGGCATCAATGGCGATCAAAAGCGCACCGCTCTGCGAAATCAGGGCGGCCTTGCCGGCAAAGGGCAGGAAGGGGGCGAACGAGGCATTCATTTTGTCTGAGTTAGACAGGGTGCCCACAATGTTCGGACCCAGGATGCGCATATTATAGCGTTTGGCAATCGCCACAACCCGGTCTTCCAACTCACGGTTGCCCACTTCGGAAAAGCCCGAAGCGATCACAATCAGGGCCTTCACGCCTTTTTTACCACAGTCTTCCGTAACCTGTTCTGCCATGCTCGCGGGCACAACAATCACCGCAGCATCAACCGCTTCGGGCACTGCCAGAACAGAAGCATAGGCCTTCAGTCCCTGAACTTCGGGATCTTTGGGGTTAATCGGGAAGATTTTGCCCTCGTACCCGCTCTTGAGCAGGTTATCTACCACGGTGAAGCCAATCTTCCCCGGGGTGTTCGAGGCGCCCACCACGGCAATTGACTTGGGTCGATAGAGACTATCCAGATTTGTTACGTTCACGCTTGATCCTCCTGAAAGGTATTAAAGAAACTTTTTCTTTTATTAGATTAAACCAAAGGTATAGTATACCTCAAAACCCGCCATTGGCTTTTTGCGGGTGGTTTTCAACGAGTTCGGCCAAAACAACCTCCGGGTTGATTAAGCCCTGGGGTTGGGGTCGATTGAAATAATTGCCGCCCAGATACTGCGCGTCATCCAGCGGCAGCCCGGTGTGCACCTCCAGATGGAGCATGGACGCAACCCCATTAGCCTTAAGCGCCTGGATGTATCCCGGCGCCGTATGGTCAATGCGATCTGGCTCCAGCACCTGCCCAACCTGCCCAATTTTCTGCCCGGCTTGCACCAAATCACCGGGTTGTACACAGGCAGATTTCATTTCTGCATACCGAATAACCTGTCCGGCAGAATTCTGGACTACAATAGCATAAGTATTATTCCAGTATGTGCGCAGTTCGGGCGATGTAAAAAGTTCCACGCTCCGCACAACGCCGGATTCAATGGCAACCACATCGCTTTCGGCGGGCGCATAAATGTCAACCCCTGCGTGGCGCCGATCTCCCCGGTCTTGCCAGAAACAACCGGCATCTCCTTCAGCCGGTAAAGTGCGGGAAAAGCTATGTGGAACAGGCCAGAATTTCACTAAAATTCTCCTCGCGCAGACCGGTCTTATTGTACGCATATTTTTAAAAACAAAAGTCCTGATTTCGGGTGTATATTTATCATTACATTTGAGGGTAAAAATGTTACCTTTTATCGAAAAGTGCTTATTCACTCAACTCGCCGAACTGGGAAGGTTTGCTTCCCCCGTATCGCAGGTTATTACAGCCGCCTTATCCGCGGTTGAGCCCCGGATAGCAACCCGCAGCGCTCTTGAGAGCGCCAGCCCAGATTCCTCTCAAGACCCTGCCGGACGATTGATGCTATTGGCGTTTGGTAAAGCCGCTTTTCCAATGGCCATGGGCGCTTTGGATGTACTTGCCGGCTGCATTTCTGGCGGCGTGATTGTGCCCAAGCATATCCCATCAGACCTGGATGCTTTGCCCGCCGCTTTTTCCTTGATCCCAGGCGCCCACCCCGTGCCAGATGAGCGCAGTCAGACGGCCGGTCTGGTAGTTTATGATTTCCTGTCCAATCTCACTGACCAGGACCGCGTGATTTGTCTCATTTCTGGCGGCGGTTCCGCTTTGCTCACCTATCCGGTTGATGGCGTTTCCCTTACCGACCTGCAGCAGTTAACCCATCAGTTACTCGCTTGCGGCGCATCCATTACCGAAATCAACGCCTTACGCAAACACCTCGACCGTGTCAAAGGTGGAGGTCTGGCTCGCTCCGCCGCTCCGGCAAAACTGGATACCTTCATTCTTTCAGATGTTATGGGCAACCCCATCGACGCCATTGCTTCGGGCCCCACCGCACCTGACCCTACAACCTACGCCGAAGCCTGGTCGATTTTAGAAAAATATCACCTGGAATCAATTGCCCCCGCCCCCGTGATTTCGGTTCTCCGAAAGGGCCTTGAAGGCCTACGCCCTGAAACACTCAAACCGGGAGCCCCAATTTTTCGGCGTGTCACCCACACCATCGTTGCCGATAATGCCGCTGCGGCACAGGCGGCTGCAGCCCGGTCACAGAGCCTGGGCTGGCAATCCAATTGGGACCCGACCCCACTTTGCGGCGAAGCCCGACATGCGGGCGTTCAACTAGCCACAACCTTATCGCATCTAGCCGCGCAGCACAACTCCAATCAATCGCTGTTTTTTCAGGTGTTGGGCGGAGAGACCACCGTCACACTCCAGGGTAACGGGCTGGGAGGGCGCAATCTGGAAACCGCCCTGGCTGCCGTTCCGATATTGGCGGGCGTTAAAAATACGGCTCTGATAACTCTGGCAACCGATGGCGAAGATGGTCCCACCGACGCGGCAGGCGCCCTGGTTACCGGTGAAACCATGCAAAAAGCCCGCCAGATGAATTTAAATCCGGCGGACTTTTTAGCGCGCAATGACTCTTATACTTTTTTTCAACAGGTCGGCGGGTTGATCAAAACTGGTTCCACTGGCACGAACGTTAATGACCTGGTATTCCTGCTGTCTTATGCGTCGTAAACTTCCGGGTTGGCGCAGTATGGGATCCGCTTTCCCTCAATCGCTGCGATGATATTTTCAGCAGCCATCAGCGCCATTCTGGCTCGAGTATTTTTACTGGCACTGGCGATATGCGGAGTGATGATTACGCTCGGCTCATTCAACAGCGGGTGTCCTTCTGGAATTGGCTCGGTCTCAAAAACGTCCAGCCCGGCGCCAGCCATTTTACGCTCCCGAACAGCCCATAAAAGCGCATCCGGGTCAACCAGGCCACCCCGGGCGGTATTGATGAAGATCGCATTCGGCTTCATCTGTCCAAACTGGCTTTTTCCCATCATGAATTTGTTTTGCGGCGACATGAAGGTATGCAGCGAGACAAAATCGGCTCGCTCCAATAGTTCCTCCAGTGATACAAACTGTGCTCCCAGGCTTTTTTCCGCTTCCGGAAACCGTTGCAAATCATGATACAGGATTGGCATATCAAAACCCTGGGCTCTTTTGGCCATGGCCTGACCAATTCGACCAAAGCCCACCAAACCCAGTGTTGCACCAAAGATATCCTGCCCAGTTAAGACATCGGGACCCCAGGGGCGCCAGATGCTCTGCTGGACTTCATTATGCGCCTCAACCACTCGCCGGGCAGCCGCCATTAACAGCGTCCAGGCGAAATCCGCCGTTGTCTCGGTCAGTACTCCGGGAGTGTGTCCCACCGGAATACCTCTCGCAGTCGCCGCTGCAACGTCTATGTTATCAAACCCGACGGCCATTTGCGCAATGATCCTGAAATCGGGTCCGGCTGCTGCAATTAAACCTGCGTCAATCCGGTCCGTTAACAGCGAGACAATCCCCGTGGCGTTTTGAACCCGGTCGATTAATATCTCGTAGGGCGGTGGGGCTTCGTGAGGCCAAACTTCCAGATCTGTCTGGGCGCTCAAGCGTTCAATTGCTGCTGGTGCTATGGCGCGCGTCATGAATATCCGCGGTTTAGGCATGCCCTGTTCTCCTGTGTTTGAGATTATGCGGTTTGTGGCAAAATCCCGAACAACCCGGTGCTCTGCCGAACTTGAATATAGTAAGTTTTCATCACACCCAGCGCCGGCATAATCAGGTTGGTAATTTCAACATCATACAGCGGCGTGTAGGCTTCTCGGGTAATTTCCAGATATTTGCCCAGGTTTGAAATTGCCGAAACCCGCAAATGTCCATCAATACGGAACGTGCCCACCACGACAGATACAGGATCCATCCGGCGGTTGGGCTCCGTGGGGTCGTAATCTAACGGGTCCTTGTCCGGCGCCATCAGGTGATAGGCGCGAATCTCAGTCGCTGGAATATAGATTTCAGTGTAGAGCAAAGGGCGCGGAGTTGCACCGGCTGTCGGCACAATACACCGGGCCTGGTAAATGCGCAAAAACTCGGGCGCCGAGTTGGTACGCAGCCAGGTGCTTACCCGGACAGCTTCCTTGGCAACAACATCTCCCCAGTAGATGGCGTTGCTGGTGTAAACCATCACGCGGTTTACCTTCTCATCTGAACCAACCGGATATGGGTGTTCGGGTGTTTGTTCGGACATAGCAAACCTTTCGTATAGCCGCTGGACGCGCCAACGGACAGCTAAACGTGATAGCGCTCGCGAATGGCCGGGATCAAATACTCATCGAATGAGCGCTTTTGATCATAATCAGGCTTCCAGCCCCAGTCTTGTCGGGCTGCCGAATCGTCCACGTCCCCCGGCCAGGAGTCCACAATTCCCTGGCGGCTGGCATGTGGGCTGAACGTAATCTCGGCTTTGGGGAAGGCATTCAAAACAATTTCATAAATCTCCTGCGCAGTGGGGGAGAAGCTGGTGACATTGTAAACCCGTTGCGAGAGTTTCTCGACGGGCGCAGCTTCCAGCTCCAGCAAGGATTTGACCGCATCCGCCATGACCATGAACGGCAGTTGAGAATCGGGCCGCACGAAGCAGGCATAAGCCAACCCCTGGGCCGCGTGATGCAGCATTTCGGGTCCGTAATCGCTTGTTCCGCCAGTGGGTACCGTCTGTGCGCTAATCAACCCCGGGAAGCGGATGCAGCGAAAATCTACCGAATTCTTGGGCGTATCCGCTGCCAGTTGGCGGTAGTGATAAGTGTAATAGCGACCCAAATGTTCGCAGTAAAGTTTATTGATGCCGTACATGGTCTTGGGCTGCAGGTACGCATCCTCCTTAACCTTGCCCGCCGCGTTTTTGGTGGGGATATTGGGCAGCCCATAGGCCGCAATTGAGCTTGGATACAGGAATTTGACCGGCCGCCCCTGCCAGGCAGCTTGCTCAACTGCCAGTCTCAACAGATTAAGCGTTCCTTCCACATTCACCCGATGGGCCGTTTCTGGATTGTATTCAGCCTTGGTGGACAAGATTGAGGCCAGATGGAAGATTGTCCGGACCTCATACTCGGCAACCAGACGCCCCAGAAGCAGGCCATCCAGAATGTCGCCCTGGATAAATCTTTCGCAATAGGGCCGTAACGCGTCGTCCAGCGGAGCCACATCAAGTGCAATGACGTGTGCTTCGCCATTTTTGCCTAAATGGGTGATCAAATCATGTCCAATTTCGCCATTGGCGCCGGTGATTAGAACAACTTCTTTGCGCATGAGACCTCTCTCAATACTGGAAGGATGGTAAATCTCCCGACTGGAGGCGGGATTTTCTTTATTGTATCAATATTCAAAAAACGCGGGGCAGTCACAGGGGATGATTTTTGACACTTTTAAACAGTTACGGGGTGGCAGCGCCATCCCGTAACTGTTTGCTTATTTCACAAAGCGATATCCCAGGCTTTCAAGGAATTGCTTTTCTTTTTCTTGATGCACAACAGTCAATTTTTTCTTAATGCTTTCCCATTTCTCCCCTGCCAGCGGGTACCAGTACATTGCAATTATCGAGATAACCAGCAAGATAGCCGGGATCAGCGTCCAGGCGATTAAAATCCCCGTTTCGGCCTGTGATGATTGGAGCCCTTTTGTCAAAGATTGATCATACCCATTGGCCGCAATAATGCTCAAGAACGCCCATTGCGCCAGGCTGATCGCTGGCTTGGTAACCAGACTATTGATGCCCGCATACATTCCTTCGCGCCGCAGCCCGGTTCGCTCTTCATCGTAGTCAATCACATCACCATTCATAATTGGGATCAAGTACATGCCGCCGGCAAAACCAATCCCGACCAGGAAAAAACCCACCACTGCTCCCGGAATAGTGTGTCCCAGGGTTAGCAGCAGCAGGCAGCCCAATGCAAAGAGCCCCAGCCAGATCGCCAGGCAGCGCTTTACCCCCCACCGGTCCCGACGATTTACCCAGAGAATAATCCCGGTCACAATCCCAACACCCAGGCCAATGTATGCCGGTAAGGCTGTGCCCATCACTTCGTCGAAGTAATACGCTACGCCTTGCATCAACGAAGTCTGGATGTACATGATTGAAAAGCTCAACACCAGGAAAATGACAAATGCAAAGTTTGAAAAACTCTCCTTGATGGATTTCAAAAAGGGGAGTTGCTGCTCTTGCTGCTGGAAGTGCTTTTCTTCGTAAAAGAATGTACTGAAATAGACGATCAACCCCATACCAATTGCCAGACCCGCCATAATCAGGCGGTACATTGTTGGGTCATCGCCGGGCCCCGGTTGGAATATGGCAATTGCAAACGGCAGCACATTTGGAAAGACCATGAAGATAATCTTCCAGATCAAGATTGTGCTTCGAGCTTTGTTGGAGACAGCCACCTCAAATGGCAGCACATAAATACTGGTCGCAATTGCTGTGTAAAGTGTGTCATAAAGAAACAACCCGAGAAGCAATTGGATAAACATCACAGTTTGAGAGTCACCCAGGTTGATCCACAGCAGCCCAAAAGCCAGAGCAATTAACGGTGCCCCATAGCGAATATAGGGTTTGCGGCGCCCCAGGTTACTCTTTGTCCGGTCGCTGATAAACCCAAACAGCGGGTCGTTAATCGCGTTCCAGATCCCAAACAGAAGCCAGACAATTCCCGCCAGTTCGGGCTCCAGTCCGCGCACACGCGTGAAGTAGTAGGTCAGCGCACCGCCGCTGACCACAGTCTGCAAGATCGCCACTGCCGAATCCGACAAGGATATCGCCAGGCGGCTTTTAATGGGGACATGCTCTTCAATCAAAGGTTGGTTTTCGCTCATCGGGTGCCTCCTGATATTATTAAGACACAAGGGTTCTGATTGACTTTTACAGAACCCTTGTGTTATCTTACGATTATCGTAACGGCGACTTAAGCTTCAACCGTTCGCTTTCCAAACCAGTTTTTCCATTCTTTAGTCTCCCAAACCACCAGGAACGGAGCTGCAATAAAGATGGAAGAGTAGGTGCCGCTCAAAAGACCAACCAGCAGGATGACAGCAAATTCGCGCAGGGTCACGCCGCCAAACAGGGCCAGCGCCAGCAGCATGAATTCGACAGTCATCAACTGGGTGTTAATCGAGCGTTGGAGTGTTTGAATGATCGAGTGATTGACCAGCTTTTCGAACGGCAGTCTGCGCAGCACGCCGCTGTTCTCGCGGATCCGGTCAAAGACCACGATCTTGTCCTGTACCGAGAAGCCGATAACGGTCAGCATTGCTGTCAGGAAGAGCGAGTCAACTTGCCACCCAAAGAACTTGCCGCCAATTGCCGCCAGGCTGAGCACGATCAGAATATCATGCGTCATCGCAATGATCGCGCAAATGCCATACCGGATGGCGTGCGGCACGCCGCGGAAGGCGATGGCAATGTAGATAACCACAGCCAGCATCGCAATTGCAATGGCCAGCACCGCGCGATTGGCAACTTGAGATGCAATCGTGGGGCCCACGTTCTGGAAGCTGTTGACATACGCTTCAGCGTCGCCGCTGACCGATTTCAAATCAGCAACAATCAAATTCTTTGTTGCATCCGGGTTGCTTTCCACGCCATTAATTGTCGTGGTCAGGTCTGGCGAGCGGATAATCAAGATATTGTGGGCATCGTTTTCGCCCAGCGCGGTTTGCACCGTCACGTTGTCAAAACCGTAATTGGTGTAGATACTCACAACTTCTTCAGTCGTTGGCACCTTGCCAGCCGGGAAAACAACTTCCAGCAGACTGCCGCCCTTGAAGTCCACGGCCAGAGGCAGGCCATAAATGGCCAGTACAATCATACCGGGCACAATCAACAGCAGCGACAGCAGGAAAAAGTAGTAGCGTTTACCGAGAATGTTTAGCATTGACGTTCTCCTAAAGGCCGAACCAGCCGAGATGCTTCTCGGGGTCG
>Ga0208040_1004360_pt1 | contig 10826 bp, 14 predicted proteins | sample AD_UKC083_MetaG_FD_184431 | JGI IMG/M metagenome (GOLD analysis project Ga0208040, IMG submission 184431) | Active sludge microbial communities of municipal wastewater-treating anaerobic digesters from USA - AD_UKC083_MetaG (SPAdes) (version 2) | ecosystem: Engineered > Bioreactor > Anaerobic >... | reverse complement strand
GCGAGCCGAACGATGCCGCCCGGCGTTGTGGCGCGCCCGCCGACGATCACCGCGTTGATGGCGGCGGCGACCTCGGTGGCCGTGGCGTTGGCGATGTCGGCGAAGTCGGCAGCCGAGAACAGCACCGTCTGCTCGAGGCCATTGTCGACGCGCAGGAGCAGCTCCATGCCGTCGGCGAGCGCGTACGGACCCGCGCCGCCCGCCGCCATCGCGGCCGCCGAGCCGTTGAACACGGCGTCGGCATCAGGCGCACCGTCCACGGCGAGGCGAACGAGGTCTCCGTCGTTCAGCACGAAGGGCCCGGGCGCGGCGCCGAGCAGGATGCCCGGCGTGGGACCACCGCCCGCCACGAGGAAGCCCGCTGCGCGAATGGCGGTGGCGGTCGCTGCGTTGGCGACGTTCGAGTAGTGCGTGGTGCGGACCACCCAGAGCTGCGCCCCGCCGTTCTCGAAGAAGCCCATTGCAGCGAGCGCGAGATCCGAGTCGGGCGTGAAGCCGCCGAACTTGGTCTGGAAGTCGTCGAACGACGTGCAGAGCACGGCTTCGCCGATGGGGCCGCGCTCGGTGACGCCGACCGCGCCCGCGACGGAGGTAGGAGCCGAGGGGATGCCGCGAACCTTCGGCTCCTCCTCGACGATGACGACCTTGGACGACAGGAGCTGTCCGCTCACGATGCACCTCGCTTGTTCTTCTTCGCCTTCACGTCAGGGCGGCTGACCTCGGCGAGCGAGGTCGTGTGAAAGGGTGGAGTCGCGGCCACGACGGGCTTCGGCAGCTCAGGCACGTGGCGCTTCACGGCGAGGTCGCCGCGCTTCACCGCGCGCACGACGTCGGGGATGGTCAGCACCGCGTCATCGAGCGCGGGGCTGGTCACGTCGCTCGCAAGCGTGAGGGACTTGGCCGTGCGCCGTGCCCGGCGCCCCTCCTCGACGTCGCAGCGGCACTCGCCGAGCGCCTTGCAGTACGTCTCGTGCGCGAGCACGAAGACGAGGCAACGGCCGCTGGTGTTGGTCAGAGAGACGGTCACGGAGCACCTCCGGGAGCGATGGCCTGCGTCGGGAGCAGCTCGGGCTCGGTGACGCGCTTGCCGAGATCGAGGGGCAGCCCCTCGTCGACGTCGAAGCCGCGCACGACGAAGCCGCAGGTGAACGCGCGCACGTCGTCCTTGCCCGCAAGCTGCGTTCGGAACTCGCCATCGGCGTCGAGCTCCCAGCGGACGGTGCCTCGCGACGCGTCGGCGGGATCGCGCTGCAGCTCGAGCCAGCGGTTGCGGTTCAGGAATGTCGCGACCGCCGCCATCAGGTTGAACAGCTCGGCGGTCCGCTCCGACGCGGCGGTGAGCGAGAAGACGAGGTCGACGGTGTACGGTGGCTTGCGCCGAACGAGCTCGGGCCCAGAGACGCCGCCCACAACGTCCTCATGGGCGACGTTCGCCGAGTAGAATCGGTTCGGGCGAAGCGTCGGCCCGGAGAGAACCAGCGACGGCACCTTCGCCATCGCGATGACGTTCAGCCCGTCGAGCGTCGTGTCGTCGTAGTCGACGCTGACCGTGGCGCTGACGTTGGCGAGCACCTGGCGCTTCAGCTCGCGCAGCATCTGCCGGATGACGCGAGTGAGATCGGCCTCGCGCGCAACGGTCGGACGCGAGAACCGGTAGGCGCTCGCGAGCACCACGGACTCGCCGGAGATCGGGTCGCCCGCCGCGTCGAGGTTCTGCAGTTCGACGTCGACCACGCCGACCGCGTGGACCGGCGTGCGGAGGTCGACGATCCGCTGCCCGGCCTCGTCGCGGACGGACAGCACCTCGGCGAGCACACCGCCGAACAGCACCCGGACCCGGTTCGCGAGGTCGGCTCCGACGAGCCGCACGAGGTCGCCGCCGCTGGACGGCCCAGCGGCAGGCTGCACGGAGCTGAGAGTCGGGAGGGCCACGCGGAGGCAAAGCCACGGGACCTGGTGCTCAGGGGACGCGCCCCTTCACATCAGGGCGCGAGGCCAAGCTCCCTGGCGACGCGCTCGAGGAACCGCCTGCTGGCGCCCTCCCGGAACTTGTCGAACGCGGGCCGGAGGAAGGGGCGCGCCGGGACCTGCACGACGATGATGCCGCGCCCGCCGCCTCCCGTGGGCTCCTTGCCTGCCTTGCGGAGCAGCGCGAACAGGAAGCGCCGCATCTTCGGCGTGATGGGGATGATGACCGGCGGACCGCCGAATTCGTGGAGCTTCGCGAGGTCCACCATCGAGGCACCATCCTTCGAGCGTGCCGAACGCGAGACGCCGATGAAGGCCTCGTCGCCCTGCACGATCACGGTGATGGAGTTGCGGAGGTCGCCGCGGACGATGAGCGCCTTGCTCCCGCCGAAGCCCTCGAGCTGGCGGGCGGCGATGGTGAGCGGCGACGGCGGCTTCAGTGGCTCGCCACCGGGCGCTTGGCTCGTGAGCCCCTGGACGATGTCGTTGCGCAGTGCGTGAGCCTCCTGGCGCACGGCGGTGCCGATCGCCGCTTGCAGGCGCTGTGGCGCAGCGGTGAGGAGCCGCCGCGCCCGTGCCCAATCTCCCGTGCGCGAGACCGCCATCGCTTACCCCTGCTCGAAGCGAAGGCGCGGCACGTGCTCGTCGAGCCAGCCAAGCGCAACGTGCGTCGCCTCGTTGATGACCGCGCCCTTCCTCACGCTGATGGCCGAGAGCGCGAGCGACTTGGCCGTGACCTCGATGTCCTCGTCGCGGCAGCCATAGTCCTTGAGGACGGAGGCCGTGCGCTGTGCCGAGGGCGTCGTGCCCGTGCGCCAGAACTGCAGCTCCAGGTTCGAGCGGTAAGCCTCGGCTTCCCAGCGGGCGCGCGCCGCGCGGTCCGCGAGGTAGCTGACCTCGTAGGAGAGGCCCTCACGATCGTGCTGCACGACGTGTTGGTGCTCGTGCACGCAGATGACGACCTGGTGCCAGAGGTCCCAGCCGCCCTTGGGCGAGCCGACCTCGAACGGCGTGTAGATGCGCCGGCCGATGGTGGTCGTGAAGTTCTTGAGGAAGCGCTCCTTGCTCTGGACGCCGAGCGCTTCGAGCCCGCGCGCGACGAGCTGCATCTCGAGCGCGCTCGACTTGTTGATGACGCTCGTGCGGAAGTGGTCCTGCATGAAGCGCCAGAAGGCCCAAACCTCCTCGGGCTTCACGTCGAGGAAGATCTTGCCGACGACCGGCAGCGACTGGAGGTAGCCCTTCATCGCCCACCTCCCGCCGCCGCGTCCGCGTCGCTCGCGGGCACGCAGGTGTGCCCGGTGATGTGACCGTCCTCGGTCGCCTCGTCGACGTACGCGCAGACGAAGGGCGCACCGCTCCGCTCGCTCACGTCGTCGCAGTCGGCGAGCTCGTGGTAGCTGCCGTCGGCGTCGCAGATCTCGGCTGCGTTGCTGGTGCAGCGCGTGGCGCCCCGGATGCAGCCGTCGATGGGTCGGCAGTGCGCGCCGAGGCAGAGGGCGGCCAGGGCGCTGAAAATGAGGGCTCGCATCATGATCCACTCCGTGCGGCTGCGCGGTCCTGGAAGGAGACGAGCAGCAGGTTGCGGCTGGGCCGACGCCGATGGAGCCCGAAGCCGATGGGACGCGCCTCGGTCACGTAAAGACCGGGTGGCGTGCGAACGGCCTGAACGAGCTGGCCGTCGCGCGCGTAGAGCGCGCCCAGCCTGTCGCTCGGACGAATCAGGGCGTCGCCCGAGGCAGCGTCGACGAGGCCGAGCCGCTCGAGGTCCCTGAAGTGGAAGACGAGATCGAAGCTCGACCTGGGCGTGTTCCCGGACGTCGCCATGCGCAAGGCTTCAAAAGCCTCCGGCTCCACCTGGCAGGGGACGCGCACCGGCGGATGCTCGCGACGAAAGGGCTCACCGACACCATCGTCGTCGGTGTCGACGAGGGCGGGCTCCTTGAAGTCCTCGTCGTAGTCGGGCGCCATCGCCTGCGTGTCGAGGCGATGCAGTTCCGCGATGAACGGGAAGATGAGGCGCCCGCGCATCACGCCGCTCCGATCGGCCTCGGTCGCACGTAGAGCGCGAGGAGCGCGTCGACCTCGGGGTCGCCGGTGAGGCTCGCCGACGCCCAAGCCTTCGAGGGGTCGAGCCGGTAGCTCTGGTCGCGCGTCCGCTCCTCGATGATGCACCAGCGGCTGCGCGCCTCGAACGAGGCGTCGTCAGCGAGCGGTGCCATCGAGCGCAGGACGAGGAGCATCGTCGCGCGGCGGATCGCGGGCGGCGTGCGCCCCGTGAGCGTGCCGTCGTCCTCGGTGAAGCCCCATAGCCCCTCTGCCACCACGTTGCCGTGGCCGCGCGGGAACACGCGCCCGTGCCGGCGCGTGAAGCGCGGGCCGTCGAAGCCAGGCTGGACGGGCGCGCCGACGACGAGCAGCTCGCTCGGGTCGAGCGACAGCTCCACGGTGCCGAGCAGGAGCCGGTCCACGCGGATCGGCGGCACGGGAAGCTCGATGCTCGGCGCGCCGCGCCCAGAGAGATGCAGCGTCAGCGTGCGGGGCTCGAAGAACCAGCCCGTCACGCGATCGATGAGCCGCGACGCCTCGTCGAGCAGCAGATCGAGGCGTGCGTCGCTCGCCTCGGCCGCCGTCACGCCTTCGGCGCGCAGGTCGGCGACCGAGGCGTACACGTCACTCCCGCTCGCGCTTGCCGCGCTTGGGGCCGTCGTCGTCCTTCGAGGACGGCGGCGGCGTGTTGGGCTTCGGCGGCAGGTCCTCGGTGGTCACCGCCGTGCGCGCGGGCACGACCTTCAGATCGTCCGTGGCGCTGCGCTTGACCTTCGCGGCCTCGCTCTCGCCCGCGTCGAGCGCCTTGGCCTCGGCCTCGGTGCAGACGTCGAACGCGAGCGGGGCGTAGCGATCCGAGGGCACCTCGCGCACGGCGCGCAGGTACTCGGCCACCGGCCTCTCGACGCGGTACCAGCCGCGCTCCTCCTGGAACTTGATGCCGGCGTAGGTGTAGCGCCGCAGCACGTGGCCACGGCGCGGGTCGTAGGGCTTCAGACGAACGAGCAGCGTGTCGGTCATGGCTCAGTCCTCCTCAGAGCTGCACGTTGATGGCCTTGGCCACGCCGGTCTCCTCCGCGAACTTCACGTCGAAGCGGAGCGTCGCGACGATCTTCAGCGTGCCCTCGGAGATGTCTCGCGCCGACTCGATGCGGATCTGCCGCCAGATGCCGACGTGGATGTTCTTCGGGTTGCAGAGCAGGATGACCGTCTGGTCGCTCCCAGCGCCGAGGTTCTCGGGGAACAGCGGGATCGGCTGCACCGGCACGCCGGAGTAGAGGACCGGCGCGTCGCCCTCGAGGAACTTGTCGCCCACCGCCGTGGCTCGCTCGGCGAGCGAGTTGCGGTAGTCGAGGTCCGCGTCGACGCTGGTGAGGTACCGCATCGCGCTCTTGTCGCGCAGGTACTCGCTGGGCAGCGTCTTCACGAGATCGCGCAGCAGGTCCTTCGAGATCGGCGCAGCAGCCGCGTCGACGACGTGGCTCGTGGCCTGCTTGAGCACGCCGTCCATCGTGGCGAGGAACGGGTCGGCCGACGCAGTATCGCCGCTGACCAGCACCTCCTCCATGTCGCGCGAGATGGCGTCGGCGATCATCTCCATCATCGTCTGGCGCAGCTCGCCGCGCTCGATGGAGTCCTCGAGCACCTCGTCGGAGAGGCGCACCTCGGCCTTGAACAGCTTGGCGTCGAGCTCGACCTGGGAGAGGTCGGGGGCGGCGCGCTGCGCGGGCGGGAGCGCCGTGGCTTCCTGGCCGGGGCGCAGGATGCGGCTGCCGAACTTGATCTTCGAGATCTGCTGCTTCGGCGAGGCCATCGGGACGACCGTGGCCTGCTGCATGAGCACGGACTGCTTGATGAGCAGGCGCATGAACTTCTGCGCCTGCGCGGGCTTGAGGATGCCGCCTCCCGCCGTCAGGTCGGCGAGCGCGAGATCGGCCTTCTCCAGGATGGTGCGATTGTCGAGGTACGTCATGGGCGCGGGCTCCTTCCGGCGGGGTTCAGAGGTCGTGGAAGGAGATCGCCTTGTCGACGCTCTCCCGGTCCTTGGGCTTGTTGAGATCGAGCGGCCATCCCACGTCCTCGACGGTGGCCTTCGACATGCGCTCGGCGGGCGCTGCGCTGTTCGGCAGTCCGAACTGCTTCTCGACGCGGCCGAGCCGCTGCTGCTGCTCCTTCACGGTCTCCGACAGCGCGCGGAACGAGTCGGCGAGCTTCGCGAGCGAGTCGGTCACGCTCGGCGTCCCCGTCGCGGGCGAGTCCTTGGCGGCCAGCGCCGGCTCCGGCTGTGCCGGCGCCTCGGTCTGCGTGGAGGGCACCTTGACCGCGAGCTCGGCGAGGCGGGCGAGCGCCTGCTTGGCAGCGGTGACGTTGCCGGCGAAGTCGCTGGGGGCGGCGGGCTTGGCGCCGTCGCTCTTGGCGCGGGCCTCGATGTCCTCGTCGGCTCCGGCACTGCGGGCGAGGAGCTGCTCGGCAACGGAGCGCAGCTCCTCGGCCAGCTCGGCGAGGCGAGCGTCGGCCTGGTCTGCGCCGAGCGAGCCGAGCAGCTCGACGAGCCCGGTCAGGCTCTCCAGCGCAGTCAGCGCTGCGCCGAGCGCGGTGCCGTCGTCGAGCTTAGCCGTGGGCGCAGCGGACGGCGACTGGTCGGTGGTCGTGGTGTCGGTGGTGTTGTCGTCGTCCATGGCGTCATCCCTCTTCACGATCAGGAAGCGGTGCTTGTTGGCGGCGCGGTCGACGAGCGAGACCTCCTCGACGACCATGTCGACGAGGCGATGCACGCCGTCGTCCGCCTTGTTCATCGGCGTCGTCATGCGGCGGCCTCCGAGGCGGGCTGGTTGTTCGTGGGCTGTTCCGACGTCGGAACAGGAGCGGGCTCGGGCACGCGGCGGGCTGAGCCGCCGATGGAGAAGCCCGTGAGGTCGCCCGTCTTCACGCGCTCCCACAGCTCATCGGAGAGCACGCGCACGGCGAGGAGCCACGTGCCCTTGCGGACCGCCAGCTCCCCGATCGTGAAGTCGGTGGGCGCGAGATAGCTCTCCAGCACCTTCACCTGCCCGTTGACGCGCAGGCGGTGCATCAGCCCGAGGCCGCCGAAGTCCTCCATGAAGCGGTGGGCGGCAGCGCGGATCTCCTCGACCGAGTAGATGTCGCCCTGCGCATCGACCACCTCGGGCTCGAGCACGATGCCCAGCACGAAGCGCTCGTCGTTCGGGTCGATGCCCTTCACGAGGCGCGAGGGCTTGTCGAACACCAGCTCGTCGACGCTCGGATCGAGCGGCAGGTGCTCGCACTTGGCGACGAGCTCGAAGTCCGCGGCCTTGCGCACCGGGAAGTTGGCGACGAAGAGGCGCATGGCCTGCTTGGCGCCGCCGCGCCCCGAGGCCTCGCGCACCTTGAGTCGGAAGACGTGCCCGACCTTCTTGAAGGCGGCGACGTTCTCCGGGGTCGGGTTGAGGACTGCGATGAACTTGCCCTCGACCTTCGCGAGCGCGTCGATGAACTCGTTGAGGTCGATGACCTTGTCCTTGTCGAACCACTCACCGGGGTACGGCGGGTCGATGAAGAAGAACGTGTCCTTGCTGTCGTAGGCCTCGATCGTCTTGCGGTAGTCCTGCCGCAGGATGCTCACGTCCTTCAGGCGCTCGGCGGCCTTGAGGTACTTCTCGGGGTTGGTCGTCGAGCCGAGGTGCTGCTGCGCCGGGTGCGTGCCGTCGGGGCGGCAGTCGCGGGCGTGGGTGCGCACGAAGACGAGCTTGTAGAAGCGCGCGACGTCGTCCTTCGGCGTCATGTCGCGGGCCTTGGCGAAGCTCTCCTGCGTGACGGTCCACTCGAAGCGGCGGCGCAGCTCCTCGACGCGCTCGGGCGTCATCGCCTTGATGCTGCGGTGGAGGAACACCACGTCGTCGTCGAGGTCCGCGATGACCTCCTTGTTGCTCGGGTCCTTCGCGTGCAGCACCGCCGCCGCGCCCGCGAAGGGCTCGACGTAGGTCTTGTGCGCCGGGATGAGCGGGACGATGCGCTTCGCGTAGTGGAACGAGCCGCCGAACGTGCCGAAGGGCTGCGCCTTCTCGACGTCGTCAGCGCCGTCGTCGAGTGCGCCGTCCCACGCGTCGAGGACAAACTCGTCGTCGAGCGCCTTGGTGGTCGGCTCGTAGTTCGCGACCAGGAGCTGCGTCAGCACCGAGCTGCCGCCGACGCCGCGCATGTGCGCGATCGAGCGCCGCGTGCGGATGCGCTTCGTCCAGAAGTCGCTGTCCTTCACCAGCTCCGGGAACTTGCCTCGGATGCCGTAGGTGATGAGGAAGCGGCCCTTGAGCGACTTGAGCAGCTTGAAGAACCGCTCTTCGTCGAACTCGCTCTCGCCGACGTCGACGTTGTAGCCGGGGTACGGCGGGTCGAGGAAGAAGACCGTGTCCTTGCCGTCGTACTTTCGAACGACCTTCTCGTAGTCGCCGCCGTAGACCTTCACCCGCTTCAGGCGCGGCGCGAACTTCTCGATGCGCTTGATGGTCGTCGCCTCGACGCCGACCACCGTTGGGCTGAAGCTCTTGCCGCGCATCTTCCCGTAGGAGAAGTGCGTCAGGTACAGGAAGCGGTGCAGCCGCTCGACGTCGTCCTCGGGCTCGACGTCGAGGAGCCGCTTGAACGTCTTCTCGTCGCCGACCCACGGCAGCTTCTTCAGCTTCGCGAGCCCCTCGGCGGAGAGCTTCTTGATGAGCCGGTAGGCGTCGGCGATCTCCAGGTCGGCGTCGTTGATGACCTCGACGTCCGAGGGCTCCTTGGCGAACAGCACCGCCGCGCTGCCGGCGAACGGCTCGACGTAGGTCTTGTGCGCCGGGAGCATCCCCACGAGGCGGTCCGCCAGGCGCTTCTTGCCCGCGGGCGAGCCCCAGATGGTCTTCTCGACCTCGGTGGATTCGGCGCGCAGGCCGGCGTTCGCCGCGAGAACGCGACGCGCGTGCGCGAGCGCCTTGTCGATGCGCTCAGACATCGCGCAGCGCCTCCGGGTCCGTGCCCCAATCGGGCTGGTCGGTGGACGGCGCGTTCAGGTCGCGCGGCCAGACGAAGGGCGCGTCCTGCTTCGCCGTCTTGTCCCCGGTCCGCCCGGGCGCAGACGGAGGCGGCCCATCCCCGGTGGTCGGGACGGTCGTCTCGGGCTCGCGCGGCTTGGTCTCGGGCATGCGTCGTCCTCCGCAGAGGCAAAGCCGCCGACCTCGCACGGAGGGGACACGTGGTACTCGTACCCCGATGAAATTCGACATTCGACAGGAGCAGCCGGGAGACGAGGCTGCCGTTCACGCGCTGAACGTGGCGGCGTTCGAGACCGACGCTGAGGCGCGGCTGGTCGATGCACTCCGCACGAGCAGCGCGCTCATGCTGTCTCTCGTGGCGACCCGGGACGGCGCGATCGTCGGACACATCGCGTTCTCGCCGGTCGCGGCCGACGCCGACGGTCGCGTAGCTCACGGCATCGGCCTGGCGCCAATGGCCGTCGCTCCCTCACAACAGCGCCAGGGCATCGGTGGGCGGCTGATTGCCGAGGGGCTCCGACGCCTGCGCGCAGAGGGTCATCCGTTCTGCGTCGTGCTCGGCCACGTCGACTACTACCCGCGCCATGGGTTCGTTCCGGCCCGTACCCACGGCCTGCGCTGGGAGCAGGGACACGATGAGGCGTTCTTCGTGCAGGAACTCGCGCCCGGCGGTCTGGACGGGATATCTGGCGTCGTTCACTACCGCCCTGAGTTCGACGCGGTGTAGCTCCTTTACACGACCGCGAGCGTCGTGGACCGGCAGAGGCCGTGGTACGGCGGGAAGCCGATGCCCACCTCGTTCAGCGCGGTGTCGCTGGCGAGCGCGCGGAAATCGCCGCGATCGTCCCGCGTGCCCATCGCCGAGCGCGTGATCTCGGCGAGGTCGGTCCGACCGGCGCCGCCGTCCACGTAGAGCCGGGTGCGGCCCGTCTCGCGATCCTGGGCCTCACGAACCCACGGCATGGCCTGCTTGATGGCCTCCGGGTCCTCGAGCTGCTCGATGCGGTCGAAGCGCCTGAGGGCGTCAGCCACCGAGAAGGTCTTGCCGTGCAGGTAGCGGCAGATGTTCGTCGTCTGCTCGTCGAGCACCGCCTCGATGCGGTACTGCCGGATGCCCGCCTCGGCGTAGCTGCTCATCTGCGCGTAGGAGCGGCCCTGCGCTATGAACGAGGCGGCGACCGTCTCCCAGTAGAACGGGGCGCGGTCGACGAGTGCCGTGCGGGCTGCCTGTTCGAGCGCCTGGGCGATGTCGTCACGCCCGAGCCCTTCCTCGAGTCCGGTGGCAACGATGCGCCGGGCCTCCTCGCCGAAGCCCTCGATGCGGCGGCCGTACTCGTTGCGAACGAAGTTGCCCTGGGAGCTGGTCACGTGGTCGATCACGCGGCGGTCGATGGCGTTGAACTCGGCCCCGATCGCGAGCCGCTGGCTGCGCCGGGCGTCGGTACGCGTGGCAGCGACCACCTCCTGCGCGGCGTCGTTGAACGGGGCCTCGATGCGCGCGGGCACGATCGACGTGGTGCGCCCGGCAGCGGCCATCGCCTCGGCGACCAGGCGCCTTCTCTCGGCGGCAGCAGTGCGGGCCCAGTCGACATCGAGAACGCCGATCGCCTGGCGCACCGCCTCGACCTCGGCACGCCCGGTGGCGCGCCGGAGCTGCTTCAGATCCACCCCCCAACGGACCCCTCAATCCAAAGGCAAGGGGACCGTGTGGTCGGGACCCGTCGACAGAAATTTTTTCCACAACCCAGCTTGGATTAATAATGAGAGCAGGTCCGCCATGGT
>Ga0208040_1004359_pt1 | contig 10828 bp, 14 predicted proteins | sample AD_UKC083_MetaG_FD_184431 | JGI IMG/M metagenome (GOLD analysis project Ga0208040, IMG submission 184431) | Active sludge microbial communities of municipal wastewater-treating anaerobic digesters from USA - AD_UKC083_MetaG (SPAdes) (version 2) | ecosystem: Engineered > Bioreactor > Anaerobic >... | reverse complement strand
CAAACGCAACAGGCACAGAGAAGTACGCCTTCACAGGCCAGTACAGCGAGGCCGACATAGGGCTATACTACTTCGGCGCACGCTGGTATGACGCATCGCTCGGAAGATTTATTAGCGAAGATCCAATAAAAGGAAGCATGATTAGCTCCCAGAGCCAGAACCCATACGTCTACTGCATGAATAATCCGCTAAGGTATGTTGATCCGACGGGTATGGCTTGTCAGCATGAATTTAGAGATGGTGGGTGGGTAGACCTCTATGAGAATGGAAAGATAGTAGTAAGCCAGGCCACAGGTGAAATTCTAGAAAACGCATATGGCAGCTTGAGTAATATTTCAGAGAGATTACAAAATTTACTTGCAACAGGAAGCCCATTTGTCTGGGAGTGGGCTGATGCTCAACAAACAAGCGCTCATTGGCTAGCTAAATTTGGTGAAGTAAAAACAAATCTTTCTGGCATCACAATCAATTTCAAAGGTGGAAATAGCATATCCGAAACATGGAAAAACATGGGATTTAATGTAGCCCCAGGGCTAACACCAAACGACTATTATAGGTTGAACAGTGTTGTTGTTCAGTTAGCTATGTTTGAACTTGCTAAAGACACCGTAGTAGCTTCTGCATTAGCTTCTGGAGTTGGAACTGTAGCACGTGCTGTATCAACAACCGCAAAATATGCAGAAACTCTTCAAAATGCAACAGATGCACTGACATCTATTTATTCATTTATAGGATTATTCGAAGGTAGACCAAGTGATAATATAGCTGACGCAATATTCCACGTTAGATACGGGCCCAACGCAGGATGGGATTATGCAAATGCAGGCGGAGTATTTACTCAAGATGGCGTAATACCGTACACACAAACATGGGAAGAATTTTACGGCCGGTGAACTAAAATGGTATTTTTAGAATCAATAACTCCAAAAGAGTTTCAAATATACGTCCTTATAGGGACGTTTATTATTTCTTTATTCATTGATATAATATTTTCAATAAAGAGAAAAGGGAATAAATTTTTTACAATCAGCAATTATGGTATTGGTTTATGGATTTTTATTGGCGGACTCGGTTTGTATACTTATTATTTCAGACTTTCAAATCAATGGGGCATGGGAACAGTTTTATTTCAAATTTTAAGCATTATTGTTCCAGCATTGGCTTATTTTTTTGTTTTATTAAAGTTCAAACTCGACATAGAAAAGAAAGATCCTGATTGTTATGTCAACTTGTTAAAATATTCTCTTAGCCATCTTTCCCATCTAAAGATAAAAAAGGAAGTCTTCATTATTGGGGTTCTATTTTCGATTGTGAATATAGTCTTTTGGGCAAAAATGGGCACATTATGGGTGGGCAATTTATGTGGATATGTAATTTCAATTATATTTGTTATTTTTATTCTAGCATTTTCATATTTATATATGAATACCGAAATAACTTAACTCCACCTAGACAACAGGACCCAGCAAACAGAAAATACAGTCACGACAAACTACACCTACAGCAACATGATGAGGCTGACTTCAAAGACCGTTGCAAGCATCACAACTGACTTCACATACGACTCCAACGGCAATCTTGTTGAGAAAGATGGAAACTCTACTTTTACTTATTTCTGGGATCAAAACAATAATTTAAGACAAGTAAGAGAGAGTGATGCCTTATTATTTGAATACCTCTATGACTCTCATGGAAGGCGTGTAAAGTCCCACAATCACTCAACAGGCGTCACAACTACCTACGTCTACGCCGGCATAAACGTGATTTATGAAGAGACATCCTCTGAATCGACAGACTACCTCTACGCAAACGGCATGCGGATCGCCAAAAAGACTGGCGCAACTGTCAAGTACTTCCACTCAGACCACCTGGGCTCGACAAGGCTCGTGACTGATTCAAGCGGCCAGCCGACTTTCGAGAGCGACTACAAGCCCTTTGGACAGGAGGCAAACGCCACAGGCACAGAAAAATACGCCTTCACAGGCCAGTATAGCGAGGCCGACATCGGCCTATACTACTTCGGCGCACGCTGGTATGACGCATCGCTCGGAAGATTTATATCAGAGGACCCGATAAAAGGAAGCATGGCCAGTTCGCAAAGCCAGAATCCATACGTCTACTGCATGAACAATCCGCTTAGGTTTGTTGATCCGACGGGCATGATGGGCGACATACCGGACTGGTCGCTCCCTGACGATTATTTTGACGATTACGTCAGTAGCGTGGGATCTCTAATCAACACCGTCGTAAACACAGCGACAGAATTTGCATCCGGCGTAAATCACGGCGTCACAGCGGGCACAACTTCAACTTCCGGAAGTGCAGGTGTTCCAAATCCCGGGACAACTTACGGCTCCTCAAATGAGCTTGGCTACGGGTCAGATGGCCAGAGCTACTGGGACAACGGGGATATTAATTTGCCGGCGAATCAAAACCCCATTGAATTACATATAAGTGGCGCAGTTGCATTCATTTCTTTAGATTACCATGCACGATATGATTCAAGTACTAACCGGTTTGTAGATAGAGGGTCTATTAACACAGGGATGGTGGCCGGAATAAAAATAGTAGACAAAGGAATGACTCCGATTAGTACATCTATAATGATCAAAGACATACACACCGACCTTGATACCTATCTAGGGACTCCAGCTGTTACCGTAACAGGAGGGTGGAAATTAGGTGCTGAAGGTTCTTGGGGGGACACAAATGGCGATGGAGTTTTAGAACTACTTTCTAGCGGTATAGGGTACGCATCACCTGGAGTTTCAATGAGTTTTGACACTCCTATTGGGTCTACCGCTATCTTCAGTAATGGTGGTGTTATTTACAACTTCATTGACAGAATGCGAGGTGGATAACCCATGACTTTCTTAAATGATACTATTACTGCATATCTGGTAATGTCAGTTTTTGGTACAGTTGGGTTTTTACTCACCTTCAATATATTTAGGGCTCATCGTTACGATAAGTTGGTTTGGCTACCTTGGCAATCTAAGAACAGTCAAGATGGTGCAAGAGACTATGCATTTATAGGAATACCTTTTAATATTTTTTATACCATCTTTCTATTTGCGCACCCTCTTCCTTTGGGTTATTTACTGGCAGGGCTCTGGATAGGATTTCAAATAGCCTTCTTTTACTGGTACTGGCATACCAAAGAAGATCCTCTAAATCGTTTCCACCACGAGCAGAAAATCTGGGAGGATCCAAGGGACAAGAAGAAATGACCGCATGAACAGATTGAAAGAGGAAACGTCAGTCTTTGACATCGACTACACCTACGACAGCATGGGCAACAGGACGCAAGAGGTAGAGGACGCAGTCACGACAAACTACACCTACAGCAACATGATGAGGCTACTCTCAAAGACAGAAGGAAACGTGTCGACAGCATTTGGCTACGACAAAAACGGAAATCTCACTTCAAAGACAGAGGGAAACAGCTCCTACGCCTATGTCTGGGACTATGACAACAGGCTAAAGGAAGTGAGGCAGAACGGAAATCTGCTATTCAGCTACACCTACGACCCCAACGGAAGGAGGGTGAGATCGTTTAACAGCGGCACAGGCGTCACGACCACATACATCTACGCCGGCATAAACGTGATCCATGAGGCGACTTCAACAGAGTCAACAGACTACCTATACGCAAACGGCATGCGGATCGCCAAAAAGACCGGCGCAACTGTCAAGTACTTCCACTCAGACCACCTTGGCTCCACAAGGCTTGTCACTGACTCATCAGGCCAGCCGACTTTCGAGAGCGACTACAAGCCGTTCGGGGAGGATGCAAACGCAACAGGCACAGAGAAGTACGCCTTCACAGGCCAGTACAGCGAGGCCGACATAGGCCTATACTACTTCGGGGCAAGGTGGTACGACGCATCGCTCGGAAGATTTATATCAGAGGACCCCATAAAGGGAAGCATGTTTAGCTCCCAGAGCCAGAACCCATACGTCTACTGTATGAATAATCCCTTGAGGTTTATTGATCCGACGGGCATGATGGGCGACATACCGGACTGGTCGCTCCCTGACGATTATTTTGACGATTACGTCAGCAGTGTGGGATCTCTAATAAACACCGTCATAAACACAGCGACAGAATTTGCATCTGGCGTAAATCACGGTGTCGCTGCGGGCACAACTTCAGCCTCAGGAAGCGCAAGCGTTCCAAATCCCGGGACAACTTACAGCCCTTCAAGCGAGCTTGGCTACGGGTCAGGCGGAGGCCAGGAATACTGGGACAACGGGGATATTAATTTGCCGGCGAATGATAATCTTGTCGAATTTCACGTCAATGCATCATATATAATATTCTCTTTTGACTTCTACGCAGTTCGGGATAAAACAGGTTCTTGGCAATATGAAGATCCTCAGTTAAAAGCAGGAGGAGGCATATATTATCCTGGTGCTTATGCAGTTATGAAAGATGTAAATCTTAAATCGTTTGAGGAATATAATTCTATAACTGGCACTTTGTCGTTTTCAACAACTATTCCTGTTTCAAACTTTGTCGGAATTGCAACTGAATTAACGTTTTACGATAGTAATAAAGACACTAGATTAGAGATTCTCTCAAAAGGGATAGGTATAGGAGTACCTCCAGCGGGATATGGAATTGATACCCCAGGAGGATCTGTAATTTGGTCATTAAAGGAGGGATTCTTCTGGGAGAAATAATAAATCAATTTTTTTCATTTTTAATTTTTTCTCCTATAGGAATTGTTAGTTTTTTGCTACTTTTCAATGCCTTTAGATTTTATAAGCAAGGAAAAATTCATATCTTCCAAATTTACCCCCCTATTAACACAATAGAACAGAAAAAAAAATTTGCCATAATTAATCTATCTTTGGGAGTATTATTTGCATGCATTAACTTGATACTTTGGTTTTACAAATCTTCAGATTCAACTAAAATACCTTATTTCTTAGGAAGTATATGGATACTTTTCCTCATAGCCTTCTTCTACTGGTACATAAGAATAAAAAAATAATATTATCCAATAAACGACCTTGACTTCACCTACGACCGCATGAACAGATTGAAAGAGGAAACGTCAATCTTTGACATCGATTACACCTACGACAGCATGGGCAACAGGACGCAAGAGGTAGAGGACGCAGTCACGACAAACTACACCTACAGCAACATGATGAGACTACTCTCAAAGACAGAGCTATTCAGATTTTGGTTTTAAGTCCAAATCGATTATGATTAGAATTTATTTAAGAAAATCTATTCTATTAATTAAAATATGGTAAAAATGGCCTAATATCAATACGCATTGGTAATAAAAAGAAGTGCGGTCGCCGGGATTCGAACCCGAGTTGCGAGCTTGGCAAGCTCGCGTGCTAGCCACTACACTACAACCGCATCTCAAAGAGTATTTTTCTACTCCTGAAAAATATATATAAAGGTTTTGGTTATTTTTTAGGCAAAAACTTTTATTTATCCCTAACATAAAGAAGTTGTGGAAACTACTTTTGTCCTTGTAAGGTCTGAATCATTTGATAAAATCCTAACATCCCTGTCCGATATGAAGAGATATGGAGACCTAAAAATAATTGGAAAACCCAAAGTAATAACTGAAGAATTCGCAGAAACAATCTTAAAAAAAACTTTGAAAGAAGAAGTAAAAATAAAATTCAAAGCAAATGTTATTGCATCAGTTGAAGGTGAAGGAGGCCTTATAATTGACCGATTAAGAAGCATTCACCCGCCGGCGCATATGATTGCTATAACAAGGAAGAATGAATTATACCACCTTGTCCAAAAATCTCTTAAAGATTTTGATAATCTAAAGGGATACACAAAACCAAAGGTGAGTCAATGAAAGTTATTGCATCTGGAACATTCGATAGATTGCACGAAGGCCATAAACATTTTCTTAAGATAGCATTTAACCTTGGTTTTGTCTATATCGGACTTACATCAGATAATATGATTAAAAATAAGAAATATGCAGAGAGTATTCAAAATTATGAAACTAGGAAAACTAACTTGATTGAATACCTTTCAAATGAGAAAAAAGAAATAAATCATGATTTTGAAATAATTGAAATAAATGATAGACTTGGATTCGCAGTTGACTCAATGGATGCAGACGCTATTGTAGTTACATCTGATACCTTAGAAGGTGCAGAAGAAATCAATGATGCTAGGGGCGAATATGGACTTTACCCACTAGACATAATTGAGGTAGAACTAATATTGAAAGATAACAAAAAAATATCTTCTAGCGATATTAGAAAAGAAGAAAAAGATTAATCTTTTCTCCAGAAATCTCCTTTGTAAGCGTTAGTTGCAGGGCATCCATAACATCTCCCTGATTTGTAGTAAGGGCATCCTTCGCAATCAAGATCACATCCTCGCTCTCCTTCTAATGTAATCTTCACCGGCATTACAAAATCTTTTACTGGACTTACAATTATGTTGAAATCAACTTCTTTCACATCTGGATTTAATCTCAAATGATAGTCTACTATGGATTCAAGGCTAGATATATTCTCCCCCATGAATAGTAGGGTCATATTATATTTTCCAGATACCATTAAAGCATTAATAAAGAAAGGACATTTACTAAATGTATCAATGATATTTTGTGAATTTTTTGCTGCTATTTCTACCTTAGCAAGAAATAGATTTACTTTCTTAAAATTCATACCCACTATATGAGAAAGTATTCCTCTATCCTTCAATTTTTTTATCCTCATTCCAACAGAAGGTTGGGATAGGCCAATAATTTCAGCTATTTCACTTTGCGATATCTCTGGATTCTTTTGGAAAAGAGTTATTATCTGTCTATCTTTCTCATCAAGTCGGATATTACTATTCATAAACTCACCTTATGCTATAAGATATACTTATATACTAATAAATCTTTCTATACAATATATTATTAGTTATAATGACTTATATCTTATTTGAGCATAACTATATAAAAATGTATGCTTAATAGGGTAGAGGAGTTCTACATGACTAGCGTCTTAAGATTTGGTGTTTCAATCCCTCCTGATCTTTTGGATAAGTTTGATAAAATTATTGAATCTGAAGGATACGAGAGTCGTTCTGAAGCTATAAGAGATATGGTTAGAGGGTATATTGTCAAAAGACAGTGGATATCTGGAGAAGAGGACGCTGTATGCACAATATCATTAGTTTATGACCATACAAAAAGAGGCATTGCCGAAAAAATAACAGATGTAGAGCACCACCACATAAAAGAAATTGTAACAACTTCACATGTCCATCTTGATGAAGAGAACTGCCTTGAAGTAATTATTATCAAGGGAAACAGTGAAAAGATAAGAGACTTTGCGAGATACCTACTTTCTATTAAAGGTATTAAGCATGGAGATTTTATCATTGTATCTACAGGTAAGGGCATTCAATAGTTGATCCGATGAAAAAGGTTATAGCACTTGTTCTAATAATTTTATTTTTAGTCATCGTAGGTAGTTCAGAACTTTTTAATAAGAATGATATAAACGGAACCTATGTCTTGTTTACAGTTGATACTGAATTTGATTTTCCACCGGTGCTGAACACTGAAAGAGGTCTTGATGAAGGAGTTCCACTACTTCTGTCAATATTTGAGGAACATGGAGTTAAGGCCACTTTCCTTGTAAACGGCGATGTAGCTGACAAAAGACCAGACGTTTTGAAGAGCATTTATCAAAAAGGTCATGAAGTCGGGTCTCACAGTTATCACCACAAATCCTTGAAAGCTATGACAAAGTATGAGATGGAAAATGAAGTTATTCTCTCAACAAAAGCTATCGAGAAAGCGATTGGGGTAAGACCAGTTTCATTTAGGGCACCTGGGCACAGTGCATGCAATGATCTGATGGTAATATTGCAGAATGAAGGATATCACGTTGAAGCTTCTGCTGATAAAATTAATTTCTACCCATACCATCCAGATGAAAACAATTGGAATTCAGAAGGAAATATGGGTATTTTGAGAGTTCCAGTTTCACATACTCCAGCTTACTTCTATCCGCCCACAACTTATAACAGAAAATGGGTGGATTGTTTCAATAATGCTGTTAGTAGCCAAGCTGACAAAGAAATAAAAATTGTTGTAATTGGACTCCATCCCTGGGAGTTAATTGAAATAGACGCACCAGAGGATTATAGTAGTTATGTCAGGGCAACAGGCAATTATACTCTTGAGAATTTAACATCATTATTAGATTACCTAGACGAACAAAACGTAACTTATGTCACGATAGAAGAGCTTTATCACATACTTGAAGATTAACCTATAATGCTCCGTTTCTTAGCTTTTCCTCGATTTTATAGATTTCTTTTATTCTATCTTCTCCTTTAATCTCTTTAATGTAATCTTTAGTTTCATTAGTAACGAGATCTTCCCATTTATCGCCCTCAGAAATTAATTCCCTAATTCGCGTTCCATTGTATTTATCTTTTTCAAAGAATTTAATCTCAGATACTTTAAATCCTCTTTTTTCCCAAAGGAGTTTTACAAGTGTGTTATTTGTATATACAGTTTCAAATCTTGGGAAGGTATCAATAATATTTTCTACCCACAATGAATTACTATCCATATTTTCACTTGATAGAACTATTATTCTGTCCCTTAAAGATTTAATCGATCTTAGTATCATCTCTATTCTATCTCCACTGGAAAAAGGATTTGTGATTGTGTAGGAAAATTGAGAAGCGGCAACACATACTATAACTTCATCCTCAATTTTTAGGATATCCTTTATGGCATTATAATGGCCTTTATGAAAAGGCTGAAATCTCCCAATAAATAGACCTCTTTTCATCTAATCCCTACAAACTTTTCAGAAGTGACCCTATCATTATGGGCAATATAACAGTTGCATCCCCTTCAATAGTTATAAAAGATGCATTCTCTTTTACCTTGCCCCATGAAATCGCTTCCCTTATCCTTGCTCCTGAAAGAGAGCCGTCCCATTCTGGGGCAGTTGTGATATAGACAGCGTAGTCAAGGCCACCTCTAAACTGATTCCACCATATAGTGTGGTGTTTAGATATCCCTCCTCCGATCATCAATGCTCCAGTTTTGTCTGCAGAATAAATGAAATCACTTATGGCGTCCTCGTCTTTCATCACATTAACATTGAAATCTTTGTGCCCGTCCTGCCAGAAATAATAAAGTTGCCATCCGACGGAGCCATCAAGAGGGCCAGGAATCACCATTGGTATCTTATTCTTATAACACCAATATGTTATTGAATCTTCTTTATTCTTCTCTCCTTCTAGGGATTTCCCAAACTCCCATACTATTTCATGAGTTGATATGTCCCTAATTCCTTTATCATAGAGTTCTCCTATAATAACTCTGATTTTTTCTTCTAAGATTTCAGAATAGGATTCATTTGGAATTAGAACATTTCCTTCTCTATTCACACCTTCTTGGTGTAGCTTTTTATCATCCATTTCAAATGAACCATGATAATAATCCCTGTAAACTCTTGCAATATCATGATCTAGTGTACCAGTGGTAGTGATTATCATATCAAAAATACGTCTCTTTACAAGTTCTTTTATTATCCCTCTTGTTCCAGTAGCAACTAATGAAGCAGGAAATGAAAGAATTCTTTTACACTCTTTGTCCTTTGACATACTTTCTAGGATATGACATCCATCGCCAACTTTTTTAGCAACATACCCTCCAGAAAGTGTCATTTGGTCCGTAAGATCTTTTATGCTATTAATTTTATTAAGGTCAATATCCTTTACAACTTCTCTTTTCATAAATATAAAATAAATAACTTATCTTAAATAACTTTTCAATAACTTTAAATACCTTTTATCAATCTCAATCTTATGGAATTTAACATCCTCATATGTGGAGTTGGTGGTCAAGGAACGATTCTTGCTTCTTATGTACTTGGCAATGCCGCATTAAAGGAAGGGCTTAAAGTTAGATTAGGGGAAATCCACGGAATGGCCCAAAGAGGGGGTTCAGTTGTTTCTCATGTTAGAATGGGAGATGAAGTGTATGGGTCTGTTATACCTCTAGAAAAAGCGGATGTTATTATAGCATTTGAGCCTCTTGAGGCCTTAAGAAATATTTCCTCTTTGAAGAAAGGAGGGAAGGTAATACTAAACACTGAAAGAATTAATCCAATTTCTGTTTCCCTCGGTGAATCTGAATACCCTCAAATTGAGGAGATTATTTCCACTCTTTCTGAAAAAGGAAAGGTATACTCTTTTAATGCCACGGAAATTGCAAAAAAAATAGGAAATCAAGTTACAATGAACATGGTGATGATAGGAGCTCTTTCTTTCCTTGAAACTCCTATAAAAAATGAAACTCTTCTAGAAACTATAAATTTAGTTCTAGGGAAAAAGGCCGAATTGAATATTAAAGCCTTTGAAGCCGGAAGAAAAAAGATAGAACTCATAGCATAAGCTATATCTTTGCAATTACGCTCTCCCCGGCTTTTACTCTATCGCCCACTTCTACAATTGTTACTGAGGTGGATGGGTACATCAAGACTACCTGCGAGCCAAGTTTTATTCTCCCTATCTTATCGCCAGCATTGATATTCTGACCTTCAATAACAAAACAATCTATTCTTCTTGCAACTGTACCTGCAATTTGTACTGTAACTACTTTTATTTCTCCGTCAATAACAATTATATTTCTCTCATTTTCACTTAAGACCTCACCGAATGCAGGTGAGTGTTTGCCTTCTATGTAAATAGTATCTTTTACTTCGCCAGGAATTGGCGATCTATTTACGTGCACGTCTAAAGGATTCATAAAAATTGAAATCACAGTATAGTTCCCTTCTACAACTCCTTTTAGTTCAGGAAAAT
>Ga0208040_1004358_pt1 | contig 10828 bp, 8 predicted proteins | sample AD_UKC083_MetaG_FD_184431 | JGI IMG/M metagenome (GOLD analysis project Ga0208040, IMG submission 184431) | Active sludge microbial communities of municipal wastewater-treating anaerobic digesters from USA - AD_UKC083_MetaG (SPAdes) (version 2) | ecosystem: Engineered > Bioreactor > Anaerobic >... | reverse complement strand
TTGAAAATTTTATGTTGCTACTTATTACACCCGGCTTTTCATAAGTAATTTACAAACTTGTTTCATAATCCATGGTAGGCGGATAAACACAATTTAAATTTCTGTCACCAAATGCATTATCTATTCTGGCTACATTAATCCAAAACTTATTATCTTGAATGCAGGGAGCAGGAAAAGCTGCCTTTTGACGTGAGTAGGCATGATTCCATTCGTCGGCAACCACTATATATTCCGGATGTGGAGCATGTAGCAATACATTGTCCTCACGGTCTGCTTGTCCGGATTCGATTTCTTTGATTTCTTCGAAGATTTGAAGCATGGCTTCACTGAATCTGTCTAGTTCAGTTAAAGATTCGCTTTCAGTCGGCTCAATCATCAAGGTGCCATGCACCGGGAAGGAGAGGGTAGGCGCATGAAAACCATAATCAATCAGTCTTTTGGCGATGTCTGTCTCTGTTATGCCGGATGTGCTTTTGAAGTTTCTGCAATCAATGATGAGTTCATGGCCGACACGTCCTTGATCTCCCTTGTACAAAACATCGTAATGAGAACCTAATTTAGCAGCCAGGTAATTGGCATTTAAAATGGCAATTTGGGTAGCCAACTTCAGTCCTTCTGCTCCGAGCATGCGGATGTATCCGTAAGTGATGGGAAGGACGCCCGCACTTCCGTAAGGAGCGGCAGCAACTACATTTTTACCGAAAGCTTTGTCGGGAAGAAACTTGGCGAGATGTTCGGCAACGCAAATCGGACCCACGCCCGGACCACCGCCGCCATGAGGAATAGCAAAGGTTTTATGTAAATTTAAATGACATACATCTGCTCCGATGGTACCTGGATTGGTCATTCCGACTTGTGCATTCATATTGGCTCCGTCCATATACACTTGTCCGCCGTATTGATGAATGATATCACACAATTTTTTGATTTGAGTCTCAAAAATGCCGTGGGTGGAGGGATAAGTGATCATGCAGCCCAACAACACATCCCGGTATTGTTCTGCTTTTTCCTTCCAGTCGTCCAAATCCACATTCCCGTTTTCATCACATTTGGTTACGATGATATCCAGACCGGCCTGATGGGCGCTGGCGGGGTTGGTACCGTGTGCAGAAGCAGGGATCAAGACGGTTTTTCGTTGACTTTCTCCCTTGGCAAGAAAATATTCACGTATGGTCATCAGCCCGGTAAATTCACCGTTTGCCCCTGAATTGGGCTGCAAACTGCAAGCTGATAAGCCCGTGATGGTTGATAAATAAGATTCGAGTTCTGTGATCAGTTGATTGTATCCTTCAGTTTGATCTTTAGGAGCCAAGGGATGAATACCACTAAATTCAGGTTTGCTAAGCGCCAACATTTCAGCAGCAGCAGTCAGTTTCATCGTACATGAACCCAAAGAGATCATGGAATGTGTAAGGGAAATATCCCTTCTTTCCAATTTCTTGATATAGCGCATCATCTCGGTTTCAGAGCGATAGAGATTGAAAATTTCCTGGGTCAGATAAGCTGTTTTCCTTTCCAAACTTTCGTCAAAAGCAATAAACAGTTTGATATCATCTTCCGAAGCATAAACAGCTTGATTGCCGGCGGCTTCTGCAAAGATATCCAGAAGCGTGTTCAATGCATTGATGTCGGTTGTTTCATCTATGCTTAAACCTATTTCACCACTTTCAAAATAGTAGAAATTAACCTGATGTTTCAAGGCTATCTTGCGGAACTCATCTGTTGTAATTCCTTCGGGCAAAGTAATTTTCAGGGTGTCAAAAAACTGATGGTTGGTTTGTTCGTAACCATAAACCATTAACATTTCATTGATATAATTGGCAATGCTGTGGATGCGTAAGGCTGTCCTTTTGATGCCTTCTGCCCCATGATAAACGGTGTACATGCCAGCCATGGTAGCAAGCAAGGCTTGTGCAGTACAGATGTTGGAAGTCGCCTTTTCCCGTTTGATGTGTTGTTCCCGTGTTTGCAAAGCCATGCGCAAAGCAGGTTTTCCGTTGGCGTCCTTACTGATGCCGATGATCCTGCCGGGCATTTCTCTTTTGTAAGCCTCTTTGGAAGCAAAATACCCTGCCGACGGTCCGCCGTAATTCATGGGAATGCCCCAGCGTTGTGTGGAACCGAAAACGATATCGGCGCCCCATTCTCCGGGAGGAGTCAATAATGCCAAGCTTAAAATATCAGCGGCTACTGCGAGCTTGATTCCCTTTTGATGAATTTGTTCGGCAAAATCTGTATAATCACATATTGCTCCATTGGCGTTGGGATATTGTATGATTGCACCGAAAAATTCGTCAGTGGGTTGAAAATACTCATAATCACCAATGATCATATGGATGCCTTGTGCTTTGGTGCGAGTTTTTAGTACGGCTAAGGTTTGCGGGAAAATGTTTCTGTCCACAAAAAGCCGATTGATATTGTTTTTGATTTGCTCCCGGCTTCGCAGGTTGAACATCATGGTGGCAGCTTCTGCTGCTGCGGTTGCCTCATCCAACAAAGAAGCGTTGGCTATCTCCATGCCTGTAAACTCACACACGGCAGTTTGAAAGATCAGCAGGGCTTCCAATCGTCCTTGAGAAATTTCTGCCTGATAGGGCGTATAAGAGGTGTACCAGGAGGGATTCTCGTAAATGTTTCGTTGAATGACTGCCGGCATGGTTGTGTCGTACCAGCCGCGTCCGATGTAGGAAGTGAAAAGCTTATTTTTAGCACCCAAGGCATGGATATGGTTGAGGAATTGTCTTTCCGTCATAGGGTTCGGAAGCTCCAACTCTTCTTTTAAAAGTATATCCTCCGGAATGGTTTGCGATATTAATTCATCTAAAGAGTTTAATTTTAGCTCTTTAAGCATTTTTTCGATGTCAGTCTGCGACAATCCGACATGGCGGGTTTGGAATAATTCGTTCATATGGATATGGTGTTTTCTGTTTTGCTTTGCAAATTTAGGTTATTATTTTCGATTCTTCACGCTGACCTCACTTATTTTTCGGCTCACCGGACGAGGTCGGTTTACATGCCGCAGCATGACCCCAGAACTCGAAACCCGTACCCCGGACCACGAAACCCCGCGACCGCGGAACACGTAACCCCGTCACACCTGCTTCATTCCCTTTTTCGGTACGGTTGTCTGAAACTCCTTTAGATAGAAAGGTTCGAAGTAAGCTACATCTTCAAATAAGCCTTGTTTGTATTTCTGAACGACCGGTTCAATCATGTTTTCAGCCAAAGGATGGATGTCTTCTATGAAGTGCGCATTTCGTAAATTTATGACGGATTTACATTTTGCTGCTCCGTTTCCGAAGAAATAGATGGGAATATTTGCCGGTAAATTGCGATAAGTGTTCTCATTCACTATGGTAGCTGCTGCGGCTCTGATGACCGCACCTGCTTGATTGTAAACTGCATCGTAAACCTCCATACGCCTCGCATCAATCATGGGTACCCATAAACATTCTTGATTGTCAGAGTATTGTTTTTTTGCAGCTATCGTCATTATTTCTAATGTGCCGACACTGATGAGTGGAATATCCAAACCGTAGCACAATCCTTTGGCAGTTGAAACTCCTATGCGCAAGCCGGTGTAGGAACCTGGTCCGCTACTTACTGCTACGGCATCCAAGGTTTCTCCCATAGATTTTAAATGTTGCAATGCCTCTTGAATAAACGGACTCAGCATGGAGGCGTGATTCATACCTTCAGCATTTGATTTGCTGAAAATACAAACTTCATCCTTGCTTAAAACAACGGAACATACATGAGTTGAGGTTTCAAGATGCAAGATATTCATCGGTGATGATATTTTTTTAACAAAGTCGTGCAAATTTACGATAAATTAGTTTATTAATTTTACCTTTGCATGTATTTGAGTGATTCTTGAAAGGAAATGATATGGATAAATTGCGGTTTCAAAGCTTTGCCAGCGGAAGTAGCGGAAATTGTTACTACATCGGCACTGCCCGTACCGGCATTTTGATTGACGCAGGAATAGGGGTGAGAACCATCAAGAGAAATTTAAAAGCAATCGGATTGGATGTCAGTAAATTAATGGCTGTTTTCGTAACACATGACCACGCCGACCACATCCGTGCCATTGGTTCGTTGGGCGAAATTCACCACGTACCGGTTTATGCGACCCGGAAAACACATGAAGGTATCAATCGCTCTTATTGTGTTACGACCAAACTAAACGGTTCGAGACGTTATATTGAAAAAAATGAAACTGTTGAAGTTGGAGCTTTTAGAATAACCGCTTTCCCTGTGTCACACGATGCAAGCGATAGCGTTGGCTATACAATTGAATACCAGGGAAAAAGATTGACAATTGCCACTGATTTGGGGTATGTTGGTGAAGAAGCCCGCATGCATTTAAAATCAGCCAATTATGTGGTCTTTGAAGCTAATTATGATGAGCATTTGTTGTCTATCAGCGATTATCCGGCAGATTTGAAAAGGCGCATTCGGTCGCATACCGGACATCTTAGTAATACCCAGGCCGGAGAATTTTTAGCCGATAACTACAAAAATCATTTGGATTATATTTTTCTTTGTCATTTAAGTAAAGAGAATAATCATCCCGATGTAGCTTATACAACTATAAAATCTTGCCTTGAAAGTAAAAATATCAAGGTGGGGGAAGATGTACAAGTCATCACTTTGGAGAGACATTCGCCGACAGAGATGATCATGTTTGGTTAACAATAAAAAAGTTCATAAAGCGATGCCTTGAACTTGGTTGAAGGACTCGTAAAAATGAGCTGTTTTAAGATTTTTAATGATAATTCTGCAATCTATAAAATCATGGACAAAAACCTTGTAATTATTCCGACATATAACGAAAAGGAAAATATAGAAAAAATCATTCGTGCCATATTTTCCCAGAAAATTGCCTTTGAAGTACTTGTCATTGATGACGGCTCGCCTGATGGAACAGCAGCTATCGTGAAAAAGCTGCAACAGGAATTTCCGGAGACTGTACACTTGTTGGAAAGACCGGGTAAATTAGGACTCGGAACTGCTTATATTACAGGTTTTAAATGGGCTTTGGAACGCGACTATGACTATATCTTCGAAATGGATGCCGATTTCTCTCATAATCCTGCCGACCTGGTAAGATTGCACCATGCATGTAGCAAAGAAGGTGCAGACTTAGCCATCGGCTCGCGCTATATCAGTGGGGTAAATGTGGTTAACTGGCCTATGGGCAGGGTTCTGATGTCGTATTTCGCTTCTAAATATGTGCGCTTTGTACTGGGGATGAAAGTCGCTGACACAACCGCCGGATTCAAATGTTACAAAAGAAAGGTATTGGAAACCATTGAATTAGATAAAATTCGCTTTAAAGGATATGCTTTTCAGGTTGAAATGAAATTTACCGCCTATAAATGCGGCTTTAAACTGAAAGAGGTGCCTATTATTTTCATCAATCGGGTGGCCGGTGTTTCCAAAATGAGTGGCGGTATATTCAACGAAGCTTTCTTGGGAGTTATCAAGCTTAAAATTGAAAGCTGGTTTCGTAAGTATCCGACACCCAAAACAGATCCTGAGCTTAAGTAATAATAATCACAGATGATACTCATAAAAAATGCAACAATCTTCAACGAAAACGAGCGTTTTATAGGTTCCGTTTTGTTGGATGAGGAAAAGATTTCCAAGATCTATCGAGGCAAAGATATACCTGTTGACCTACAATGTAATGGGGTGATTGAGGCTGACGGATTATGGTTGCTGCCGGGAGTGATTGATGATCAGGTGCATTTTAGAGAACCCGGATTGACACATAAAGCGGATATCTTTACAGAATCTCAGGCTGCCGTAGCCGGTGGCGTTACCTCTTTTATGGATATGCCCAATACCGTTCCGCAAACGACCACCATAGATGCTTTAGAAGAAAAATATAAAATGGGGGCGGCAAAATCTTTAGCTAACTACTCCTTTTATATGGGTGCCACCAATGATAATTTGGACGAGTTGCGGAAGGTAAATCAGGCAGAGGTTTGTGGTATAAAAGTGTTTATGGGTTCATCCACCGGAAATATGTTGGTGGATAACATCAAGACCTTGACCGGAATTTTTGCTGAAATTCCCCTGTTGATTGCGACCCATTGCGAAGATGAAAGCGTGATTCGAGCAAACAAAGCCAAATACATTGCCCGGTATGGTGAAGATTTGTCTGTACATTATCATCCTTACATACGGGATGCGGAAGCCTGTTATCGATCCTCTTCTTTTGCAGTAGAGCTGGCCTCCAAGTACAATACGCGTTTACACCTGCTACATATATCTACAGCCCGCGAGCTTGACCTTTTCAGTAACAAATTTCCTTTGAGAGAAAAACGCATCACAGCTGAGGTATGCGTGCATCATCTGTGGTTTTCGGATCAGGATTATGATGCCTACGGTAACCGTATCAAGTGGAATCCGGCTGTGAAGACCGAGCAGGATAGGCTGGCTTTAATAGATGGGGTCAATCGGGATTTATTAGACGTGGTAGCTACCGATCATGCGCCGCATTTGTTAAGTGAAAAGGAAGGAAATTGTTTGAAGGCAGCTTCGGGCGGTCCTTTGGTTCAGTTTTCTTTGCCGGCAATGTTGGAGTTGGCAAAAAAAGGTTATTTTACGGTAGAACAGGTTGTGAGGAAAATGTGTCATGCACCGGCAGAAGTGTTTAAAATCAGGCAAAGAGGATATATTCGTGAAGGCTTTTATGCTGATTTGGTCTTGGTAAATCCTAAGCAATCTTTAAAAGTGACACCTGATATTATTTTGTCAAAATGCGGCTGGTCTCCTTTTGAAGGCAAAACTTTCAGTCACAGCATAGAAAAAACCTGGGTGAATGGTCGGCAAGTTTATGATCAAGGTGTTGTGAACACTCATATTCGTGGAAAAAGATTGATGTTTGATTAGCAGTATGAATAAGATTTGTATTTTTCTATCGGTTTTTGTCTTAGCTTCTTGTCTGATAAACACTTCACAGTCACCCGAATACACTAAAATTGGCGGCAGAACATTCGGTACCTACTACCACATCACTTATTTACATCCTGAAGGAAAAAATTTGCAGAATGAGATTGAAGCAAAACTTCAGGAGTTTGATGCTTCCCTTTCTACCTTTAATAATCAATCTATCATCTCTAAAATTAATAGGAATGAAGATGTGGTGGTGGATGATTTTTTTATGCAAATGTATGTTGAAGCCGTACGGGTTTCGCAACACACACACGGTGCGTTTGATATTACTGTTGCCCCTTTGGTCAATGCATGGGGATTTGGTTTTGGTGAAAAAGAACGAAAAGAAACACCGGATGTGGCAGCCATTCTTCCTTATGTGGGATCTCAGAAAATAAGCTTGCAGGATCAGCGCATTATAAAAACGGATTCTCGTATCATGCTGGATGCCAGCGCCATTGCTAAAGGACAAGCCGCTGATGTCATTGGGGAGTTACTTGAGGCTGAGGGTTGCAAAAACTTTATGGTTGAAATTGGCGGTGAAATAAGTTGCAAAGGATTAAATCCCAAGGGTAAAAAATGGCAAATCGGCATTGACCGTCCCGATGAAATTTTGCTGGAGGAACAGCGACCCTTGCAAACAGTCCTATCGTTGACCGATTGCGGCATGGCAACTTCAGGCAATTATCGTCAGTACTATTATCGGGATGGAAAAAAATACGCCCACACCATCAATCCCATTACCGGTTATCCGGTTGATCACAATTTATTGAGCGCAACAGTCGTCTCCTCTTCTTCCATGCGTGCCGATGCTTACGCAACGGCTTTTATGGTATTGGGTGTTGACAGCAGTCTTGCCATTTGTAATCGCTTACCTGATGTAGCCTGTTATTTGATTGCCGAAGGTGAGGACAAAAATTACGAAGTATATTACTCCGATGGTTTTTCGGATTTTTTTTCGACTCCATAGGTGCTTTTTTCTGGGATAGCACCAAAAATAGGGATATTCGTTTAATTCAAATTTTAGAGCAAGATTGATAGAGATCTCATAATAATATCAGTCTTGCTTTTTCCTTTTTTTGAAGTTTTTCTTTTTTGTTGGTGTTTTTCGGATTTTTTCGACTTAAAATCAAACAACAAGACATAGGAATTCGGAAGAACTAAAACATAGCCCCTCTTTTGTGATTTTTGGTTGTTGTCAAGCTGATTGCTTTCGGCTTTTTTCCTCTATTTTTTCAATCATTTTCACAGCATTAGCAGTGTGAATGCCGAAAAATATCCAAAGTAGTTCGGTTGCCTGCTTGCGTGCTCTGACTTTAAGAAGTGAGTAGTGAAGCTTTTGTGTCCCGAAGCTACCCTCCAATCGTGTCGCTCGCTCAAGACTTAGGGCACGGCGAAGCAGCTTCCGCTCTTTTTCATCCTTTGCCGGCTTGCCTTTGCGTACAAAGGAGGTGTGAATACCATTACGCGTGCAAAACTTACGATTTTCATTGGTACCGTAAATGCCATCTGCGGCCAATGCTCTCACACGGACTTTCATCAACCTTTGATGTAGAAAAACACCCTGCTTCAAGCGTATGCCCTCGTTGAATGCACCGTAGGAAATACGTTCGATAAAAGATATACCGTCTATCTGGATATTATTGCATTTAGCACCAAACTCTACACTTTTGGTCTCTTTACCCCTGACAATGGGGCGGATGTAAGGCTTGTGGACACTGACAATACGATCAGATACTTTCTCTCCTTCAAATACTTGTTCCTGCTGTACCTTGATAGTTTCTATTGTAGATAAACGTCTGCGAAAATCAGGAGTCAAGTTTAATTGCTTCCCATGTTCTTCCAGCAGAGAGTTCATCTGTCCCAAAAGTTTTCCCAGGAGTTGTTTTAACCGGCGTGCAATTGATTTTTTCTTTGCTCGCTTCATGTTGTTTTTTCGTCTTTTGCTGTATGAATGATAAGCTTTGCGTACATCATTGTATTTATTACGGGGACGCCGAATACCGAGTTCCTTGCAAAATGCAACCATACGGGTATGGAGCCAGTGGACACACTCCCACATCAGCTTGATATCCGTGGGAAAACGCATGTGTGTTTCATAGCAAGTTGCATCCATCATGCATACGTGAAAGTTTTCCAAATAAGGTCTCCAACAATCGGCAAGAACCTGTTGTGCAGCATCAATGTCCAACAGATCGGCTATCTCGACACGAATATCACTTACTATCTTGTAGTTGGTCAGTGGAAATTGAGGATGGATGCTTATGCCACAAAACAGTTGGTAATGAATGTTACCATTCAAATGTTCGATAAGTTCGGAATCAGAAAAATTAGTGTAGGATTTTAATAACATCAAAGCTACTTTCCCCTCAGCGGTAAAATAGCTTTTGCGTCCACGTACGTTATCTTTCAATCCGATGCTTCTACAGAAATCCGAAAATGGAAATGCTTGATAGAGTTTACCCAGTTCACTCGAATAAAAGCTTTCACGATAGCTTGCATAAATATCAAATTCTGTAAAACCTAACGTGGGTTGTAATTGGGAAATTTTTTGTACTTTTGCCATATCTTTTCTGGTTAATTACCCCCGTTTTGAGCCTCTAACTGCAAATACGAGGGAATATCCAAAGATACAAAAAAGCCAACTATCTCACAATGATTTAGTTGGCTTAATTTTAGTTAATTAATGAATATCCCTAATTAATGAATATTCCTAACAAATATCCTTAAATAACTTCTGAAAGAGTGTTATGTGATAAAATTATATTATTTCTTCTTGCTGTATCTGCTGTTCAACGCGTCTGTCACTTCTTTGGTAATATTGTATCGTTGGCTTGAAATCAGTAGATTGTCATTGGAAGTATTGCTGAAAATCAATTCAAACTTTTTAACTTTATTATATTCAGTTAAGTAAGAATTGATAGAGTCACGCAATTGCTCACTTACCTTCTGTTGTAAATCGATTAATTCCTGCGACAGCTTATTATTCAATTGCTGTAAGTCTTGTTCTTTTCTCATCAATCTTTCTTGTTCTTGCTCGGCACGCTCGCGACTCAAAAAAGCATTATTTTCAAGTTTGCGCTGAAATTCTGCCATCTCATTTTGAAGTTGACGCGCCTTAACATTGAAATCCAATCGGGAATCTTCTTGCTTTTTCATCAGGGCTTCGTTAGATTCAATGGCAAATTGATAGTTTAATAACAAAGAATCAACGTTTACATATGCTACAGGCAGTTGGACGCTTAGCGTAGAGTCAGGTCCGTACATTGCTCCATCAACCGAATGGATTTTGTTAAGTCTGCAAACCAATACAAAAAGAACGATAACGGCGACTAGTAATACCGCATTGAAAATGAGTGAAATATTCTTCATACAATGAATTAAAAATTTTGTAACATATCATCTGCCGTTTTTACAGTAGATGGCTTAATTGATTTCTTTTGTGCCTCTCTGTCTTGAGATGTTGCACAGTTAATTCCTCTTTTTTTTAGTGCTTTGTTGCCGCCAACATGAAAATTTGGAAAAGTTCCGTTTTTGACAAAAAATACACGTACTCCAAGAAGTAAAATTCCGATAAAAAGTAGAATTGCCGAAACTATAAAAGCTTTGAACATCATATCTTGAATTGGAGAACAAAGATAATTTTAATTCATGCAAAAACTGCTAAAAATGCATTCAATTTTAAATAATTGAATGATATGACACATATTTTAACAATTTATAATTCATGTGATTACACAAAACTTCTGTGGATGCTTGAAAATTTTATGTTGCTACTTATTACACCCGGCTTTTCATAAGTAATTTACAAACTTGTTTCATAATCCATGGTAGGCGGATAAACACAATTTAAATTTCTGTCACCAAATGCATTATCTATTCT
>Ga0208040_1004355_pt1 | contig 10832 bp, 10 predicted proteins | sample AD_UKC083_MetaG_FD_184431 | JGI IMG/M metagenome (GOLD analysis project Ga0208040, IMG submission 184431) | Active sludge microbial communities of municipal wastewater-treating anaerobic digesters from USA - AD_UKC083_MetaG (SPAdes) (version 2) | ecosystem: Engineered > Bioreactor > Anaerobic >... | reverse complement strand
GAACTGGCGTGAATATAGCACCGGAAACGGTGGCAAAGCTTGCACAAGATTGCAAGAATATAGTAGCGATCAAAGAGGCAAATCCTGATGTGAACCAAGCGGATGAGATATATCGATTGACTCGTGGAATGGAGTTTTACATCTATTCTGGAAACGATGATAGGGCGTTCCACATGTGCTGTGCAGGTGCCCGCGGTGTGATCTCCGTTGCTTCGAATGTGATTCCCGAGCAGATGGTTAAGATGATGAACTCCGTACTCAATGGTGATTTGTCTACAGCACTCGCTATTCACATGAAGCATCTTGAACTTATGAAGGTGCTATTCATAGAATCGAATCCAGTGCCAGTTAAGGCCGTATTGCACCTCATGAACAAGATCGAGAATGAATTCAGACTTCCATTAGTGCCAGCAAAGAGTTCAACTGTTGAAAAGTTAAGAGTCGTTATGGGTGAATTGGGGTTGTTAAGATGAGTGAGAACGTCAGTATAAGATGTGGTCTAATCGGTTGCATGGGGAAGATGGGACAGGAGATTAGAGATTATTTTACAACTTTTGGGGATCGATTCGTATTAGAAGTTGATAAAGGTTTTATAAATGAATCTGATCGGCCAGATGTAATCATAGATTTTTCCAATCCTGTAGCACTTGATAGTACGATAGAATTGTGCAAGGAGTATAATTCCCCACTGGTAATTGGAACAACTGGACTTAATGAGGAAAATTTGGCGAGACTGAAGGACCTGTCAAAGAGCGTAGCTGTAGTGCAGAGTTACAACTTTGCTGATGGTATAAACATCATTAGGGAAATTCTTGAGATGTTTGGCAGATATTTTGATAATTGGGATGGTGCGATCGTTGAGATTCACCACAATCAGAAAAAGGATGCACCATCAGGTACCGCAATTACGTTGAAGAATAGTCTTGGCAGAGAATTGCCAATAAGTTCACTTCGTGTTGGCGGGGTCTTTGGCGAGCACACAATCATTTTCTCAAACGCAGGTGAGGTGGTAAGAATCAGTCACACTGCTTTATCGAGGCGTGCATTTGCAATTGGCGTGCGTAAAGCTGCACTGTTTGCGATTCAAGCCGGGAAAGGTTTCTATTCTTATCAAGATGTGTTGAGAAATTCTGTAAATCACTGAAGAGTTCTTACAAAGGAGTTCTTACAGAGTAAGGAGAGAATAAACGACAAAGGGGGTTTACTGATGCAGTATTTCGATGATTCGAAGAAAAGTCCAGAAGATATGACGAGCGAGGAGATTATAGAGATAATCGCAAGCAGTAAAAAGAAGGATATAGTACGTGCATATGTTTCAGGAGAACTTGAGAAAATAAATGTAGAAGGTATGAACGGATACGGCAGCGAGTTTGAGTTTGTTGGTAGTGGTAGTTTTGGTGTGCTTTTCGGTAATTATGATTTTATCTTACCTGTGTTGAAGAGCGAGTATATCACTTCCTCAAAGCTGGAATGGATTGCAAGAAATTCTGCTATTCCACTTTCGGATCTTTCAAAGTTCAATGCAAGGATTGAACCTGGTGCCGTCATTAGGGATTATGTGGAAATAGGTGATAGTGCTATTGTGATGATGGGTGCCGTTATCAATCTCGGTGCAATTATCGGAGAAGGTACGATGATAGATATGAATGTTGTAGTTGGTGCAAGGGCTCGTATCGGTAGATTCTGCCACATAGGCGCAGGAAGTGTGATAGCAGGTGTCGTTGAGCCACCGAACGCAAGCCCAGTTGTGATAGAGGACAGGGTAGTCATAGGCGCGAATGCAGTTGTGCTTGAGGGAGTTAGAGTTGGCGAGGGTTCGGTTGTTGCAGCAGGTGCGGTAGTTGTCGAAGATGTACCTCCCCATACTGTAGTTGCTGGTGTGCCTGCAAGGGTAATTAAGAAAGTCGATGAGAGGACCGCAGCTAAAACGCAAGTTTTGGAAGAGTTACGTAAGTTGAAATAACCTTACGCAGTTTTAACTTCACAGATTTGAGAGGTGATAAGATTGGCGGTTGTTGTTCAAAAATACGGTGGCTCTTCGGTTGCTGACCCAGTGAGGATCAAGAACGTAGCAAGAAGGATTGCGAGGAAGGTTAGAGGAGGTTTCAAAGTAGTATCCGTTGTATCGGCAATGGGAAAAACGACTGATCAACTGATCTCACTTGCTAAGTCCGTATCTGAAAATCCAGATGAGAGAGAACTCGATATGGTACTTGTGACTGGCGAACAAGTTTCTTGCGCATTAGTTGCAATGGCGCTAAGAGATTTGGGAATCAATGCAATATCACTCAATGCATTCCAAGCGAAGATACTGACCACAGGAAACCACACGAATGCAAGAATCGTGGAAATAAATTCAAAGAAACTGAAAGAGTATTTGAGAAGCTACGATGTGGTCGTGATAACGGGTTTCCAGGGTATTACCGAAGACGAGAATTTCACAACTCTGGGGCGTGGTGGTTCTGATACATCTGCAGTCGCGTTGGCAGCAACATTGAAATGCGATTGTGAGATATACAGCGATGTAGCAGGGGTGTACACGTGTGACCCAAAGTTGTATCCAAAGACAAGAAAGTGGAAGTACATTACGTACGATGATATGCTTGAGCTTGCTGCTATGGGGGCAAAAGTCCTGCATTCGAGGTCTGTTGAAATTGCGAAGAAATACAACGTGAGGATATACTGTGGTTCATCATTTAGCGACGAGGAGGGAACTTGGGTGGTAGATAAACTTCCAGAATGGTTAGAAGAGCCGGTTGTTACTGGAATAAGTTTGGATGAGGGGCAAGTAAAGGCTTCTATAATGAATTTGCCAAACGACGCAACTGTAATTAGTGATATATTCAAGCGAGTAGCTGAGAAAGGCATAAATGTAGACATGATATCGCTCGTGAAAAATGGAGAGGCCACACACGTGTCTTTTACTGTCGTATCGGATAAGATAGTTGGAATTAAGGAACTGCTTGACAAAACGCTGTCAACTTATGGTGGGAATTATCATTTCTACGGCCGATTTTCAAAGATAACAATTGTTGGGACTGGTATGAGGTCAAATTATGGCGTTGCCTCAAAGTTCTTAGAGTTACTGGCGTCTGAGGGGGTCGAGCCTGAACTAATAACAACGTCGGAGATAAAGATATCTGCACTCGTACCTGAGGAAAGGGCACGTGCACTTGTGGAGAAAATTTGCGAGGAATTTCAATTATGATTCTGTGATTTTCAATTGTAAGTGTAGTCAAATGTAGCTAAGTGTAATGTTGTTTGAATATACGAATAGGCGAGGTGATTTCATGAGTTATGTTGCTGATACGTACAGTAGATTTCCAATTCGCATAGCCAAGGCAAATGGTATGAATGTTTGGGACGACGAGGGACGAGAGTACATCGATACGTTCATGGGCATCGGTGTACTCCTATTTGGGCACAATCATCCAGTGGTCGTTCAAGCAATGAAGCAGAAGATGGACCACTACGTGCATCTTTCGAACTTTTTTGCCGACGATGATGCAGAAGTTGTTGCAGAGAGATTAGTGATGGAAACGGGAAGGAATGGGAAGGTGTTTTTCACAAATTCAGGTGCAGAGAGCAGTGAATGCGCACTCAAAGTTGTAAGGAAGACTAAGAAGACCGGAAAAATCGTGTCTTTTGTCAAGAATTTTCACGGCAGAACGATGAAGTCACTCAGTATAACGGGATTTGATGATTTAAGAAGGCAGTTCGTAGATGAAAAGGATGTTGTGTTCCTCCCATACGATGTAAATGTGGTTGAGGAGTTCTTTGAAAAGGAATCAGATATAGCAGCGGTTTTTGTAGAGGTGCTTCATGGAAGTGGTGGGCTTGACTTGATTCCAACGAGTATTGTTGAATTGATAAATCACTACAAGTCTATTCGTAATTTTATTTTGATCGCAGATGAGGTGCAGAGTGGACTTGGCAGAACTGGTAAGTTCTATGCTTATCAGCATTTTGATCTCAAGCCAGATTTGGTAACCCTAGCAAAAGGAATTGGCGGTGGATTGCCATTGGGTGGCTGCATCATGTTGGATGATTTTTCAGATGTATTTGTCAACGGTGACCACGGTTCAACCTTTGCACCAAATCCCGTCGCACTTGCAGGTGGTCGAGCTGTTTTGAGCTTGATAAACGATGAATTACTCGAGCACGTGAGAGAGATGGGAGAGATTTTCGAATCAAGGTTCAGCACGCTTGGTGAGGTGCGCGGTTTGGGATTGATGAGAGGTGTAAGACCTGGAGATGAGACTACAAAGAAATTGACGAAAGAGCAGTTCTTGGATCAAGGTCTGTTAGTCAATATCATCTCCAACGGCGTAATCAGATTCTTGCTTCCATTGAATGTAAAAGTGGAGGATATAGATACTGTCTTTTATCGATTTTCTACTACGCTCGAGAAAGTAAGTTCTAATGTTTAAAATTTGGATTGAAAATTAACCTCAAATGTCAACTATAGATATTCATAGTGCAGATAGATAATTCAAGAACTCTCCGATGTCTATGTTTGATTTTCCATTTTCAAGTGCTAGCCTTGCAAGTTTATCCGCGCGGTCGTTGTATTTATCGCCCGAGTGTGCATCAACTTTTACGAATTGACAATTTACAATCTGATTTTCGATTAGAAATCTCTGATACAACTTTGTGATGTGTGTGTTTGTTTTCCATTCGCCACTTGCCCATTTGGCTATACCTTCGTAATCATGGTGAATTATTATGCAACTTATTGAATTCCTTGCCGCATGGTACACTGCATACATAGCGGCAAGGAGCTCACCTGATACGTTCCTATGTTTTGAAAGTTCTTCGTTTTTTATTGAGAAGTAGAATTCTTTGTTAAGCCTTTCGTCAACATCTACGAAGATTATTGCACCTGATATTATCCCATCTCTGTAGCTCCCATCTACGTAGACATCCTTGCACATGCTAGTATCTTTCGTGAGATTCTCCATCTATTAATCTACCCATCCCTCAATGTATGTGTAATGTTGAAGTGCTGTTTACAACGTAAATTTTCCAATGGAAGAATCTAGTCTTGAAAGTGATAACATCATGTTATCCAGTCGTGTTGACAGAGTACCTAGTTGGTCAATAATTTCTCTCATAGATTGAGTTATTCTATCACCTTGGGATTCTACCTCAGAAATGCTATTAGTTATTTCATTTGCACTACCCATCATCTCTTCCGCAGAAGCACTTTGTTCTTCGCTATGGGCTGCTACTGTTTCAACTGCAGTAGTCAGTTCTGCTATGACACCTTCAAGTGTGGAGAAAATCGTACTAAGCAGTTCGTATCCTTCTTGAGTTGTCTGCAGTTCCTTCTTCAATGAGTTTATTTGCATACTCAGTTCATTGGAGGAAGATTCAACAAGTGAGATAGTGGATGTTATTGTATCGGTTGATGATTTTGTCTGTTCTGCAAGTTTTCTAATTTCATCTGCAACAACTGCAAAACCACGTCCAGCCTCGCCTGCTCTTGCTGCTTCTATCGCTGCATTTAGCGCTAAAAGGTTTGTCTGCTCAGCTATAGAACGAACTGTCTCGATAATTGATCCTATATTTCGAGTTGAATCTGTGAGTTTATTTATGCCCACTTCCAATTCCTCATATTCTTTGAAAAATCCAGAAGTGATGCTTTTCACTTTCTCCAATTGATCAAAACTTTCTTGCGAGTTATTCTCCAAAGTTGTGGTAAGATTTTGAACTTTCTCTGCAAAGCTAGCAAGGGACTGTGCTTGAGTTGACAGATCTTCTATATTTTCCATGATTTTTTCAACTGTGCTTGTTGTTCTCTTGATACTTTGTTGCTGCCTTTCAACGGCGGAAAATGCATCTGTGGCATTAGTGCGGAATGTTTCAAATTCTTTCGCTGTATATTCGGTTGTCTCTCTTGACTCAACAGATATGTCTCGCGCTTCTTTTAATATTGCAGATATGTTTTCAACCGCAATTTCCAATTCATTCGAGATGTATCTGAACTCATCAATTGAACTTGTATTCATTTTTTCGGTTAGATTACCACTCGACATGTGACCAAAGTACTTGATCATATTTGGAATACTCGATAAAACATTTCTCGATATAACTATTACTAGCAAGACTAAGAGTAAATTCAATCCAGTATTCGTTATTACCAAATTTCGTTGTATTTCTTGACTCAACTCCATTTTTAACAATAGATATTTTAATATTATCGGCCCAATCCACATCGATATGGAGAGAATGCTGACGGAAAGTTTTAGGACAGTTGGTATCATGAATTTCTCGAATAATTCACCGCTGAGTTGCTTTAGTACTTTGTTTTTCGAATACAGATATAGGTATATTGCTAGGATATTAACGTTAATTGCCAATGCCCCTGCCAATCTGATCACCATTGTCTGTGCTGGCATTGGTTGGAATATTTCAGAAAAGAATCCGATGGAAGTTGCAGCGAGAAAGTTCGCAAAGAAGAGTACTAACGAAGATACAACAGCAAGATTGAAATTTGATTTGTCGAAAAGCTTGGTGACAAGATGTCTCAGTAAGAACACAGTTGCAGTTCCAAAAATGCCTGCAGCAATCAAAAAACCAACCAAAATGATCCATATGGGATACTTACCAATCCCTGCAAAACCATAATACGAGAAAAGAAGCATCGGTGGGTCGATCAGGAAAATAGTTATCAATGTTATCTTAGTTAAAAAGCTCTGTAGAGCACTTCTTAAATCCGCACGGTCATTCATTTTATCCTCTCCTTTTTTAGTGTATTGTTGTATGATGCATCTGCAATTCAGTTAAAACAAGTGATAAGATAAAAAGATAAGTTGTCATCCAACGTACAAGGTCAAAAGAAAAAGAGCAAAAGAAGCACTGATGTAAACAGTATCGGCAAATGCCCAGTTTAGTTCGTAATAATGGGTCCTTGGGTTCATGCCGTATTTTCTAGCTCTAAGTGCTAGCGAGAGTTCTTCTGCCTTTCGAAGCGACGAGACTAAGAGTGGAATTATTATGCTCGATATTGCAGTCAATTTGTTCTTGAATCCTTTTTCTGTGTACTTTGCGCCTCTGGCAGTTTGTGCCTTTATTATTCTGTCTGTTTCATCTAGTAATACTGGAATGAATCTTATGGAAATTGAAATCATCATGCCAAAATCTTCTCTTGTTTCTTTGCTTATCCTGAAGTACTTCAGCAGATCTACGATACCACTCGCTGTAAGTAATGGGGGTGTCGTGTAAGTTAGCATGGAGGCAAAGAGGAATATCAATGATAATCTTAAGGCTATGTATAAGCTACCGACTAGACCTGACACGAAGTATTGGACGATTGAAGCAAATGCTATGAGAAACCACATGCTCTTCAAACTTCGTAAGTAGATGATTGGATGTATCTTTGAAAGTAGCATAAACACTATGAAGAATGTTACGGGAACAATGTAATCACGAAGTTCTTTGACGAACATAATCGACGTAATACTAACCAGCGTTCCGATCAACTTTGCTCTTGGATCCAGCTGGTGTAGTATAGAATCTCTTGGTATGTATTTACCTATAGATAATTTCAATTCTGCCACCTCGTACAGTCTGTCTATGCGTTTGATGTGGTCAAATCAAATAAATTTTCCATCATTTCTTAGATTTTGTAGAACTATTGTTTGTGAAGTCTAAGTACTTTTGAACAACCAAAGTGTAGTTTTGGAAAAACTTAATTATGTACTCGTTGTATTTTGTGCTTCTTCCATTGTAAGATGAGACTGCTTTTATTATATCCCAATTATGTACATTTTTTAAGGTGAGATAAATATAACGATAAGCAATTTTCAACTGCCAATCAGGGTACTCTATTAAATCTACGTGGTTCCTATGTTGTTTTTTGAATTCTTTTACATCATCGTAGAAATTGGCAACGTAAAAGACTGCGTTTTCATGTAATTGGAAATATCCAACTGCCTTGCCTGAATCTCCGAAAACGTTCATAAAGTTTGTCTCACTAAGCCCAAATGCCAACATGAAGAGTGGGTCTATAACGTCCGGCACTTTTGTTGCTTCTTCTTCAAGTGTCTTAGCCAATGTCCTTGCATGGTTTTCCGGCACTTTTTGCTCTCTCAAGAATGAGTAAGCAAAATCTTGCAATGTAGCAGAGAAAACTATTTGCGCAAATATGATCGCAAATATCGCTACAAATGCTCTCTTCTTCATACGTCACCTCCAGACATTTGTTACTTTTTGTTTCTTCATGTTCAGGATACTATTTCTACCTCACTTCCTTCTGAAACTCTCAATTTCTCTCTTGCCATTCCTTTGTTTAGAGCTATCTCTAGATATCCTGTACTGTCTTCGTGTATAAGCAGCTCCCCTTCGTCAACATCTGCGTATGTTTCAACGACTGGGATTTGTAGGGTTTTGTTTCCCATCTTTAGTTTTACACTTTCTTTGTTTTCAATCCATGAGAATGGTATATTTGTCTCGATATTTCCAAATCTATCGAAATATGCAATCTCACCGTACACGGTATTTTGAATGATGGAAGCTTTCCTATACGGTAACGTTGCATAATTCGGCAACCTCGTTCCCAGTTCGTTGAAAACACCATTGGCGATGTAGGCCGCTGCTGGCGCAAATATGTCCCTACCATGGAATGTTTTCGATGTTCCAATATGGTACTTTTTGTTTGTTAAATCAATGATATTCTTTGGTTGGTACCTTTCGAGTACGAGTGTAAAAACACCGTTGTCCGGCCCAACAAAATGAAATTTCTCCGTTTCAATTGCGATTGCTCTTCTCGCAGTTCCGACACCGTAGTCTACAACCGTCAAAAAGACTGTCTTTTCTGGAAACCAATCGATGCTTCTGTCCAATATGTGCATTGCTTCTCTCACGTTGTACGGTGTTATGTTGTGTGTAAGGTCTACAATCTCTGTATCTGAGATACCTCTAATTACTCCTTTACATATTCCAACGTAATGTGAATTGCCCCAATCTGTCATGAAAACTATCATATAGCCACTCCTTCCTCTCTTCTTCACTTCGTTTGTCTTCTATCGTAGTGACATAAGAATCTTTAGTCAATTGAATTCCATAGTTCATTCAACCATTTTACCATTGAATCTGTCAAGAATGGTATCACTTCATCATCCGGTAGAAAATGTGGGTTGTGGAGTCCATGTGACTGTTCCTTTGTTCTAACACCGGCCCAAAACATCAAAGAAGGATATTTCATCGTGAAAAAGCCAAAATCTTCCCCTGTATATTTCATACCACAGTCGATATATCTGAGATTAGCAGATGAAGTAAAGCGCCTAAACAAACTAAGTAGTTCTTCATCATTTACAACAGGTGGATATAGGCTGCCCCTTTCCAATGTACCATCATAATTTATCAACGTTTTTTCAATTTCTGAAAATGTGTCGACTACCAATTCTAATTTCTCTCCCCTTATCGAGCCTTCCACTTGTGCAAAGTCCGCTACAGCGTTTCTTACGCTACCTGCAAACATTTTACCAAATCCGACTAACAATCTTGAACCTGTGGAATCGTTATCATATGGGGTATTGTAAAAATGGTTTAGAAAAGCAACTGCATTTTTCATTGCATCTATGCCGTTCTGTTTTTGAGCAATGTGTGCGGCTCTTCCTCTAAATTTTGCTGTTATCTCCATCGCACAAGCAAATAGCGTACCGCTCGATGACGCAACCTCACCTAAAGCATATTCATCTGTGACATGAAGTGCAGTTGCACATGTTATTTTATACTTCTCGCGCATTTCGTCTATCACATATTTAGCTCCACCTATCGTCTCTTCGGCTGGTTGAAAAACAAATACAAAATTACCTGGTATATCTTCTTCAATTATCCTTTTTATAACGCCATACATCACCGACATATGTATATCGTGACCACAAGCATGCATGTTGTTGTTACGAGATGAGAACTCACAACCAGTGTCTTCCGTAATCGGTAATGCATCCATGTCTGCTCTGTAGAGTATAGACGGTTTATTCTTTTCTCTTTCAATGTAGACTAATAAGCCAGTCTTGGCAATTTTCACCGGGTGCAGTCCCAGATTCTCCAAGTTCTCTTCAAGTATGGCTTGGGTGGAGAATTCATTGAATGCCAGTTCTGGATTCATGTGGAGCTTGTGCCTCAGCTCAATTGGTGATATTGACATATGCTTACACCCCTCTGATTTCTTTTAATTCTTTCAATTTGTGATTAAGTTATAACGTACTTTTAGTATCTTTCTCAAAACTGCAATCTCAATTATAGCACTTAACAGTATACCAATTTATTATTATATCAAATTATGTGAGAAATCAAAAATAAAAAAGTGCACCAAATTTGGTGCACATAATGGTGGGTTTATGCGGTGTTTTTCACACCTTTATATCTATTTGTCGTATAGTTCCAACTGTCCCATCTTCGGAAAGGTAAACTCCGGAAGATCTTACCATGTGATCTTCGTAATCAAAAGGTGTTGAGACATTACCGAGGAATATTGCACCAACGTTTAAGTCTAATAGGCCGACTAGTTTCTCTTTTCCTTGTTCGTTTGTTGTCCAGATCTTCAATTTAAGGAATTCCAAGTCGTTTTCGTCTATCCAGTTGTTTTCATCACTGTCAAATTGTGATAGTTCCGAAAATCCATCATTCGTTTGTGGACCGAAAAGTTCTTTGGCGTCATCAACGTAGCCATTATTATTCTTATCGTACACGAGAAAACCGTTTTCTCCACCTATATAGAATTTTTCATTTTGACCATCGAAATTCAAATCCATTTCAGCCAATTTCTTTTCGGAAGAATTGTTACCAAGTTTCAAAACTAATGGATCAGTCATTTTTCCAGA
>Ga0208040_1004351_pt1 | contig 10838 bp, 13 predicted proteins | sample AD_UKC083_MetaG_FD_184431 | JGI IMG/M metagenome (GOLD analysis project Ga0208040, IMG submission 184431) | Active sludge microbial communities of municipal wastewater-treating anaerobic digesters from USA - AD_UKC083_MetaG (SPAdes) (version 2) | ecosystem: Engineered > Bioreactor > Anaerobic >... | reverse complement strand
TGTTTTGCTCAGAGGGCGGGTTTCCATTATGCGGACCTTGTCCCCGATTGTGCATTCGTTCTTCTCATCATGAGCCACAAATTTGGTAGTCTTTTTAATGAACTTACCATACTTGGGGTGCATGAGGCGACGTTCAACCAATACAACAGCAGATTTATCCATCTTGTTGCTGGTTACTACACCGATTCGCTCTTTACGTAAGTTTCTTTCCATTATGCTGAAAAATTACTTGATTTCCAATTCACGTTTACGCAGTTCCGTTTGGATACGTGCGATGGTTTTCTTTGTTTGTCCGATCACGCCAGGGTTATCCAGCGGGTTCACTGCATGGTTCATCTGAAGTTTGGCAACCTGCTTTTTCTCTTCGGTCAGGCGCTCTTTCAGTTCATCCGTGGTCATTTCTTTGATTACTTCTGTCTTCATGGCATTTCTGTTTTATGAACTATGCTTCGCTATAATCACGGCGTACAACAAATTTGGTTTTCACCGGCAGTTTCTGAGCTGCAAGACGCAATGCTTCCTTTGCCACTTCGAGTGATACACCTTCGGCTTCGAACATGATGCGGCCGGGAGTAATCGGGGCAACGAAATATTCGGGAGCTCCCTTACCTTTACCCATACGCACTTCAGCAGGCTTCTTGGTAACAGGTTTGTCAGGGAATATGCGGATCCAGATCTGTCCTTCACGTTTCATATAACGGGTAAGAGCCTGACGGGCAGCTTCAATCTGACGTCCCGTAATCCATGCTTCTTCCATGGTTTTAAGTCCGAATGAACCAAATGCAAGCTGATGACCACGTTTGGCATTGCCTTTCATTTTGTCCTTCTGGACTCTTCTGAATTTAGTTTTCTTTGGCTGTAACATGACTCTTCCGTATTATTGATTAGAGTTATTCTTTTTACCTCTCGGTTTGTTGAATCCACCAGGACGCTGGCCACCACGGTCGCTTCCACGATCAGGTCTGTCACCGCGACGTTTGTTCTTGTCGGTTTTCGGTGCTTCGATTCCGTAGAAATCAGGTTTGCCAAACATTTCACCTTTGCAGATCCACACTTTGATACCAAGACGGCCATAAGTGGTGTGAGCTTCGGAGCGGGCATAGTCGATATCAGCGCGCAAGGTATGCAGCGGAGTACGACCTTCCTTGTAATGCTCAGTACGGCTCATTTCAGCTCCGCCGATACGACCGGAAATGGTCACCTTCATGCCTTCGGCACCCATACGCATGGTTGCTGCGACAGCGGTTTTGATGGCTTTTCGGTGCGACATGCGGCCTTCGATCTGACGTGCAATGTTGTTTGCAACCAGAACGGCTTCCACTTCGGGGCGTTTGATCTCAGAAATATTGATCTGAACTTCCTTCTGAGTGATTTTCTTCAACTCTTCGCGGAGCTCATCAACATCCTTACCTTTCTGACCGATGATGAAACCAGGTTTTGCAGTATGAATGGTAACAGTCACAAGCTTAACACTGCGCTCTATGAATATTTTTGAAACATTGGCTTTAGCCAGACGTACGTTGAGATACTTACGAACCTTATCGTCTTCGACAAGCTTTTCACCGAAAGTTTTACCACCGTACCAGATGGAGTCCCATCCGCGGGTAATACCAAGTCTGTTGCCTATAGGATTAGTTTTTTGTCCCATTCTGCTCTTTATTCTTGTGTTTCAACATTAGTTACTTCTTCTGCTCTGCTACCAAGCTCAATGGTAACGTGGTTCGAACGCTTTTTGATGCGGTGAGCCCGGCCCTGAGGAGCAGGCTGAATGCGTTTAAGCATGCGACCACCATCTACATTGATGTTCTTTACATACAGACCGGCTTCTTCCATTCTGATTTTATTCTCAGTTTTCTGCTGCCAGTTATTGATGGCTGATGTAAGCAGTTTATACAAATAGTCTGACGACGAATTTGACGATGTCTTCAAAATAGCCAGTGCGATATCGGCGTTTTTACCCCTGACCAGATTGGCCACCGGGCGCATTTTGCGCGGAGTGATGGGGCAACCCGTCAGCTTTGCAGTGTACTGCTCTTTACGGGCTTCCTTACGCTTGTCGGCACTTATCCGTTTTCTTGCTCCCATGACAATTACCTTTTAATGATTATTTCTTGTTTTGACCGGCATGACCACGGAAAATGCGGGTTGGAGAAAATTCCCCAAGCTTGTGACCCACCATGTTTTCGGTAACATACACGGGAATGAATTTGTTTCCGTTGTGAACTCCAATGGTTGCGCCTACGAAATCAGGAGTGATAACTGATGCGCGTGACCAGGTGTTGATGGTCACCTTTTTACTGGATTTCTGTGCTTCGATAACTCGTTTCTCGAGTTTGTGGTGCACGTAAGGACCTTTTTTCAATGAGCGACTCATAGTGTATCCCTGTTATTTTTTACGACGTTCAATGATTAAATTGTCAGAAGCCTTCTTTCTGCGTGTCTTGTATCCCTTTGCAGGAATACCTTTGCGCGAACGAGGATGACCTCCGGACTGACGGCCTTCACCTCCACCCATCGGGTGATCGACAGGGTTCATGGCCACACCACGGTTACGCGGACGGCGGCCCTGCCAACGGCTGCGACCTGCTTTTCCGCTAACTTCGAGGTTATGTTCGGTATTCGAAACAGTTCCAACGGTTGCGCGGCATGATTGCAGAATCAGGCGGGTTTCACCACTCGGCATCTTCACAACAGCATATTTGCCGTCACGTGAAAGAAGCTGAGCATATGAACCTGCGCTGCGTGCAAGCTTGCCACCCTGTCCGGGGTTGAGCTCAATGTTGTGAATTACTGTTCCGAAAGGAATTTCACTTAAATATAAAGTGTTTCCGATTTCAGGAGCTACGCCTTTACCGGAAAGAATTTCCTGTCCTACTTTCAAACCCTGTGGAGCGATGATATAACGCTTTTCGCCGTCTTTGTAAAACAGCAAAGCGATACGTGCACTACGATTCGGATCGTATTCTATGGTTTTAACGGTTGCCGGGATGCCTTCTTTTTCCCTTTTGAAATCGATCAAACGATACATCTTTTTGTGTCCACCACCGATGTAGCGCATCGTTCTCTTTCCGGTGTTGTTTCTTCCACCGGTCTTTTTATTGGGAACTACCAGGCTTTTTTCCGGAGCCGCTGCCGTTACTTCCTCGAACGAACTCACCAGTTTAAAACGTTGACCGGGAGTTGTCGGTTTAAATTTCTTCAGTCCCATGCAGTCTGTTTTGTTTTATACGTTACTGTAAAAGTCAATTTTTTCTCCTTCTTTTAAAGTCACAATAGCTTTCTTGAATGCGTTGGTGCGTCCATGAACATATCCTCTGCGGGTTCCGCGGAATTTACGTTTACCGGCATACACCATTGTATTGACCTCAAGAACTTTAACACTATACAAAGATTCAACAGCTTCCTTTATCTGAATCTTGTTGGCACGCTTTGCAACGATAAAACCAAACTGATTCAGCTCAGTATTCTTAGCTGTCATCTTTTCTGTTACCAATGGTCTTATTAATACGTCCATTTTTTCAATTTTTTAGTGTCATTCCTGACGTCATTATTCAGCTTCTCCAAGAAAAATTGTGTCCAGTTGAGGCAAACTTGCTTCGGAAATCAATACGATCTCAGCATTCAAGATATCGTATGTGTTTAATTTTGAGGCGTTTATGACCTTGACCTTCTTCAAATTTCGGGAGGACAAATATACGTTTTTCTTTGATTCATCCAACACTATCAAAGATTTTTTTTCTGAAGTTTCGAAATTTTTCAGAATTTCAAGCATCTGGCTTGTCTTTGGAGCCTCGAAATCAAAGTTCTCGATCACGCGGATGGCACCATCGATGGCTTTATAGGTCAAAGCGCTCTTGCGGGCAAGTTGCTGAACTTTCTTGTTTACCTTAAAATTATAGTCGCGTGGGTGCGGACCAAATACGCGTGCTCCACCATGAAGCAGCGGTGATTTGATGTCGCCACGGCGGGCACCGCCCGTACCTTTCTGACGGAAAAGCTTACGGGTACTTCCACTCAGCGTGCTGCGCTCCGTACTGTCAGCTGTTCCCTGCCGTTTGTCGGCCTGGATTCTCTTAACATCAAGGTAAATAGCATGGTCGTTTGGCTGGATCGCGAAGATCTCATCCTTAAGAACAGCAGTCTTGCTGCTTTCTTTTCCGTTGGTGTTATATACTTTTACTTCCATCTTTCCAGAATTACATATGAGCCGTTCGCACCGGGAACCGAACCTTTAATAAGAACAAGATTCTTTTCCGGAATTATTTTCACTATCTGAAGGTTAATTTGTTTAACCCTGCTGTTGCCATCCTGACCGGCCATGCGCATACCTTTGAATACGCGGCTTGGATAGGATGATGCTCCGATTGATCCGGGTGCACGACCGCGGTTGTGCTGACCGTGAGTCTGCTGATTAACACCCTTGAATCCATGACGTTTTACAACGCCCTGAAATCCTTTTCCTTTCGAAAAACCGACAACATCAATGTATTCGCCTTCAACAAATACATCGGTCTGTAGCACGTCACCAAGACTTTTCTGATGTCCTTCCTCAAAACGGGTGAATTCCATCAGTATTTTCTTCGGGGTTGTGCCGGCCTTTTTGAAATGGCCTTTCATGGCGTTCGAAGTGTTTTTCTCTTTTCTTTCATCAAAAGCAAGCTGGATGGCATCGTAACCGTCAGTTTGCTTGGTCTTGACCTGAGTCACGACACAAGGACCAGCTTCAATAACTGTGCATGGGACTATCTTCCCAGAGGCCTCGTGAAAGCTGGTCATTCCGATTTTTTTTCCAATTAAACCTGACATGTTATTTATTTTGTTTTAGTAGTTACACTTTGATCTCGATTTCCACACCGCGCGGCAATTCGAGTTTCATCAGCTCGTCAATGGTTTTCGACTGCTGATTGTAATAGATGTCGATCAGTCTTTTGTAGGTAAAAAGCTGGAACTGTTCGCGGGCTTTCTTGTTCACGAACGTCGAGCGGTTTACTGTGAAGAATTTCTTGTCTGTCGGAAGGGGAATAGGTCCGTTAACAACGGCATTCGTTGCCTTCACAATCTTCACAATCTTCTCGGCTGATTTGTCCACGAGATAGTGATCGTACGATTTGAGTTTAATTCTGATTTTCTGGCTCACTGTATATGATTTTTCAGTTTGACATCTTAATTATAAGGTGACGCGAATACCTTTCATTTTGAAAATGATATCCTGCGCCAGCTCGTTGGGGGTTATGCTGTAGTGCGAAAATTCCATGCTCATGTTTGCGCGTCCTGAAGTAAGACTGCGCAAAGAGGTAATGTATCCGAAAGTTTCTCCCAGAGGTATGATGGCTTTCACCGCGGTTGAATAAACCTGTGCTTCAATTCCTGTGATCTCACCTCTGCGACGGTTGATGTCACCGGTCACGTCTCCGACATACTCTTCCGGTGTATCAACTTCAAGCTTCATGATCGGCTCAAGCAGATTGCATCTGATTTTGCGGGTTGCTTCCTTAAAAGCAATGGTTCCGCAGATTTCAAAAGACAACGCATCGCTTTCAGACGACATGACCGCATCAACCAGTTCCACTTTGGCGCAATAAACAGGATAGCCTGCCATCACACCTGTGCCCATAGCTGCTTTAATGCCTTTCTCAACGGCAGCCACAAATTCTTTCGACAATACGCTGGCTTTGGTGCTGTTGACAAATTGCAGTCCTTTCTGATCGATGGGTGCCGGCGAAACCACAATTTCAATTTCAGCAAAGCGGCCACGGCCACTTGCCTGCTTGCGGTAGGTCTCGCGATGTGTGATTGTACCACCGACAGCTTCGCGATAGGCAACCTGCGGTTTTCCAAGGGTACACTCGACTTTCGATTCACGTTTCAAACGATCAACAATGATATCAAGGTGCAGCTCGCCCATCCCGCTGATGATGGTTTGTCCGGTTTCGTCATCCTGGCGGATGGTGAAAGTCGGATCTTCTTCAGCAATTTTCTGGAGAGATACATTTAATTTATCGAGATCGTTCTGCGTTTTTGGCTCAATGGCGATGCTGACAACCGGTTCAGGAAAATCCATTGATTCGAGAACAATCGGATGTTTTTCGTCGCACAGAGTATCGCCGGTATGAATGTTTCTGAGTCCTATGATGGCGCAGATATCACCTGCTTCAACGGAATCAATGGGGTTCTGCTTGTTGGAGTGCATCCGGATCAGACGCGAAACGCGTTCCTTCTGCTCGGTGTTGCTGTTGTACGCCATCACACCTGACTGAAGCGAACCTGAATAAATCCTCGTAAATGCCAGACGTCCTACATACGGATCGTTGGCAATTTTGAAAACAAGTGCGCAGAAAGGAGCATCCACTGAATTGCTTCTTGACTCTTTCTCTTCGGTTTTCGGATTGATCCCTTCAATTTCTTCCATTTCAACAGGAGACGGAAGATAATGGATTACACCATCAAGAAGGGTCTGAACACCTTTGTTTTTGAAAGAGGATCCGCAAAAAACAGGAAAAGCCCTGCTTTCAAGCGTGGCTTTACGGAGTTGTTTCCTGATGTCTTCTGCCGAGATTGACGTCGGATTCTCCATATACCTTTCAAGCAATTCCGGATCTTCCTCGGCCGCACCTTCTATCAGTTTGAGTCTGTATTCCTCCACCATTTCCAGCATGTCGGCCGGGATTGCAATTTCTGAGAATTCCTTTCCCAGACTCTCATCATCCCAGACAAATGCTTTGTTCTCGATCAGATCAACCACTCCGGTGAATGAGTCTTCAACACCAATGGGCAGCTGAACAACAATCGGGTTGGCTCTGAGTTTTTCACGGATCTGAGTAACAACTCTCAGAAAGTCGGCACCCTGACGATCCATTTTATTCACGTAGCAGATCCGGGGTACACGATAGCGGTTGGCCTGTTTCCAGACTGTTTCGCTCTGCGGCTGTACTGCACCGACTGCACAGAAAACGGCAATGGCGCCATCAAGTACACGAAGCGAACGCTCGACTTCGACTGTGAAATCGACATGACCCGGAGTATCGATCACATTGACCTGATACTTTTCATTGTTGGTGACCCAATAAACAGTTGTGGCGGCCGATGTAATCGTGATGCCGCGTTCCTGTTCCTGAATCATCCAATCCATGGTGGCCGCGCCGTCATCAACTTCGCCGATTTCATAATTGATTCCTGAATAATACAGAATACGCTCCGTCGTCGTTGTTTTACCAGCGTCGATGTGAGCCATAATGCCTATATTCCGTATCTGATTCAGGTCTGCCATGAAATAGGTTAGAATCTGAAGTGTGAGAAAGCCTTATTGGCTTCAGCCATTCTGTGAATATCTTCCTTACGTTTGTAAGCCGAACCTTCTTCTTTGTAAGCAGCGAGAACTTCAGCAGCCAGTTTTGAGGCCATTGATTTTTCGTGACGCTTACGTGCAAAAGCGATCAGGTTTTTCATACCGATGCTGCTTTTACGCTCCGGACGGATTTCGGAAGGAATCTGGAAAGTAGCTCCACCAATACGGCGGCTGCGAACCTCCACAGAAGGGGTTACATTTTCAAGTGCTTTTTTAAACACTTCGAGTCCATTCTCCTTTGATTTATCAGCAATCTGATCAATGGCATCGTAAAAAATCTGATATGAAGCGTTTTTCTTTCCGCTATACATCAGATTGTTTACAAATTTGGTCACCAGCTGGTCGCCAAATTTTGGATCCGGGAGAATGATTCTCTTTTTTGGTTTTGATTTTCTCATATCGAACCGATATTATTCAATTATGCTTTTTTCTTCGGTCTTTTAGCTCCGTATTTCGAGCGGCGCTGCAGACGTCCTTCGACACCAGCAGTATCAAGTGCACCACGAACGATGTGATAACGAACACCCGGAAGGTCTTTCACCCTGCCACCACGTACCAGCACGATGCTGTGTTCCTGCAGATTGTGTCCTTCGCCCGGAATATAGGCGGTTACTTCGAACTGATTGGTTAAACGAACCCTGGCCACTTTACGCATAGCCGAATTCGGCTTCTTTGGTGTGGTGGTATACACACGGGTACATACGCCACGACGCTGCGGGCAGGATGCTAACGCAGGACTCTTGCTCTTATACTGAAGTTCCTTGCGGCCTTTACGAACCAATTGTTGTATTGTCGGCATACAATAACGATTTATTTACTGTTTAGTTACCCCAATTTTTTTGGGACTGCAAAGGTAGATAGTTTATTTCAATTAACCAACACTTTAAGAAAAATATTTTTTTGAGAGTGAATTAATTGCAGTGGTGGCCTGTTTGCTTATTATATAATGTATGCATATTCTTTTATTTAGTCTGTGCTTTCGTTACACGTTACAAGCGTTACGCGTTACAATCGTTTAAGCTCAGCTGTCAGTCCAGCCATGACGGATCAGTATTCAGCCATCAGCTATGAAAAGGTGCAACCCTTTTTGCGCTCAGAGCTTATTCCAATGAAGGCGTGACATTGTGCATTATGCATTTAACCGCATGCTGCATGCCTCGACTTGTCACGTTTTACGTGATGCCTCATGCGTGGCTACCGGATCAGCATCATCTTCCCAAACTCCTTGGTGAAATACTGCCCCGCCGGAGTTTCAATTTTCTCCATCTGCTGCCCGTCGAGTTTTACAATAACTCGATACAGGTAAACCCCGTTTGCAAGCTGATCGCCGAATTCATCGCGGCCATCCCATGCATATTCAGTGATGTTGCGGCCAATATGAATCGGGCCAAGCTCCGACTTGTCAATTTCCCTGACCACTTTTCCTGTCACTGTCATGACCTGGATTTTGAAGTACTCCGGAACAACCGATCCTGTGAGCGTAAAAACAAAATGCGTTTTGGTGCTGAAAGGATTGGGCCAGTTCAAAACATCTGTGATCGCGGGCTTATTGATGACTTCGAAATTAATTGAATAGTCAATGCTTCCGCTTTCATTGCCGCTCTTGTCACGCGCCTGCACCACCAGTTTGTATACTCCGTCAGGGAATGCCCCGGCAGGAAACTCGATGCGGGCCGTATTGTTCGATGTCGCTGACGGAGGATAGAAACGCATGTTTTCCTGACCGTTTTCGGTAAAGAAAACCCGCTCCAGATCGGCCGCACCTGGCCTCAGCAGATAAATCCTGAAAGCAGAAGTATCATCAAGAAGCAGGAATTTATTCTCGTCCTTGAGCATTATATCAATCAGTGGTTGTGCACTCACAATATCCCCGTCAAGAATATGGATGCCATCAAAGGTCACATCCAGCATAGGATTGATGAGATCCTTGCCAACCACGAATTTAATCTCAGCAATATTGTTGAAATGATATTGCTCCAGCTGATCGTAATACCCTGTAGCTGAATCAACCGGATTGAACTCTACCCAAAGACTGTTGCTGCCGGCAAAGCCTTCGCTTGAAAATGAAATGGAGTCAACCAGAATATCACCAACAGGGTGCAGGCGAAGTTTCTTCCACGCAATTTCGTGAATGTTGCGATCATTGTCAATCAGCCAGTAGGCTACAGAAAGACTGTCGGAAAAATCAACGGGACCAACATTGCGGGTGGCAATGGCCATTTTCACCATTTCGCCTTCCTGCACCGTATCATTATAAAACGTAAAAAACGAAACAGGATCAATGGCCGTTTCGGGGACAGGCTCAAACAGGACCTGCCAGCGCTCCAGCTGAGCCGGAGTGCGCAAACTGTCATCACTCATATTCATGTGCAGACGCAGATACGGATAAACCGAAGCATCGATGCGGGAACTCAGGTTCAGAATATCAAGCGAATCCGGAATGGGCGGAAGGTCAGCAATTACGACATCTTCGGTGCCATCCTGCTTTATACCAATCACAGATAATCGAACAGTATCTGTCCAGATGCCGGGTTCGAAACTCTTCACCCGCCAGTGCAGACTGCCCCACTCTGCCGCAGGGCCAATGGTGGTTGATTCAATATAACCTTCTTTCCAATTGGTTGTGACATCCCATGAACCCGAAATAATGCTGGTAATTCCTGCGCCAACACGCTCATCAGCCATGTTCAGATATCCCTTGCGTCCGAATATTATGTAAGGCGAATTGTTCGGAAGTGTCCTGATTACATTGGATCCGATGCTTTCAAAAGCTTCGTACAGCGAATCGGGCCAGTTCTGTGCATTGTGGTTACGATGGCTGAATGCAAGCACATAATATCCGTCTGGCACACTGTCAATCATATTGTACATCCGCGAGTACCAGGGTTCGCCGTATGTGAAAAAATCAAAATCATAATACACATACGAACGGCAGTTCAATGCATCGAAAGGACCAAGACCATTCAGATCGGGATCCGTATTCGCCCAGGGAGAAATACTCAGCGTATCGAAAACAGCAAACTTCATCCCGTCACCATTGTAATTGGTGCACGACCATTGCCCCTTCAGAATGTTGTTGATCTTATACCACTCCTCTGACCAGAGAATGTATGGAAAATACCCTGTCTGCGCCTGAATGTTGACGATGGTATTTATAAATTCAAGTATTCTGGATGGCTTGTTGTATGAAACGTAATTGAAATCGTCTTTCTTGAATTGAAAAAAGTGCGCCTGACCCCACCCGCGTTTTCCAGTGATATATTGAAACGAACTTTCACGCCAGTTGTTGTTGCTGGTGGAGCTCACACGCCAGAAATAAACGGTGGAATCCGGCATGGACAGCATGCTGAACGGCAATGCCCATTCGATAATACCTCCGCTCTGCGATATCGGATTGCTCTGAACCAGAAAAGGACTGTCAAAAGAATCCGTTGTGTCAATCTGAAATATGTATGTTCCTGTTGCCGCCATGGCATATCCGGTACTGGCAACC
>Ga0208040_1004341_pt1 | contig 10853 bp, 11 predicted proteins | sample AD_UKC083_MetaG_FD_184431 | JGI IMG/M metagenome (GOLD analysis project Ga0208040, IMG submission 184431) | Active sludge microbial communities of municipal wastewater-treating anaerobic digesters from USA - AD_UKC083_MetaG (SPAdes) (version 2) | ecosystem: Engineered > Bioreactor > Anaerobic >... | reverse complement strand
ATGCGATAGAGAAAGCCAAGTCCATCGATCTTGATCAACTTGAAAAGGAAATTGAGGAGGAGAGCAACCAACTTGCCCGTCAGAGGTTCAAGGTATCTCATAGATAACACCGTCTTCATTGCAGCAGTCAAGCGCGGATGGACCAAGAGCACGGAACTCGTCTATCACCTTTTGGATAGCTCGGCTGAGCTTTTTGCCAATGAACTTCTGATCTTTGAGTATGAGAAATATGCAAAGGCATTGAGTACATATGAGCTTCTGAATTACCTGAAGAAAGCATTGATCCATGCGAATCCATCTCAGGAGGAAATAGATACTTGCGCAGCATTCTTCCCGGAGAGCGAGCTGTCAGATATTGTTCATGCTGCGACCTGCCTTTATACCGATGCAATTCTCATCACCAATGATGCCCATTTCAACATGATAAAACAGGCTGGGATCATCGAAGTTTGGAGCAATACCAAAGCAATCAAGAGGCTTCTTGAAGGAAGTGAGGACTATGAGGACAGATAGATGCATTCAGTGATCGACTGGAACTGCATCTGGAAGCTCACCCTGCTCGCTTCCCGCCAGGGAAGCCTTGAGAACGGCTACGATAAGGAGGAAGCTGCAGAGCGATATGATCGGTCTGAGATAGCAAGGCGAGACGGCGAGAGAAGGGCTGCAGGCCTGGAGATAGATCCCTCCTGGTCGGTCCTGGACATCGGCGCGGGGCCTGGAACCCTGGCCCTGCCTTTATCCCGGAGGGCAAGACAGGTTACGGCAGTTGAACCCTCCTCAGCTATGGTGAAACGGCTTGAGATGCACATCGCTGAGGAGGGGATCTCTAACATCCGGATTCTGCCAAAGAGGTGGGAGGACCTTTCCGACGAAGAGGTGGGCGAGCACGACCTTGTCATCGCCTCCTACTCCCTTTCCTTTCTTGATATGCGAGAGGCGCTGCTCAAGATGGATCGGCTGGCCAAAAGGCAGGTCATTTTATACTGGTTTGCTGGCGTGCCCTCCTGGGAGAGGGTTAAAGTGGACCTGTATCCCCTGATCTTCGGGCGGGAGCACGTCTGCCATCCTATGAGCGATGTCCTATACAACTTGCTCTACAGCATGAGAATCTATGCGGATGTTCAGGTGCTGCAGGGGACTGCCTTTCCGAGGATCTACGAGAGCATGGATGAGGGGATCTCAGAGCTGCAGAGGGCCCTGGGGCTGAGCACTCAGGAGCACGACGACACTATAGGGTATTATCTGGAGAGACGGGGACGGCGGGAGGGAGAGCGGGTGATGCTGGAGGATGATACTGTTTATGTGAAGATCTCATGGAGGACAGATAGGCAGACATCATTGGATTTTGCTCAACCAATTGAAAATGACGTTTTTGCTCCTTTCCAATGACAGATCACCTTAAGAAGTCGATCCTATCTATCATAATTTTTTCATATCTAATCTTAATTCATAATATTTATATCGTAAGACTTCATAAGATCGTCTGGTCTTTAACTTGAGGCTGCAGGAGGAAATGAGATGAGATGGAAGTGTTTTGCTCTAATAATAGCATGCACAATGCTGATGATAGGATCGGCATTTGCACAAGGAATAGTTGTTCCTGGAGATAACGACGGCGACAAGACTGTCTCTGCGGAGGAGGTAGCAGCGGCGGAGAAGCTCACGCAGGAGGGGAAGCTGTCTGCGGACGATCTGCAGGAGATCAAGCACATTCATGAGAAGTATCCAAGGACAATTGTGGATTCTGCAAATAGATCTGTTACGATATATAAGCCGATAAAGAGCATTATATTTACAACTCGCGGAAATTATGAAGCGCTACGGACCTTAAGAGTGCCGATGGATATGATTATTGGAATATCAAATGATGTTGTTGAAGCTCCATCATACCACCCGGAATTCAATGAAAGCAATCTGCCAACGATTGGCAAATATGAGGACGTTGATATGGAGAAGGTACTGGAATTGAATCCTGATGTTGTCCTCGCACACCCTGGAGCAAAACTTTCGCCATATCCATTCATTCAGCAATTGGAATCCGCCGGTGTAACGGTATTATGTTTTGAATTGCATGTTCCAGAACCTTATCCTGAAGAAATTAGGAAATTGGGATACGTCCTGGAAAGAGAAGATGAAGCTCAAGCATTTCTGGAATTTTATAATGGTTTATTAGATTCTATTAGGACCAAGACAAAGGACATTCCAGAAGAGAATCAACCTAGAATATATTGCGAAATAAAAACATCATCTGGGAAATACTATAGATCCCACCCTGAGTATGACAAATATTCAATTGCATTGGCAGGTGGTAAGGATATTTTCCCAACCGAACCTTTTGGGGAGGTGGATGTTGAAGCGGTAATGAAGCGGAATCCAGACGCTATAGTTAGAGTAGTTGTATCTGGGACTGACGAGCTGGAGGCAGGTTATATTGATGAGCTAAAAGCTGCAAGAGACGATGTAATGAACAGACCTGAATTGCAGAATGTAACTGCAGTGAAAACTGGAAAGGTTTTTACAATAGCCACACCCATTTGGGGCGCTTACGGTTATGCTGGCGGCAGGCATTTTGTTAGCATTGCATACCTTGCAAAATGGTTCCATCCCGATCTTTTCAAGGACTTGGACCCAGAAGCAATCCATCAGGAATATCTAACGAAGTTTCAAGGATTAGACTACGACCTGAAGACGCGTGGTGTGTTTGTATATCATCCAGAATACCATCCGGATGGAGAGTAAATTAAGTAAGAACATACCGGACTTGGCGAAAGGCGAGGTCTTCAGCTTGAAGGTTGTGAAAAAAAAATCACATGGAAGCCATTCACGAAGAAGGATTTCCAGATGCATAAGGGAAGTACCATTATTGAGGCTGGCAGGAGGAAATAAGATGAGATGGTCGATTTTTGCTCTGATAACAGTATCCACAGCGCTGATGATCGGATCAGCGCTTGCACAGGGAACGGATGTCCCGGGGGACAACAACGGTGACAAGATAGTCTCTGCCGAGGAGGTGGCAGCGGCGGAGAAGCTCGCGCAGGAGGGGAAGCTATCTGCGGATGAGCTGCAGGAGATCAAGCACATCCATGAGAAGTATCCGATAGCTATCACCGATTCGGCCAACCGAACGGTGATGATATACAAACCGATAACGAGTATTATCATCCAATTAACTTCAGCATATGAGCCAATTTGGGTTTTGGGAGCTCAGGATAAAGTAATTGCTGTTACTACCACAGCCCAAGAGGAATATTCATGGCTTCCTGGGATTATGGAGAAGGCACCAGTTGGCGCCTACAAGGATATTGATGTTGAAAAGATAATTGATCTCAAACCGGATATTGTTTTAGCCAGTGTTAGCTCGATAAATACCAAAGGGCTGGACAAACAGCTGGAGCCATCAGGAATAGCCACTATTGGTGTTGAGTTTGTGGAGCTTGAACGATTCGAATCCGAGCTCACGAACATGGCAAGAATTCTCGAAAAAGATGAAAAAGGAGAAGAATTCATTTCCTGGAGAAATGGTTACTTGACATCCATCCAGAATAGAACTGGTGAGATTAGCCCCAAGATACGGGTTTATGGCGAATGGGCACATGAAAAATGGGCAACTGGGGGAAAGACATCCGCAATTCAATCGGTGATTACTGCAGCAGGTGGAGAAAATATCATTGGTGATTTGGATAAATATTGGATTGTTCTGGATCCAGAAGCAGTAATGTCCAAGAATCCTCAGGTGATATTCCTGGCGTGCTGGTCGGACATGCTTGGTCTTACTGGATATTCCATAGAAAGTCCGGATAAGGCAGACGCATTCTTAAACGATGCCTACAATCGGACCGGACTTAAGGAGACGGATGCTGCTAAGGATCAAAGGATATTTATAATAGACGCAGGCGGTGTCCTTTCCTCATGCAGAAGCTTCATAGCTACGCTTGATTGTGCCAAGCGATTCTATCCAGAACAGTTTAAAGATGTAAATCCTGAAGAGGTAAACCGGGAGTACTTCCAGAATTGGATAGGGGTTCCGTACAAGGGAATTTGGTCATATCCACAGGCGATCTAAAGCAATAATGTGAATTATAAGCTGGTTGAGCCCTTTCCGGCTATGGTGAAGCGGCTGCAAAATCATATTGCTGAGAAAGGGGTCTCCAACATTCGGATTCTGCCCTTGGATTGGGAGGATCTCTCAGACGAAGCGGTCGGCGAGCATGATCTGATCATCGCCTCTACAGACTGGGGATCTATGCGGACGTGCAGGTGCTGCAGAGGGCTCTGGGGCTGAACACTCAGGAGCATGACAGAGCGATCGGGGATTATTTGGAGAGACGGGGACGGCGGGATGGGGAGCAGGTGATACTGGAGGATGATACTGTTCATGTGAAGATGTCATGGAGGACAGATAGATCGATGTTATCGCCCTGAGCAGCTATATCAATTCTGACTTCATTGAAGATTGTCCTATCGGCAGGCAAAGCCGTTGTGCGATCAGATCAGGAGGACCTTCATACAAGCCAATAACCTGAAAAAGGGCATTCGGCTTGTGTTTTTTGGCTGCTTTTATTCTGCCCCGCAAATTGAGGATAGCGCTATTTTTCCATCTGCGAAGACAAGATCGCCAAGCAGTTGTCCTGCATAGATTTCAAATATTTGGTAATAATAAGTAATATTTATATCATAGGACGTCATCAGACCCAGCGAGACGGTATCAAACTTGAAGCCGGAGGAGGAAATGAGATGAGATGGATGAAATGCGTTCTAGCCCTGGTGCTGTGCTTATCATTGGCGATGATGCTCGCGCTAGGCTCGGGGAGTTACCCAAATACAATTGTGGATGATGCGAACCGAACCATTACTATTGAAAAGCCAGTTGATAAGATCATTCCTCTGGTAACCTGGAGCTATGAACCATTATGCCTTCTGGGTGCAGAGGATAAAATTGCCGGGATTACATCAGATGCTCAGACGTCTTTCCCATGGCTAAGTGGAATTAAAAACAAGCCAATAGTAGGCACCTACAGAGAACATGACTATGAAAAGATCATTGAAATCCAACCGGATATCATAATAACCCAGGCCAGGTTCGCTAGCAACCTTGAGAATAACCTCTCTGGGATTAAAGTCGTTGTTCTTGACTTCAGTAATCAAGAAGGTTTTGAAAGAGATCTGACGCTCTTGGCCGAACTCGTAGGTGGACAGGAGAAGGCTGCAAGCTTCTTGGAATGGAGAAGCGAACAACTTGGCATTTTGCAGGAGAAGATTGGATCTCTGAAATCGGATGAGAAAAAGAGAGTATATATCGAATGGTCCAATTCACCATGGCTTACAGCAGGAGTGGGCTCAGCTAAAGATACCCTGATAACCAGAGCAGGTGGTTTGAACATAGCCCATAATTTTACCGCACCAAGGCCAATGGTAGATCCAGAGTGGGTTCTTAAAGAAAACCCACAAGCAATTGTCTATTCAGCTACACTGCCCATATCTGAACTTCTGACCGGGTACTATGTTAACAACACCGACATCGCCAAAAAGTACCTGGAAAAGGAGAAGTCAAGAGATGGTCTAAAGGGGACGGACGCGGTTACTGAAGATCATCTCTATGTACTTGATCAGATCTGCGTTGAAGCAACCAGAAACTTCATCGGAGCGCAATACTTGGCTAAGTGGCTTTATCCCGAGAAATTTGGAGATCTAGACCCAGAGGCTGTTCATAAGGAGTACTTCGAGAAGTGGCTGGGTATGCCTTTCAAGGGAATATGGGCATACCCCAGAGAAAGCTGATTATCTGAGAGGTGAATCACAATATGAAATATGTGAAACACGCTTTGATGACACTACTGATTATACTCCTGGCGACGGCAGGGGTCCTGGCATCTGAGGTTCCAGGAGATCTTAATGGCGATGAGATTGTATCTGTCGAGGAGTTAGTAGCGGCAGAGAAGCTGGCCGATGACGGAAAACTTTCTGCGGATGAGCTGCAGGAGGTCAAGCACATCCACGAGAATTATCCGATCAGCATTACCGACTCGGCAAACAGGACGGTGACCATCTACAAGCCGGTAGAGGGAATAGTGCTTCTGAACACTTACTCCTACGAGCCCCTATACATTCTGGGACTAGAGGATAAGCTGGTTGGGGTTACCTCCAGTGCCAAAAGCCTTTATCCGTGGCTGAATGGGATGGAGGAAAAACCTGAGGTTGGGACCTATCTAGAATTTGATTATGAAAGGATGGTGGAACTAGAGCCGGACCTGATCATTGCTTCAGCAAAGGTTGCCAACGACCTGGAGGCGAAGGTTCCTGGGGCTAAAGTAGCAGTATTGCGCTTTGTTAATCAATCTTTATTTGAAAAGGAGCTGAAGACCATTGCTGAGATCGCAGGATGCCAAGAGCGGTGCGAAGAGTATTTGGCCTGGAGGCAGGAGAAATTGGACTTGCTCAAGACGAAGGTAGACGGCCTGGACCCCGAAGATAAGACTCGGGTCTATTGTGAGTGGGCAGAGTGGCCCTTGCATTCAGGTGGAAAGGGATCTCCCAAGGATATCACCATAAGCCAGGCGGGAGGAAAGAGCATTACGGGAGATCTTGGCCCTGATAGTCAGTATGAGATCTCACCAGAATGGCTTATTATGCAGAACCCTCAGGCCATACTCCTCGATAACTCCCAGGATGCCTACTACAATCCAACAACTCTCGTTCAATATAACATGACCAGCACGGAAAAGGCAGAGAAGTTCCTGAAAGAGGTCGTTAAGAGAAAAGAGGTAGCAGGAACAGACGCTGCAAAGAATGGGAGGATGTTTATCCTGGAAGAGATGATGGTTGATGGCACCAGAAGCTATATCGGGTCTATTTATCTAGCCAAGTGGCTTTATCCGGATCTTTTCGAGGATCTTAATCCTGAAGAAGTTCATGAGGAGTATTTTGAGAAATGGCTGGGTGTGCCATACAAGGGAATATGGGCATATCCGCCTGCCAGCTAAGTGGTTATTTGGGCTATTTAATGTAGGAGGAATGAACATGAGAGGGAGCACTTTTGCTCTGATGATAACATGTGCAGCGCTGATGATAGGATCGGCATTTGCACAAGGAATAGTTGTTCCTGGAGATAGCGACGGCGACAAGATTGTCTCTGCGGAGGAGATGGCAGCGGCCGAGAAGCTTGCACAGGAGGGAAAGCTGTCTGCGGACGATCTGCAGGAGATCAAGCACATCCATGAGAAGTATCCTATCAATATCACTGACTCGGCAAACAGGACGGTGACGATATATAAGCCGGTGAAGAGGATGATCCTCCAAGGCACTTTCTCTTATGAACCGGCCCTTATTTTGAAGGCGCATGATCGGATTATTGCAGTAACTAATGCTGCTCAAAAGGAGTTCTTTTTCATACCAGGGATGATGGATAAGCCTACTATAGGAGAATATAACGCGATAGATTTCGAGAAAGTAATTGAGAACAGGCCAGACGTATTGATAATCAGCCCATCGAAAGTAGAAGAAGCCGAAACAAAGCTAAAGCCTATCGGAACCACGGTTATTTCACTGCGCTTCAATGATATCAATAAATTCGAAGCCGAATTCAGGAATCTTGCAAGAATATTGGACGAAAATGATACTGCAGATGAATTCCTGAATTGGAGAAATGACATTCTTGAAGATATTCGAGAGAAAACCGCAGATATTGATCCCAAGAAGCGTGTTTACAATGAATACACTGATATACAATGGACAACTGGATCTAAAACTTCAGGCATCCATGATATCATCACTCTTGCCGGAGGCAATAATATTGCAGGTGATTTAGCCACACCCTATTATGCCGAAGTTGATCCGGAATGGGTGGTAATGCAAAACCCTGATGTGATTATTCTTCCGGATTACACAGGAAATCTAACTGGCTATTCAGTAAATGATGAAACGAAGGCGAAGGAGTTCCTTGAACTGGTTAGCAATAGAACCGGCTTAAAAGAGGTTGCTGCAGTGAAAAATGGCAGAATTTTCGTTCTCCACGGTCATGTAGGATGGATAGGCCGAGGAGGAGGGGAAATTGGCGTGTGCTACTGTGCCAAATGGCTTTATCCCGATATATTCAAAGATCTAGATCCAGAAGCTTTGCATGAGGAGTATTTCGAAAAGTGGCTTGGAGTGCCTTACAAGGGAATATGGGCATATCCGCAAGCGAGCTAAAGCTGCAAAGTCTAAAACCAATTGAGGCATCTAATGATCGACTGGAACCAGGTCTGGAAGCTCACCCTCCTCGCCTCCCGCCAGGGAAGCCCGGAAAATGGCTACGAGAAGGAGGAGGCAGCAGAGCGGTACGATCGATCGGAAGGCATCAGGCTGGACGGCGAGAGAAGGGCCACAGCCCTTGAGGTAGAGCCATCCTGTTCGGTCCTGGACATCGGCGCGGGGCCTGGAACCCTGGCCCTGCCTTTAGCCCGCAGAGTGAGGCAGGTTACTGCGGTTGAACCCTCTCTTGCCATGGTGAAGCGGCTTGAGAAGCACATCGCTGAGGAGGGGATCTCCAACATCCGGATCCTGCCAAGGAAGTGGGAAGATCTATCAACAGAAGAGGTGGGCGAGCACGATCTGGTCATCGCCTCCTACTCGCTCTCCTTTCTGGACATGCGAGAGGCTCTGCTCAAGATGGACCGGCTGGCCAAGAGGCAGGTCATTCTCTACTGGTTTGCTGGCGTGCCCTCCTGGGAGAGGATCAGAGTGGACCTGTACCCCCGGATCTTCGGTCGGGAGCACGTCTGCCACCCCATGAGCGATTTGCTCTATAATCTGCTCTACAGTCTTGGGATCCATGCGGACGTGCAGGTGCTGCAGGGGACTGCCTTTCCAAGGATCTACGAGAGCATGGATGAAGGGATCTCCGAGCTGCGAAGGGCCCTGGGGCTGAAAACTCAGGAGCACGACGACGCTATAGGGTATTATCTGGAGAGACGGGGACGGCGGGATGGGGAGCGGGTGATACAGGAGGATGATACTGTTCATGCAAAGATCTCATGGAGGACAGATAGATCGATGTCATCGCCCTGAGCAGCTATATCAATTCTGACTTCATTGAAGATTGTCCTATCGGCAGGCAAAGCCGTTGTGCGATCAGATCAGGAGGACCTTCATACATGCCAATATCCTGAGAAAGGGCATCTGGCTTATGTTTTTGACTGCTTATTCTGCCCCGTAATTGATGATAGCGCTGTCTTTCCATCTACGAAGACAAGAGCGGCTGGCAGTTGTTCTGCATAGATTTCAAATATTTGGTAATAATAAGTAATATTTATATCATAGGACGTCGTCAGTCACAACAAGTCGGTCTCAGATTTGGGGCCGCAAGAGGGATAAGAGATGAGATGGAAGATTTTTGCTCTGATGATAGCATGCGCATCGCTGATGGTCGGCTTAGCGTTTGCGCAAGGGACGGATGTCCCTGGCGACAGCAACGGCGACAAGATTGTCTCTGCAGAGGAGCTGGCAGCAGCGGAGAAGCTTGTACAGGAAGGGAAGCTCTCTGCAGAGGATCTGATGAACTTTTGGGCGAAAAGGGCAACCATCGAAGAATATTGGCCTACGGTGAGCGTCTGACGAAAGATTTTCCCGGCGAGAAGATCCTGGTCTTTCCTATCTGTCGGGATAACAAAGATGAGATGGCGAGCATCTTGGGCTGGTGCAGCAAGCATAATTTTCGCCCAAACATGTTCACCGTGCCACGCCAGCATAAACACGCCCTTTTGCTTGAGGAATATCCAGAAGTGCTACGAGAGTTATGTGCTCTACCTCTTCAGGAGATCATCATAGACACTCCGCTATTGGGCCTATCCGGCTGGCCCAACCTCTGCTCCGGCGGCAGGCTGGCCATGTTCATCGATGTGGATGGCGGAGTGAAGCCCTGCCCCTATTTCCCTTATCCTCTCTGCCATCTCGACGGAGATGGCGTCGCCAAGGCCTGGCGCTGCTTGCAGCGCGAAGTCGCCAACCTGAACGCGAGCTGCTCTTCCTGTTCGCAATTCGCCTCATGTGGCGGTGGCTGCCTGGCCAACAAAACCAAGTCTGGGAAAGAATACTACTGTCCTTACAACGAAGTTGGAAATAGCTGATGAAAAAGCATATATCGTATGATATCCTCTTCCGCAAGTAAAATGGACTCCCAAGAAATGATCCTCGTCGAAAACCTTGTCAAATCATTCTCCACCCACAAGGTCGTGGACCGCATCTCCTTCTCCGTCCACTCCGGCGAGACCCTCGGACTCCTGGGTCCCAACGGCGCAGGCAAGACCACCACCATCCGCATGCTCACTGGCCTCGTCCGCCCATCATCGGGCATGATCACCGTGGGAGGTTACGACGTCCTCCAAAATCCCATCGAGGCCAAACGCCTCTTCGGCATCTCCCCCCAGGAGGCCAGCTTTCACCCTCACTTAAGCATTGCCGAGGACCTCTACTTCTACGCCCGGCTGCGCGGCCTCTCCCGCTCCGAATCGAGGCTGCAAGCCCGTGAGACCATTGCGTGGGCCAAGCTCGATGAGCACTCTGCCAAGAACGGCCATCAGCTCTCCGGAGGCATGCAGCGCCGCCTGCTTATGGCCCGGGCGCTGATCACCGATCCGCCCATCCTCTACCTGGACGAGCCCACCACCGGCCTGGACCCGCAGAGCAGGCATGCTCTCTGGGACTACATCTCTGAGCTGAAAGGCAGGACAAAGACCCTCATTCTAACAACGCACTACATGGAGGAGGCGGAGGTGCTCTGCGATCGGGTGATCATCATAGACCATGGCAGGATCATCGCCCAAGGATCACCCGAAAAGCTCCGACAATCCATGGGCATCGACTCGGTCCTCACCCTC
>Ga0208040_1004340_pt1 | contig 10855 bp, 7 predicted proteins | sample AD_UKC083_MetaG_FD_184431 | JGI IMG/M metagenome (GOLD analysis project Ga0208040, IMG submission 184431) | Active sludge microbial communities of municipal wastewater-treating anaerobic digesters from USA - AD_UKC083_MetaG (SPAdes) (version 2) | ecosystem: Engineered > Bioreactor > Anaerobic >... | reverse complement strand
ATCCGCAAGAAACTGCTTCATGCTTTTGGCGGAAGGATACGCACCATTGTCATTGGCGGTGCGGCCATCAACCAGGAAGTGGAAGATCTGATGAAAGCTGTGAAACTGCCTTATACCGTGGGCTACGGAATGACTGAATGCGGACCGCTTCTTTCTTATGAGGACACCAGGAAATTTGTTAAGGGATCCTGCGGAAAACCGGTGCACAGGATGTCGCTCAGAATTGATTCCGACGATCCCCGCACCATCGTGGGAGAAATTCAGGCCCGCGGAGACAATGTCATGTTGGGCTATTACAAAAATCCCGAAGCAACGGCAGCTGCCTTCACCAAAGACGGGTGGCTACGTACCGGTGATCTTGGGATTATGGATAAGGAAAATAATGTATTTATAAAGGGGCGCAGCAAGAACCTGATCATTGGGGCCAGCGGACAGAATATTTATCCCGAAGAGATCGAAGACAAGCTAAACAATCAACCTTACGTGGTGGAATCAATTGTTGTAGAGCGTGATAAAAAACTGGTAGCCCTGGTATTTCCCGATTACGACCGGGTGTCTCAGAAATCGCTGGATTCTATGCACCTGGCTCAATTAATGGAAGAAAACCGTATGAGGCTTAATATGCTCTTACCGGTTTTCAGCCGTATAGCCAAAATTGAATTACAACCTGAAGCTTTTGAAAAGACACCCAAACGCAGTATCAAGCGTTTCCTTTACAGATAGAGGAGGAGGGTAAAGAAAACAAGCACCCGCAATAATTCTGGCGGTATATATTAAATGATTGTGACAATTCAACGGAACGGCGAAAACCGTTCCGTTTTTTGAAATCTGAAGGCAGGTAGATCAGTTTGTTGTATCGAACGGCCAGATCTTCCCCTGTTTTATTGATCAGCAAAGCATTTTTGTGTGGGCTGACAGTCAGTGTGGTACAAAAAAATGAATAACCATTTTCATTGGCATAACGGGCAGTTTCCTCCAACCTGAGCTTGTAGCATATGGCACAGCGGAGCCCGCCTTCGGGTTCCTGTTCATATCCTTTAACAGAATTCAGAAAAACATCGGGGCGGTACTGACCTTCCAGGAAAGGGACTTTACTGCCGTAGGCCTCTTCTGTGAATCGCTTTGCTTCATTCCTTCTCAGGTTATATTCATCGTGCGGGGCAATATTGGGATTGTAGAAAAAAACGGATACATCATAGTCCGGGAATAAACGTTCCAGGGCTGTTGTGGAACAGGGACCACAACAGGCATGAAGCAAAAGTCTGGGGGTGTGGTTTTTCATAGTTATTCTTTGCAAATATAAAGGTTTTGATTGATTTTAATTACTTTTGCCTTGATTAACCAATCTGTTATGGAATTGTTCAAAAAATCTGGTATTCCGATTGTTTTTGGCCTTCTGGCATTTATTTCTTCCTGTGGGTCTAAAAACCAGCAATTACCACTTCCGGTAAATGTACGTGTTCATACTGTCTCGGAAACCACTTTAGCGCTGGAAAGGGAGTATGTTGGTGTGTTGGAAGAATCAAACAATGTCTTGTTAAGTTTTCCGGCTCCTGGAAAAATTAAAAACGTTTATGTCACAGAAGGGCAAGAGGTCCGGGAGGACAATTGCTTGCCCAAACAGATGCCGGGTTGCTGGAGAACATGCATGCCACTACGGTAGCCACACTCAGGCAGGCAGAAGATGCTTACCGGAGAATGACCCTGTTGTACGAATCCCAGAGCCTGCCCGAAATTCAATACATCGATATCCAGACTAAACTGGAACAGGCCAGGTCTGCCGAGCGCATATCGGCAATAGCCCTGGCAGAAACCAAACTCATTGCCCCACAGCGCGGGGTGGTGGAAAAACGCATGATGGAACCCGGCATGAATGTGTTACCGGATCAGCCGGTACTGACTTTGTTGAATACGCACCATCCCGTGGTCATGGTTTCTGTCCCTGAAAATGAGATATTTGACACCCATACCGGACAGGCGGCCCGCATTGTGGTAGGAGCACTCAGGAACCTGGAACTAAAGGGTAAGGTAACAGAAAAAGGCGTCCAGGCACACCCGTATACCCACGGTTACCAGGTCAGGATTTCTCTTGAACGTGAAGTCCCGGGATTGCTTCCGGGTATGGTCTGCAAGGTTTTTCTGAGTAACCTGCCCGCAGAGGTTGCGCTGGTGGTGCCGGTTCGCGCCGTGCTTCCTCTTGAATTCGGTAAAGGTCATTTTGTATGGCTCCTGGACCAGGATAATGTAGCACAAAGAAAGATGGTCCGGGTGGGTGAGATTGTGCCGGGCGGGATCTCCGTTTTGAAAGGAATATCTCCCGGTGACAGGATCGTGGTGGAAGGGTATCAGAGATTGAGCGAAAACATAAAGGTAACCGTCACAAATGAGTAGAAAACGCAGAAGCATTGTCGAATGGACGATGCACAACCATAAGATCGTTTTACTGCTGGTTACTTTCCTTGTAGGCCTGGGTATTTTCGCCCTGCCCAATATGCCCAAAAAGGAATATCCCGATTTTACCATCCGCAATGCCCTGGTAGTAGGTGTTTACCCGGGAGCTTCCTCCGCCCAGGTGGAAGAACAACTTACCATCCCTCTTGAAAGACGAATCCTCAGCTATAAAGAGATTGACCGTGAAAAGACTTATTCACTGACCCGTGATGGGATTGTCTACTTTGTTCTGGATCTTACAGAAAAGGAAAAAACGCCTCGCAACTTCTATGCAAACCTGCGCCTGGATCTGGAAGAATTCAAAGCCCAGCTGCCCTCCGGAGTATTGCCGCTGATGGTCATCAGTGAATTTGGTGAAACCTCGGCCATTCTTATTACCCTGGAAAGCGAATCCCTCACATACGATCAGCTGGACGATTGTCTTGACAGGCTGGAAGGGCGCCTCAGGCCGCTGCCCATAGTAACCAATATCAAGCGTTATGGCCAGCAGCAGGAACAAATCAACATTTATCTGGACAAAGATAAACTGGCTGCGTATGCTTTGAATACGCAACAGATTATGGTACAGCTGTTTTCATCAGGCCTGGTTACTTTTGCCGGAACGTTGAATTCACCCGGCGGAAGCATCCCGTTCCACCTGAACAATGCCTATCAGAACGAAAGACAAATCCTGGAACAGCCCATTTACTTTGATCCCTCGGGCAATGTTCTTCGCGTCAAGGATATTGGACGTGTTGTCAGAGAATACCCGGCCCCTTCTTCTTACATTACAAACAACGGCAAAAAATGCCTGCTCCTGTCCATGGAAATGAGCAAGGGATTTGATATGGTGGAATTGGGAAAACAGGTGAACCGGGTACTTAAGGATTTTGAATCGGAACTGCCCCCCGATGTTAGCGTTTTCCGGATTGCAGACCAGCCCCAGGTGGTGAAGGATTCGGTGTACTCATTTCTTAAGGAAATGCTCCTGGCCGTACTGACAGTAATCGCTGTCATGATGGTGATGCTTCCCCTGCGCGTGGCTTCTGTTGCCGCAGCAACCATTCCCATTACCATATTCATATCCCTGGGGATCATGTATGTGCTGGGCTTTGAGATCAACACCGTGACACTGGCTTCCCTGCTGGTTGTCCTGGGCATGGTCGTGGATGACAGCATAGTGGTGATAGATAATTATATGACTCTGCTTGATCAGGGTATGAGCCGGTGGAAGGCTTCCATTACAGCAGCCAATTCCTACTTTAAATCTGTCTTTTCGGCCACCCTGGCCATCAGCATCACCTTCTTCCCCTTTTATTTTACATTTCCGGAAAATTTTGTAGAGTTCATCTTCATGGCACCCTGGACCATTTCCATTTCCCTGATGGTCTCTTTGTTGGTTGCCATGCTGTTCATACCTTACTTCCAGTACTTCACTATCCGTAAAGGGTTAAAGCAGGTGGTGGAAAAACAGCGGCAGAAAAGTAAACGAGACGTTTCCATCCTGGAATTATTCGGGATATTCTATGAAAAAACTTTACGCATATCCTTCGCCCATCCCAAATGGGTGATAGCAGTGATCATATTTTTCCTGGTATCGCCTTATTTTGTTTACCAGCACTTGCCTAAGCGCCTGATGCCCATGGCAGACAGAAACCAGTTCGTGGTTGAAATTTACCTTCCTTTCGGTTCATCGGTGGAAGAGACTGAAAAGTTGACCGATTCACTGTGCAGGCTTATGCAGCAGGAAGAGCGGGTATTGGCCATTACCTCTTTTGTGGGCACCAGTGCTCCCCGTTTCCAGGCTTCCTATACGCCTCAGATACCCGGGCCCCATTACGGACAGTTTATTGTCAACACACCTTCATACAAGGCAACAGAAAGCCTTGTAGCCCTGTTCCAGGAAAAATACATGCATTATTTTCCCGGCACCTATGTCCGGGTCAGGAGGCTGGATTATTCCTTGCTTTCTGCCAATGAGGTAGAAGTAAGGCTCAAGGGAGAAAACAAGCAGGCCATGATGGTCCTGGCAGATTCTCTTGCCGCCGAATTCCGGAAAATCCCCTACATAGCCAGTGTCCGTTCCGATTTTGGAGGCATGCAATATGGCATAGGAGTTAACATAGACCCGGTTGCGGCTGCCCACGTGGGCATCAACCCGGGATTACTGTCCCTGAACCTGGCATCCAGGTATTCCGGGGTGCCTGCGACTTCCATGTGGTCAGACGGAAAGACGATCCCGGTGCTTATTCGTACCGACAGACAGAACGAACCCCCTTCTGCTGACAGGCTTGGAAACGAATACATTCAGGGAATTATACCCGGTGCCGGTGTCCCGTTGCGCCAGATTGCCACCCTTGAGCCGGAATGGAACATATCGCAGATCGTGAGAAGGAACGGGTATCCCACGCTCACCCTGATGATGGACCTGAAGTACGGAAAAATATCCACCGACGTATTTGACCAGGTTGTTGATATAATGGACGATACGCCTATGCCCGATGGGGTCTGGTACCAGTACGGCGGCACGTACCAGGCAGACAAATCCATGTTGCCCGGCATCATTAAAGGGGTGGGTATCGCCATTTTCCTGATTTTCCTGATCCTGCTTTTTCACTTCAAAAAAATTTCCCTCTCATTACTGGTCATGGGCTCTACCTTGCTAAGCATACTGGGTGCCTTTGTGGGAACCTGGGTTCTGGGTCTGCCGGTAAGCCTGACCACATTCCTGGGATTGGTGACCCTGATAGGACTGGTGGTCAGAAACGGAATAATCATGTTTGATTATGCCGAGTTGCTCCGCAGGGAAGGCAGTTCTGTTAAGGAAGCAGCATTCCTGGCGGGATGCCGGCGGATCCGGCCCATATTCCAGACATCTTCTTCAACAGCTGTCGCAGTCATTCCCATGCTCATCACCAACGATTCACTCTGGGCTCCCATGGCAGCCACCATCTTTTTTGGTGTTCTTACTTCTATGTTCTTTGTGTCTGTTTTTCTGCCCGTTATATATTGGCTCTTTTACAGGAAACAGGACAGGATCAAATCTATTCGTGAACCTGAAAAACTGACTTGATCATGAGGAAGACCATTTACCTGATAATTACTCTCTGTTTTCCTGCCATATTTCAGCATCTTGCCGCTCAGACGTATACGTATACCCTTGAAGACTGCAGACAAATGGCCATTGAAAAGAATGCTCAGCTGCAGGAGATGAAGATCGGGGAACAAATATCCCTTCAGATGAAAAAACAGGCCCTTACTTACTTTTTCCCCAATGTTTCTGCCTTCGGAATGGGGTTTAAAGCAAGCAATTCTGTGATATCGCTGGATCTGGGCATGCTGGGCAGCATGGCGCTTCTCAAAGACGGGGTAATGGTGAGTGCTATGGCTGTTCAGCCTGTTTTTATGGGGGGGAAAGTTTTTTATTCCACAAAACTTGCCGATACCGGGATTCGTGCCAGTGAGCTGTTTACTGCCCTGAAAAAAGATGAAGTCCTTGCCAGGACAGACGAATACTTCTGGCTTTTATATTCGTTGTATGAAAAAAGAAAAACCGTTGCTGTCATGCAGCAGGTGCTGGATTCTCTGTACAAAGACGTGCAACAGGCCGTAAATGCAGGCATCCTGGGACAAAACGAAGTGTTGAAGGTCACATTGCAGCAACATACCCTGAGAACAAAAAATGTGGAATTGGAAAACGGTATTTTCCTGGCTAACATGGCCCTGGCCCGTCAGATGGGTTTGCCTGTCGATTCGGTGGATCATTTTATGATCGCTCCTCCCGGGGATCTAACGGTAAGCGATCCTATACAGTATTTTCTTGAGCCTTCCCAGGTGCTCTCACTCAGAACAGAATACCAGCTCCTGGAAATGGGTGTGCGTGCGGCAGCACTGGAGAAAAAGATAGAAACTGCTTCCTATATGCCCCAGGTTGGTATAGGTGCGTTTTACTATTATGAAAATTTTTTAGACAAAAACAACTGGAACGGAGGCGTCATGGCTGCTGTTCGTGTTCCCATTTCCGATTGGGCCAGAGGGTCTTATGCCATCCGCCAGAAAAAGCTTGAAGAATCAAAAGCACAGATACGCAGGGAAGACGGCCATCAGCAATTGCTCATGCAGATCCGCCAGGCCTGGGGCAAATTTGTGGAATCTTACCAGAAATACCTTCTGGCAGAACTTACGGTTGAGGAATCCCGGGAAAACGCCCGTCTGAACGAAACATATTACAGGGCCGGTACGGTAAGCCTTACCGAATTGCTCGCCGCACGGGGTTTTTTGCAGGAAAGTCAGGATAAAAGAATTGATGCCATAAGGGATTACCAGGTGGCTAAAAGCATGTACCTGCAGGTCACCGGACGTTAAAAAAGTTATTTTACGGTAAACTCTGTCGAATTCCTGAAGGTTTTCCCCTCGGGGTTCATTCCTTCGGCTACCACCACAAAAGTTCCTTTTGTTTCCGATGTTGTTGTCCTGATTGTGACCGGTTCAGTACCTTTAAGATCAACCCGGGGATTCCAGTACAGGGTATGGCGTACATCGGGCAGCCGGCTATCACGGGGTACCATCCCGAAAGAATGAGGATTCTGAACTCCCTGGAATTCATGTATACGCATAGATTCCTTCATTTCCAGGTCAGGAAAATCGCCACGGTACGTTTTCAGAAACAGTATCCCGTTGTAGTATATGGGGCCGAAGGCATATTTGTCCGGATATATTACTATTTCCCTGACCAGGGCGGGATCATAGGCATATATTTTTTCATGGTCCCGGACCGGTATTCCGTCCAGTAGCACAAGCGGCGGGGTAGGATCGTCTACATAATAAACGGTTCCGCCGGCATCTCTCAGGCGCAATTGCAGCACGCGGGAGCCTCCGATGGTCCTAAAACGGGCTTCTCTTACGAATTCCACTATTACTTCTCCCATGGTGGGGAAACGTGTATACTCGTCCAGTTTGTAAACAATCCCCGAATTTTCAAACAGAAGGTTGGTTTCGGTTCTTTCCTCCCTGAACAGGGAATCCAGGCCAAAGGCATGCCACAACTGAACACCCAGGCTTCTTTCCTCCAGTACAGGCTGTTGTCTGACATCCAGGATCAGTTCAGGAAGTTCATGTACCCGGGGATTCATGTACACAGAATCCAGCACCAGGTGATACTGTTTGTCGTTGTGCGACGGTATATAGCTTATCAGGGTGCCGTTGCCGTATAGGTTGGAAGTAAAAAAACGTAAACGGCCATTATCCCCCAGCTCCCCGGTATAATATTGTACCTGGCTTCCTGCAATGGAAATATACGATCCAAAACCTCCGGAGGGGGCCACAGGATCGTTGTTTTGGTCCACTACATGTCCCCTTATGACTTCGCCCGGGTAATCAACCCGCCAGAAAGAAAAAGGGGTAAAGGTCTGATTCCTTGTGCTGTCAACGAGAAACGAAATGGATGGATTGCTAAAATGATTCAAATTCTCTTTTCTGAAAACAGAAACGGAAAGTGATACTTCTTTGGGCAGGGAATGGCTGAGCGTTATCCTTACCTCTTCTCCGGGCTGGTACACGTTTTTGTCTGTGAAAACACCAAGTTCCGGGTTATTGTCCTGATTCGCCTTTTGTTTGACGACAGGTCCTGAGCCGGAATCAACTTTCACATTATCGGAACGCAGCGATGTCAGGGGATTGTAGATTGTTATGATCCGTGAAAACACATTATTTTCACTTTCTGAATACATATAACGGGTGTAAGCCAGCAGACGGTAGTTCCCTGTAGGCAGGAATAGGGGAAGGTCTATCAATCCGCTGCCACGGCCGGCAGCAAGGGCTATCTTGGCCTGTACCACGGAACCGGAAAGGTTTTGCAGTTCTATGTATGCCACGGCGCTCACAGGGGAAAGTTTTCCGGTTACCGCATCGTAGCAAAAGGCAGAAATCCAGATATGCTCGCCGGCAAGATAACATTCCTTGTCTGTACTCAGGTACAGCCTTTCGTGCAGCATGTGGCTTTGTGCCTGCAGTAGCAGTGAAGTTGCAGATAGTATAAGTATTGTAAGGATCCGTTTCATAATTACAACTTTCAAAACCATGGCCATTCAACCGGCCAGAAGGCGGGGACCACCGGCTGTCCGCCTTTGCTCCGGCAATCTATGCACCTTGTGAGATTCCAGTAGCTTACTTTTGCCAGCGGGTCTATCGTATGGGGGGAATATCCCTCCTGGATCAGAGACAGCATTAAGCTTACCTTGGCATCCAGAGGTACAATCGTGTCCGGGGGCATGGGTTCCCGGATATAGCCGGGAAGTCCTATACAGTTGATAAACAATTTTTTCCTTACAGAATTGCACACAGATACAAATCCAATGGCACGGACAGAAGGATCGGTCACACAACGGATGTTACCGCTGATCTCGTTTGGCTGGGGTGAAAAAATATTACCTATGTCGTACGAATTCCTTCGCATATTTTCCATATACAGGTAGGCATCATTATCCAGCACGGTCTGGGTTACATCAATGCAATAATGCTGGGTTATGCGGATATCCCGGAAATTGATGGAATGGATCTCCAGGTCTACGATTCTGTCCTGTACAAGTGACGATGTCTCGACCAGCAGGATTTCGGAAGATGCACGGCTGTCCCAGCAGCGATACATCCAGGGTCTGGAGCCTTTTGTTTCCTTGACCGAGGAAACGTCAAAATAACAATATGCCGGCATCTGAGAGACATAATCCCAGGTTTCGGCATACTGCCAGTAATAATACCTGGACAATCCGGCCTGGTCATGGGAGCTGACATAGATGCTTATTTTTTCCGCCACCGTATCTATTTTATAATGCAGTTCCATGTCGCTGCTATGCCGGGATTTACGGAAATCCGTCTCATAAGTGCGTCCGTCCTGTGATTCAATAACCAGCTGGTACTCTTCCTGCAGGCCGGGGTGCTGCCCGGAAAAATCAAAAAGATATTCACCATAGGCAGTAACGGAATCTGCTGTGTATGTTTGTCCCTGTTTGTTGCGGACGAAAACCCTGGCATTGCGCTCATATTTTATGGTTCTCTGACCGTACTGGTAGGAACTGATGGGGGCACTCCTGGTAATGCGGACACTAAAGGGGCCGGTGAGTGAGATGTTCCCTTCAACTACTATGATATCATCCAGATTAACAAGTTCTTCCGGCTCGTAGGGAACGATACAGGATACCGATATGAGTGCCGGAAGTAAGATCCCCGAAAGCTTCCACAGGTATTTCATAAGTATAGACATTAGAACCTGATATTGTATGTGATGTAGGGAATAGGACAACCAAAAATGGAAAGCATGTAGGAATTAACCGTATTGCCTTCTGTCTGGAAGAATACAGAATAAGGATTCTTTCTTCCCGTCACATTGTACACTCCTATAGTAACTGAACTGTGGGTCAGCAGGGTGAGTTTATGAGACGGCTCTATGTTGAAGGCTATATCCAAACGGAAGTAATCCGGGATACGGTGTGCGTTCCTCTCACCGTACAACAGCCTCCAGCCTCCGGCATAGTAATAAGTGCCAACCGGCATGGTCATGGGCCTTCCCGTACTATAGTCCAGATTCATGGAAAAGCTGAAACGGTGGGTAAGCTTGAAATTTCCAACAAGTTTCAGATCATGTGGCTTGTCATAGGGTGCCGGGTACCAGTTCCCCTTGTTGACAGGCTCAGCCACCCTGGGATCGTCCTGCCTCAGTTCTGTACGGGAATAGGTGTAGGACAGCCAGCCGTTGAGCCTTCCCAGGGATCGTTTGAGCATAACTTCCACGCCATATGCCCTGCCGCGTGTTTCAATGACATCGGTCTCTATGCGGTGGTTCATCAGCAGGCGGGCAAAGGAAGCGTAATCCAGATAGCGGTCCATATGTTTGTAGTAGCCCTCAATAGATAGTTCCAGGGTGTTGTTCATCAGGTTTTTATAAATACCAAGAGCCGTTTGCCAGCCCTTCTGGGGCCGGATGTTGGCATCGGATAATTTCCAGATGTCGGTAGGGGATATGACCGTTGTGTTGGACAACATGTGGATGTTCTGTCGCATGCTGTTGAACCCGGCCTTGACTGAAAAATCGCCGGAAAAGGCATAACGCATAGAAAACCTGAATTCAGGCGCATGATAGGGGGCAACCATTTTTCCGGCTCCAACAGACACGCTGTCAATGGTGGTTTCCAACGACCTGGGCATATCGGGACGATACAGGTAATGACGGTTGGGCCCAAGGGCAGAGTAAAAACCATACCTTATTCCCATTTCAACAGACAGTGCCGGGGTGATTTCCCAGGTATCACTCAGATAGAGGGCTGTTTCGAAGGCCTGTTCTCTTTGCAGGATGTCTGTAGAAACAAGTGATCTTTGATCGTAGGGCACATAAGTGCCCGGATCCAGGATATAATAATAGGCATTCAGACCG
>Ga0208040_1004338_pt1 | contig 10860 bp, 11 predicted proteins | sample AD_UKC083_MetaG_FD_184431 | JGI IMG/M metagenome (GOLD analysis project Ga0208040, IMG submission 184431) | Active sludge microbial communities of municipal wastewater-treating anaerobic digesters from USA - AD_UKC083_MetaG (SPAdes) (version 2) | ecosystem: Engineered > Bioreactor > Anaerobic >... | reverse complement strand
CGTTACCAGCCTCACGCCCGAAGCTGTTCGCCTCACGATCTTCAAGCATTCTGGCGCTCCAGCCTACCTCGCGGACGATGCGCCTGGGCTAGAGCAACTATCAACAGCGCTGCAACAAACCTGGAACACCGAGGTCAGTTATAAACGGGAGGGCGGCAGCATACCAGTCGCCACCACAATGCTGAAGTACCTGGGTGTTAAGTCTTTGCTGACTGGGTTTGGTCTTCCTGATGACCAAATCCACTCACCAAACGAACATCAACACTTGCCCACCTGGAAATTAGGCGTCCAGGCGTTAATACGCTTTTTCTTGAGCTTTGACCATGACAACTGAAGCGGCTCCTGAACTAAAGATGCCTTCCTACGGCGGACAGGCAGTAATCGAAGGCGTGATGATGCGCGGTAAGAAAGCTGTTGCGATGGCAGTGCGTTCACCTCAGGGCGAAATTGTGCTGTTTGAGGAACAGCTTCCAGCTGTTTACCGTTCTGTTTGGTTCAGAACCCCATTTGTGCGGGGTGTTTTGGGTCTCTGGGATTCCCTTGAACTTGGAATGCGTTACCTTACCAAGGCTGCTAATGTGCAGACCGGTGAAGATGAAAAAATCGAAGGCGGCACGCTTGTTTTAACTGTACTTCTCGCAGTGGCGCTCGGCGTAGGGATATTCTTTCTGCTGCCAGCGCTAGCCGCTGGTTGGGTAGATAAAAGCCTAAGTCTTGGCTCCTGGTGGAGCAACCTATTTGAGGGTTTCCTGCGCCTGACCATTCTTGTTGGCTATCTATTGCTTGTCGGCAGGATGCCGGACATTAAACGGACCTTTATGTATCACGGAGCAGAACACAAAACCATAAACGCTTTTGAAGCCGGCGTGGAATTGACCCCTGAAAACGTGGCCCTTCAAACTAAAGTACATCCCCGCTGCGGTACATCTTTCATTCTGACCTTGGTCATTTTTTCAGTCCTGATATTTTCTCTGTTGGGTCCGCTGCCGCTCCACTGGCGTCTTATCTCCCGCATTCTCATGCTGCCAGTAGTGGCTGGCATCGCTTATGAATATATTCGCTGGGCCGCCAAGATGATGGACAAAAGCGCGTTTGTACGAACAATCATTAAACCCAACCTTCTTCTGCAGAGACTGACCACAAAAGAACCGACTATTGAAATGCTCGAAGTAGCTATCGCGGCCTTTAATCGCATGTTCGCACTGGAACATGAAACAGCTGAAGCGTAATCCCTGAGAAAATGAAGACCTGGCAGGCTGTTTTCTTAGGTTTTATCGGCGGTTTGCTCCTTTCTGGCGCGATTCTTCTGCTCATCCTTCCACAAAGAGGAGAACCTATTCAGCTCGTCACCATAACTCCTGACATCCGCACTCAGGCCACAGCCACCGCCGCATTAATCGAGGTTCATGTTGCCGGAGCCGTGGCAAACGCGGGAGTCTACACTCTGCCTACAGGCGCGCGGGTGCATCAAGCGCTTTCCGCGGCAGGTGGCGCGCTTGCTGACGCGGATTTTGAACGAATTAACCTTTCCGCGTACCTGGCGGACGGCCAAAGAGTGTACATGCCCCGCATCGGAGAAGCCGTACCGCAGGACAATACAGCTCGTTCCTCAACTGGCATCGCCGCGCCAGATAGCCTGATAAACATTAACAGCGCTGACAAACAAGCTCTTATGTCTTTGCCTGGGATTGGAGAGAGTAAAGCCGAGGCAATCCTAAGCTACCGCGCTGAACATGGACCATTCACAAATTTGAACGAACTCTTGAACGTCCCCGGAATAGGACAAGCCATCCTGGATGAGATCTCCGGGTTGATCGTACTTGGCCCATAAATTCCCTTCACATGTGCTGTGACGAGGGGATAAGGCGGGTATAATACCAGACATGGATAATAACCAAAGACTTAAAGAGGATTTGCAAAGAGCCATAAAAAGCCAGGACACGCTGCGGAAGCGCGTGCTGCGTCTGCTCATTTCTACCATCCAATTGGCGGAGGTCTCAAAGGGTTCGCCGCTTAGTGATCTTGAATTCCTTGCTGTCGTGCAGAAGGAAATCAAGACCAAGCTGGATACCATCGCTGACGCTGAAAAAGCGGGACGCGCTGAGATGGCGGCTGAATCACGAATGGAGATCAAGGAGCTGGAAGCCTACCTTCCCAAGCAGCTCACCGAAACGGAATTGATTTCTCTAGCTGAGCAAACCATCCGCGAGGTCGGCGCTGCTTCCCCAAAAGATATGGGTCAGGTGCTGAAAGTGCTGATCCCTAAACTGGCAGGCCGGGCGACTAATCAGGACGCAAGCAGAGTGGTTAAGGACTGCCTGAGTAAGCTTGCGTGACCATGGCCACTAAGCAAGAAAACGGGAAAAAAACAGCTGGCTTTACGCAAGGCGCATTGCGTCTGTCCATTTTACTTGCCGCGAGTTTGTTAGTTTTCGGCGCTCTGGTACTGCCGGGTCTCGTCAGTCAATCCAATATTCCTGCAGGTGTGGGAGAGGTGGCATCCCAGGAAATTCTTGCGCCCTACTCCATCACCTTTGAAAGTAAAGTTCTTACAGAACGCGCCCGCACTCAAGCCGCGGCAGCAGTCAGCCCGGTTTTCTTGCCCGCGGATCCCACAATTTCAAGACACCAATACGAAACGCTAAACAGCGTTTTATACTACATCTCCGCGGTCCGCAAAGACAGCTTTTCCACGCAGGAGCAAAAGCTTGGCGATCTGGCGGCTATCAGCTCCGTAAAGCTGACCAGCAGCATTGCCGAGCAGATGCTTGAATTCTCCGACCAGGATTGGCAGGCGATTGAAATCGAAGCGCGCCGCGTCCTGGAACAAGTCATGCGGGATACCATCCGTAATGACAACGCAGCGCAAATACGCAGCAACCTTCCCGCTGTTATTGATTTTTCTTTCCAACAGGAAGAATCGCAAGTGGTAATAGCGCTGGTTTCGCAGCTGATTACTCCAACCAGCCTTTTCAGTGAAGAGCAGACGAACCAGGCGCGGGAACAAGCCAGGGCTGAAATTGAGCCGATTTCCCGGCGCATTATCGCGGGGGAGGTGGTGGTACGCCGCGGTCAAATTATTCGCGAGGAAGATTACGAAGCCCTCAACATTTTTGGTCTGGCAAAGCCGGTCAATCAAACTGATAGATTTGTCACCAGCGCTGTGATAACCGGAACAATCTCGGTTTTAGCAGCTCTTTATTATCTCCGCCGACAAGAGCAACCTTTCTTTTCGGTGAAAGCGCTCTTGGTCATCGCAAGCTTGTTCATCATTTTTCTGGCCTTGGGGCGCTTTATGGTGATGAACAGGACGATTGTTCCATATCTCTATCCTGTCGCCGCTTTCGGAATAACCCTTTCAATCATTTACAACCTTGAGCTTGGCGTCGTAATGAGCCTCTTCCTTGGTATTTTGATGGTGTTTGATAACACCCGCGAAGCCGAGTTGGGTGTTTTTTACATCATTCCAGCCATCGTGGGTATGCTGACCATCGGCCGCGCGCGTCGAATTAGCGCTTTTCTCGCCGCGGGTCTTCTTACCGGTCTTGCCGCGCTGGCTGTCGTCGTTGCGTTCCGGTTGGGCGACACATACACGGACTTGATTGGTCTGGCTTCGCTGGCCGCTTCCGCGCTCATCAATGGGCTTGCCTCTGGCAGCCTGGCACTGCTGCTACAATACGTCGTGTCCCAAATCCTCGATATCCCCACCGCCCTGCAACTGTTGGATGTTTCACGTCCGGATCATCCTTTGCTGCAATACATACTTCGCAACGCCCCTGGTTCCTATCAACACAGCTTGCTGGTGTCTAACCTGGCGGAACAAGCCGCCGAAGCGATTGGCGCTGATCGGATGTTGGTGCGCGTCGGAGCTTTGTTTCATGATGCAGGCAAAGCCAATAATCCGCAATTTTTCATTGAGAATCAGGTCAAGGACAAGCTGGATTCGCATGATAATCTGGACCCGGTCACTGCCGCCGCGACCATTATCCAACATGTGCATGACGGTGTAGCGCTGGCCAAAAAATATCGCCTGCCGTCGCGCGTAATCGATTTCATGCGTGAGCATCACGGGACTATGCTCACCATGTATCAATACTCCCAAGCTGCGACTGCCGCGGATGATCCCAATACCATCAACAAAGCCCTCTTTACTTATCCCGGTCCAAAACCGCAGTCCAGAGAGACCGCTATTCTGATGCTTTCGGACGGCACAGAAGCCCGATCCCGCTCGGAAACGCCGCGCACTGACGAAGAAATCCGGTCTCTCATTCGCAAAACTATTGACATGTATAAAAACGAAGGTCAGCTGGATGCGACTGACCTGACATTAAAGGACCTGAGCACAATTGAGGAATCATTTTTTAGAACCTTGCAGCGATCCTATCATCCCCGCATTCAATATCCAAATCTGAGAACCAACGGAAATGCCGTGTCAAAAGGCAGTGATTCCGCTGGTTAGGCACCAAGTTGGAAGGAGCGCCTGATGATCAATTTTTCCATACCTCGCAAACATCGCGGTAAGCTCGATTCAAACCGCTTTTTGCTTGCTTTCCAAAGAACAGCTGAAAAGTTTGGCAATCCAACGCAGGAAGCTGTTACCCTGAAAATTACGGATAACGCCGCTATTCGCAAGCTCAACAAGTCTTACCGCGGTATGGATGACTCTACTGATGTGCTTTCCTTTGAAAACGATTACATTGATCTTGAAACTGGCTCCAGATTTATCGGAGACATCGTCATTTCGATAGAGACTGCGGAGTTTCAGGCAGGAGAGCGGGGCTTTAGCCTGCAACAGGAGATGGAAATGCTTTTTGTGCACGCACTCCTGCACTTGTACGGTTATGACCATATGGAGGAAGCCGATCTCGAAGAGATGAGCGCGCTGCAGGATGAAATCTTAAAAGAAATAGACAATCCTGTACTGGGGAGTATCAGCCGTGAATAAGCGTGACGCTTTTCCTGGAAAAAAACGTTGGAGACTTCAGATTGTCTTGAGCATCGTTGGCATGATAATGGCTGCCGCGTTGGCTGTTGGCGCTCTGGTCACCCGTCCTGCTCTCATCCGGACTTCAAAAACATTTGGAGCATCACTGGAGGAGACTCTAAAGACCACCAACAGCGGCCTTGAACTGATAATTGAGTCACTGGACAGTGTTGAAGCCAGCATCAACGAGCTCCAGAACTCCTTGAATACTGTGGAAACCTCGGTCGGAGCACTGTCTCCCTTCCTGATGGACCTCAGCCGACTCATTGGCACTGATTTCGCTGAGATTACTGCAGAAGGAGCGGTCACTCTGAATTCCGCCGCGGAAAGTTCCAAACTGATTGATACAACCTTGCAGCTAATCGCGAGAATCCCGCTTCTCAGGCTGGATTATGTTCCGGATGTGCCGCTGCATGTGACTCTTGAGAAGCTTTCTACCGATGTAGACAGCCTTTCCCCGCTGCTCGGAAAAATCACAACAGACCTGCAAGTTTCAGCTGGGGATATTAAACAGCTTGGAAGCGATGTGGGCGCGCTGTCCGTTCAGGTCGCGGAAATCAAGAAAAGCCTGGCGGATGCCGGACCCATTTTGGACAACTACTTAAGAATCCTTACGGATGTCCAAACGGATACCCGCTCGTTATTCTCAAAACTGCCAGCCAGCATCAATCTGGGGAGTTGGTTCGTCGTAACCTTCGCCATTTGGGCTCTGCTCAACCAACTTTTACGATTGCAGGAAGGGTTAGAAAAGCTTAAGTCTGGTAAAATCCCTTGAGACTCTGGGGCAACCCTAAGGCGCTCTGGATTCGTGAAAATAATAAGTAATAAGGAGAGTGTATGTACAAAGATTTCTTGGATATCATCGATTTCAGTCAGGAAGAGCTGCAAGAGCTGTTAGACCTCGCTGTGCGGCTTAAACGGGAATACAAGGAAGGCGGTAATGAACCCGTTCTGAAGGGGAAAGTACTGGCGATGATTTTTCAAAAGCCTTCGCTTCGCACCAGAGTAAGCTTTGATATGGCGATGCGCCACCTTGGTGGAGACGCGTTGTACCTATCCCCCAATGAAATTGGCTTGGGCAAACGTGAATCCGTCGCGGATATCGCGCGTGTCTTGGCCGGGTACGTTCACGGCATCATGGCGCGTGTTTTCGAACATCAGCACGTGCTTGAACTGGCGCATTGGGCAAACATCCCTGTCATCAATGGTTTGAGTGACTTCAGTCACCCCTGCCAGGCGCTGGCAGACGCGCTGACCGTTTATGAGAACTATGGCAAACTGAAAGGCGTCAACGTTACATACGTTGGAGATGGAAACAATGTGGCTGTGTCCCTGATGCAGATTAGCGCGAAGATGGGCGCTAACTTCACCATTGCCAACCCAGAGAATTATGACATGCCCGCCTCTGCGGTGGAAACCGCGCGAGAAATTGCCGCTGTCAGCGGGTCACGATTGAGTTTCATCAGGGACCCGCATGAAGCTGTGCGCTTCGCGGATGTTATCTATACTGATACCTGGACGAGCATGGGGCAGGAGGAAGAAGCCGCGGAACGTGAACGCGTGTTCCCACCTTACCAGGTGAACGACCAACTCGTTTCAGAAGCCAATCCTGATGTTATTGTGATGCACTGCTTGCCTGCGCACCGCAACCACGAACTCACGGATAGTGTCGCTGACGGACCGCATTCGCGCATTTTCCCACAGGCGCACAATCGTCTGCACGCCCAAAAAGCAATTCTATACACGCTCTTGAAAGGAGAATAAATTGAATTCCCAGGATTTTATCGAACTTGAAGACCAGTACGGCGCGCATAACTATAAACCCTTGGATGTTGTACTGAGCAAAGGAAATGGTGTTTGGGTTGAGGATGTTGAAGGCAATCGCTATCTCGATTGTCTGAGCGCTTATTCCGCCCTCAATCAAGGGCACTGCCATCCCAGGATTGTTCAGGCTATGACAGACCAACTTCAACGAATCAGCCTGACCTCGCGCGCGTTTCGTAATGATAAGCTGGGAATTTTTTACAAGAAACTCTCTGACATGACCGGCTACGAAATGAGCCTGCCCATGAATAGCGGCGCGGAAGCAGTTGAAACCGCGATTAAGGTTGCCCGCAAATGGGGCTACGTGGTAAAAGGCATACCGCAGTACGAAGCGGAAATCATTGTGGCTGCCGGGAATTTCCACGGACGCACAGTCACCATCGTTTCTTTCTCCACCGAACCGCTCTACAAGGACGCATTTGGTCCTTTTACGCCCGGTTTTAAGGTTGTTCCATTCGGCGACCTGGAAGCGCTGGAAGCTGCCATCACTCCCAATACCGCCGCGGTCATGTTAGAACCGATTCAGGGCGAGAACGGCGTCATTATCCCTCCAGAGGGTTACTTATGCGCCGCTGCTCATCTCTGCAAGCAAAACAACGTGCTTTTCATCGCGGATGAAATCCAAACTGGTTTGGGACGCACTGGCAAACTTTTCGCGTCCGAATACGAAAATGTCCGTCCTGACATCACCATTATTGGAAAAGCTCTTTCTGGCGGGATGTACCCGGTATCCGCGGTTCTGGCTGACAAAGCGGTGCTGGGATTAATCGTCCCATCGGAGCACGGCTCAACTTTCGGCGGCAGTCCACTTGCCGCGGCGGTTGGCATTGCCGCTTTAGAGGTCATCGAGGAAGAAAGACTGCCAGAGCGCGCCTTTCAACTTGGGAAGTATTTCATGGATCATCTCAACGAAATCAACTCCCCACACATTAAAGAAATTCGTGGGAAGGGACTTCTGATAGGCGTCGAATTAAAGCCAGAGGCAGGCGGCGCCCGGCGTTTCTGCGAATCCTTGCGAGCGGAAGGAATCCTCGCCAAGGAAACCCACACGCATGTGATACGTTTCGCGCCTCCCCTGGTAATCGACCAGGAGACGCTCGATTGGGCGCTGCCAAAAATCGCGAAGGTTCTGAGACAAGCTTAGAAAGCAGGTAAACATGAACAGGTTTGCCAAGATCGTTGCCACTCTTGGTCCAAGCAGCTCGGACGAAGCTACCCTGCGGGAGTTAATCTCAGCAGGCATGGACGTCGCCCGCCTCAATTTTTCGCATGGAACGCATGATGACCACGCGCAAAAAGTGAAGCTGCTGCGGAAACTTTCTGACGAACTTGGCAAACCTATCTCCATCCTGATGGATTTGCAGGGACCAAAACTGCGCATTGGGAAGCTGGAAAAGGATTTCATCGAACTCAAATCCAATCAAGTGGTGGCCCTCAGCTCGTCAGAAAATCCAGAAAATGTGCGCGAAGGAACCATTTTTATTCCATTCGACGTGCCCAAGCTGCACGAAGCGCTGGTGCCTGGCAACCATATCCTGATGGATGACGGCCAGTTGGAATTCGAGGTCACCGAGCTGGACGGTGAAAACATCTATGCTAAGGTGATTTTAGGCGGAAATCTGAAGTCTCACAAAGGCGTAAACCTACCTGGTTCAAAGCTAGATATTCCCTGCCTGACCCCCAAAGATTTGGAGGATCTGCAATTCGGCCTTGATATTGGCGTCGATCTTGTCGCGATTTCTTTCGTAAAACAAGCCTCAGACATCCTGACTGTACGCGATACTATGCGCAGTATGACTAAAATGAGGCACTTACCTCCGATAGTAGCCAAATTAGAACGCCCCGAAGCAGTTGCGAACCTGGAATCCATTATCGACGCGACTGACGGCGTCATGGTGGCGCGCGGAGATCTTGGCGTGGAAATGTCACCCGCGGTGGTGCCTTCGGCTCAAAAGGCAATTATCCGCGCGGCAAACCACAAAGGTAAGTTTGTCATTACCGCCACGCAAATGCTCGAGTCCATGATTAACAACCCGCGTCCCACTCGCGCCGAAGCGGCTGATGTCGCGAACGCGATTTTTGACGGAACCGATGCGGTCATGCTTTCCGCTGAATCCGCGGCGGGCAAATATCCCGTCCAAAGCGTGCGCATGATGGAAGCAATCATTCGCGAATCTGAACAGCACCTGAGTGAGTGGGGTCACATGGACAGTGTGGTCAGTTCAGACCAGCTGGACGAAGCCATTTCTATAGCCCGGGCTGCCAAAGACCTGACGGCAGACGCCAGAGTATCCGCGATTGTGGTGTTCACTATCTCCGGCGCCAGCGCCATGTGGATGTCAAAAACTAAACCGTCCGTGCCAATATACGCTTTCACCCCCGAGATGCGCACCTACCAATGGCTGGGAATAGCCTGGGGCGTTACGCCATTGCTGGTCCCGCACGCAGACACGCTTGAAACAATGATTAAGCACGTAGAAACTGCCATCACATCCTCCACGCCGCTTTGCGCGGGTGACCAGGTCGTCGTTATCAGCGGTTTCCCGGTTGGAGATTTTGGAAAACCCAACCTGACCTTGCTCTATACACTGAGAGGATGAGTATCCAACAAAAAATGCTCTGGCTTCCAAATCGAAAAAGAAAAAACACAGCTTGCGAGTGAACTGACCCCACAATTCAAGACACAAAAAGAAAACACCTCATGCGACAATAAAGCAGGAGGTGTTTTTATGTCTGGGAAAAAAGGAATGGTTCATTACGATCTAGGGACAAAGCTAGAAGCTTTGAGACTTCACAAGGAGGGCTTACCATACAGGGTCATAGCAGAACGTCTGAGAATTCGGGATCCAGAGAGAATCAGAAAATGGATGTCTCAATACAGATTGGAGGGGGAAGCAGGACTATGTAAGAAAGGCAGCGGTCGTCCACGGAAGAAGCCGCTCAGTCAGGAAGCATATATCCAGAAACTGGAAATGGAGAATGAGTTACTAAAAAAATACCACACCGAGTTGCGCAAACTTATGCCCGCGAGGCGCGATATCGGGTCATTGAACACTACCGGGGAAGATATCCAGTGAAGGATATGTGCCTCTTCTTCGGGATTTCACGGGCAGCCTATTATGCCTGGCAGGCACATTCATTTCGTCCGGACAAGAATGCTGGCAGAAAAGAGCTTATTCTCGAAGCTTATCAGGCCTCACGAAACACCTACGGCTACCGAAGGATCGGACTATGGCTGATAGAAAAGAAAGGGATCAGGATCAACCATAAAGCCATTCTGCGTTTGATGAACCAGATGGGCATTCACTCAGTCGTGCGAAAACGCAAGCCCTATACCAAATTCAGTCAGGCCTGCAGTCATTTCTATGGAAACCTGTTGCAACGGGACTTCTCTGCCGCTGGCCCCAATCAAAAGTGGTCCACCGATATCAGCTTTATCCCTACCAAGCAGGGTTGGGCTTATCTCTCTGTGATCAAAGACCTTCACGACGGTTTTATTGTGAGCTTTGCCATCAAACAAGCTAATACAGTTGATTTGGTCGTGCAAACTCTACGCAATGCCTTTGCTTATCAAAAGGTCACTGATGGACTTATCCTCCATAGTGACCAAGGGCATCAATATAGCTCCCACGCTTATTATGTCCTCACCCATGAGTATAGCATTTCTCCTTCTATGTCACGCAGAGCGAATTGTTGGGATAACGCTCCGGTTGAAAACTTTTTTGGAACCCTGAAGGAGGAGTGCATCCGTCAACTGCCCCTACTTACCTTTGAGGAGGTGAAGAGTACCATTGCTGATTACATTTACTTTTATAATTATGAAAGGATACAGCTGAAAACAAGAAAGACACCTTTTGAAGTCAGGTGTCTTTCTGAGTTGAGTTGAGGTCGTTTTCTTTAGTGTCTACTTTTTAGGGTGCAGTTCAGAGACAGCTGTGTTTTTTTGTACCAAATGTATCATGCAGCGCTATCCACCGTTGCGTAAAAAGTCTTGCATGCGGCTAATCCGAAAGTATTTGCTGATATTCCCGGAAAATGCCATTGCAAAGTGG
>Ga0208040_1004325_pt1 | contig 10880 bp, 5 predicted proteins | sample AD_UKC083_MetaG_FD_184431 | JGI IMG/M metagenome (GOLD analysis project Ga0208040, IMG submission 184431) | Active sludge microbial communities of municipal wastewater-treating anaerobic digesters from USA - AD_UKC083_MetaG (SPAdes) (version 2) | ecosystem: Engineered > Bioreactor > Anaerobic >... | reverse complement strand
GGCGCCGCCGCCCTCGATGAGCAGCGAGGTGACGCCGCGCTCCGCCAGCACCTGCATGAGCAGCCGCATGTCCACGCCGCCGGGCCCCCCGGGCATCCGCAGCACGGTGTCGGCGAAGGGGTAGGGCGCGGTGGAGGTGGTGGCGATCCAGGTGGGCGCGCCGCCCTTGCGGAACACCTCGCGGTTGCCGTCTAGGTATTCCCCCGCGTCCAGGATGATGCGGACCGGGTTGCGCCCCGGCCGGTCGTCCAGCCGCGTGGTGAGGCTCGGGTCGTCCAGCATCACCGTGCGGCTGCCGACCAGGATGGCGTCCAGGCTGTCCCGCAGCTCGTGGGTGCGCCGGCGGGCGGCCTCCCCGCTCACCCACCGAGAATGGCCCGTGCGCGTGGCGATCTTGCCGTCGAGGGTCATGGCGCACTTCGCCACGACAAAGGGCAGCCCCGTGGTGATGAACTTTACAAAGATCTCGTTCAGCCGCCGCGCCTCCGCCTCCAGCAGCCCCTCCTCCACGGCGACGCCCGCCTCCCGCAGAAGGGCCAGACCGCGGCCGGCCACGAGGGGGTTCGGGTCGCGCATCGCGGCCACCACCCGCGCCGGGCGCAGCGCCGCCAGGAACGGCGCGCAGGGCGGCGTCTTCCCCTCGTGCGCGCACGGCTCCAGGGTGACGTAGACCGTGGCCCCCGCAATGTCGCCGCCGGGGCACGCCCGCACGGCGTTCACCTCCGCGTGCGGCTCCCCGGCGCGCGCGTGCCAGCCCTCGCCCAGCACCGCGCCGTCGCGGACGATGACACACCCCACCATCGGGTTGGGGCTGGTCCTGCCGCGGCCGAGGGCCGCCAGTTCCAGCGCGCGCGCCATGTGTTTTTCATCGTCGCGGGCCATTAAACAACACTCCCGAAAGCCTTTCCGGCCTTCGGGGAAACACGCGGACCCAACGCCCGCCGCCCATTTCGGGCCGGCGCGGCGCCGTTGTTCCGCGACCTTCTCTCATCCGGACTGTACCGTCGGCCCCGGAATTCCACCGGAGTCTGCGCCGAAGCGCTCGCGGGCTTTCACCGCCGGTCGGGAGTTTCACCCTGCCCCGAAGGTCGTCTGTGCCGTCAACAACCCCCTTATTCTAGTCCAACCCGCCGTTCAGGTCAAATCAAGACGGGGGCGGTTCACCGTCCGGCCCTGTGGGTGGATTTCATCCGCCGGCCCGCGCCGCGGGGGCCTGTGGTATGATAAGGGCCTGCGAACTTGGGTATGAGGACGCCCCCGCGCCGCGGCGCCGCGCACGGGGGCGTGTTTTCCATGGAGCGGCCGCACCGTGATGGATGAGGTGAGAAAACCCCGGCTGACCGAGGTGGTGGCGATGAAGGCCCTGCTGGACGAGGCCTCCGCCGCGGGGCAGGTGCTGCCCCGGCAGCTTCCGGAGCTGTATGAGAACGTGCGCGATTTCCACGTCTACGCCGACGACAGCGGCGTAGGCGGGCTGGTGGCGCTGCACATCGACATGGTGGACCTGGCGGAGGTGCGGTCGCTGGTGGTGCGCCCGGACCTGCGGGGGCGGGGCATCGGCCAACGGCTGGTGGAGGCGGTGCTCGCGGAGGCGTCGGACCTGCACATCGCGCGGGTCTACGCCTTCACGCGGATGCCGGCGTTTTTCAACACCCTCGGCTTTGCGGTGGTGGACCGCGCCGAGCTGCCCTACAAGGTGTACAAGGACTGCCAGCGCTGTCCGCTGTACCCGAACTGCGACGAGATCGCCGTGGCCCGGTGGCTGGACGCCCCGAAAACGGCCGAGGGAATGGAGGTTCCGACATGACGAACGCCTGTCCGGGAACGCTGGGGTTTCTGGGATTCGGGAACATGGGCCTGGCCATCGCGGCCGGCCTGCTGGACCGCAAAATTTATCCGCCAAAGCGCGTGCTGGTGTTTGACCCCGAATCGGCGCGGCAGGCGGCCGCCCGGGGCATGGGCCTGCGGGTGATGGAAACGCCGCGGGAGCTGGCGGCGGCGTCGGACACGCTGATGTTCGCCGTGAAGCCGCAGGTGTGGCGCGCGGCGGCGGAGTCCCTCGCGGGCGCCCTGCGGGAGGACGGGCTCGTCCTCTCCATCATGGCGGGGGTGCCCATCGCGGCGCTGCGGACGGCCCTGGGCGGAAAGGCGAAGGTGATCCGCGTCATGCCGAACACCCCGGCCATGGTGCGCGCGGGCGCCGCGGGCATCGCCCCGGGCCCGGGGTGCGGCGACGCGGACGCGGCCCTCGCCCGGACGATCTTCGAGGCCGTGGGCGTGGCGGAGATCGTGAAGGAAAAGGATTTGGACGCCATCACCGCCCTGAGCGGGAGCGGGCCGGCGTATTTCTTCCTGCTGGTGGAATGCCTGACGAAGGCGGCGGTGGCCGAGGGGCTGGACCCGGCGGTGGCGGCGCGGCTGGCCGCGCAGACGGCGCTCGGCGCGGGGCGTCTGCTGATGGAGTCGGGAGAGGACGCCGCCGTGCTCCGCGAGCGCGTCACCTCCAAGGGCGGCACCACCTTCGCCGCGCTGGAGACCTTCCGCGCGCGCAACTTCGAGGAGACCGTGCTGGCGGCAGTTCAGGCCGCCGCGGCGCGTTCCAGGGAACTCGGGAAATAGCGCCCGTCTGCCGTCGGGGACGGGTGCAGCCGGGTGCGGCCCCGCCGCAACCGGGAAAGGAGGCGGACATGGGCCGGTTTGGACTGACGATGCTCCTGGTATTCGCGTGCTGCGCCGCCTTCGGCGCGGAGGCGCCCCTTTCCGGGGTTTACCTGCATCCCGTGGAGTACGCCGACGCGCCGGGGTCCGCGGAGGAGCGGGCGGCCCTGGTGGACGCCGCGCTGGACAAGGTGGCCGCGTGCGGGTTCACCACCCTCATCCCCTACGCCAACACCTCGGCGGGACGGGACTTCTGGCCCTCCGGGTCCCCCGAAACCTCGTCGCCCGGGGACTGGGACGCGCTGGGAGTGCTGGCGGAGAAGGCGCGGGCGCGGGGGCTCCGGGTCATGCCCGGTTTCTGCGTGCTGATTTCGGGGCATGAGGAGCCGCGCGGAATTCTGGCGGCCCACCCCGAGTGGGCGCTGCGCGCCGCCGACGGCACACCGCAAGGGTACATCTCCCCCGCCAACCCCGCGGCGCGGGCGTGGGTGGTGGCGCATGTGCGGAGCATGGCGGCGCACATCCGACCCGACGGGATCATGCTGGACTATCTGCGCTATCCGAGCCAGGGCAACATCCGCCTGGACCCCGAGGGCGAAAAGGTGTTTGAGAGCCAGGCGCCGAAGGACGAGACGCCCGCCGCGCGCAAGGTTCGGTTTCAGCAGTTCAAAGAGGACGCGATCTCCGCGCTCATGGCCGATTTGCACGCCATGCTTCAGGAGGAAGCCCCGGGCATCCGCACCGGCCTCTACACCTGGGGCGCCAGTGTGGCCTCCGGAAGCCCCGTCGGCCAGTGCTGGCCGCGCTGGGTGCGCGCGGGCATGCTGGACGTGCTGAATGTCTCGGGCTACTGCTACACGGAGAACTACGGCGAGAAGTACATGGAGGCCTTCGACACCCGCCTGCGCGACGCGGCGGCGCTGGCCCGCGGGGCGGGCGGCCAGGTCGAGCTGACCTTCGCCCTCGGCGTGGTCACCAGCCACGGCGGGGTGAAGAAGCCGGAGGAGATCGGGGAGTACCTGGCCGTCGCCCGGAAAGCCGGCTATGACGGCGTGGCCGCCTTCGCCTGGCGGACCATGGAGAAGTACACCGAAGACGCCGCGCGCGCCGGATGGTTCAGGCTTTCTCCCACACCGGAGGAGCAAAACAAGTGACCCGCCTTTCCCCTCTCTTCCTGGGGGCCGTGTTTCCAGCGCTCTTGCTTTGCGCGGGCTGCGCCCGCGACGATCTCGGATACGAGTATCTGGACAACGGCGTCCTCCGAGTGGGGATTTCCAAGACCTGGGGCGGGGCGGTCGGCTATCTGGCCGAGAGCGGGCGCCCCGAAAGGAACTACATCAACCGGCACGACAGCGGAAGGCTGGTGCAGTACTCCTACTACGGCCTGCCCCGGTCCAACGACGGCGTGTATCCCGACTGGCCGTGGAACCCCGTGGCGGGGGGCGACGGCCACGGCAACCCCTCGCGCATCCTCAGCATCAGCAACGACGGCACGACCATCGTGGTCCGCACAAACCCCCTGGACTGGTCCGGCGACGGGCGGCGGACGGGCACGGTCTTCGAGACCCGCTACACCCTGGAGGGGCGCGCGGTCCGGATGCAGAACACGCTGTACAACGACGCCCAGGACCACCACTCCGGGGGGCCGGGCTTCGACCAGGAAATTCCGGCACTCTACGTGACCACGGACCTCGAAACGCTCACCTACTACGGCGGCAACGCGCCGTTCACCGGCGGGAACCTTTCGCGGGCCGAGCCCGGCCCGCCGCCGGCGGGGATGCGGCTCCAGGCCACGGAATGCTGGGCGGCCTACGTCAACGCGGACGGCTTCGGCGTCGGGGTGTGCGTGCCCGGCGTCACCCTGATCGGAAACGCCTTCCGGTCCGGCGGCCAGGGGGGGGCGGAGGACGACGCCCCCGACACCAACTACTTCGCCTTCTGCGGCAATTTCAACATCACCCCGCACCTGGTCCGCACGGACACCGCCTATCTGGTGCTGGGAACGCTGGACGACATCCGCGGCCTGGCGGCGGAAAAGCGCGGGGAGACGGCCCCCCTCCCGAGGAAGGGGATTGCGAAAGACGATGCGCCCCCGTGGGAGAATCCCCCCTGGCGGGACGGCCCGGTCCAAGGGGAGAGCGTGGTGTTTGTTGAAAGAGAGGCAGGACTTCCCCCTGCCGCCGACCTCCTGTTCAGGCCGGAGTCCCCGGTCGAACTTTGGAGCCCCACGACCGGGGAGGTCTTTGAGGAGGGGCGCGACTTCACGGTGGACGCCCGCAGGCGTCAACTGGCGTGGATGGAGGGGTCGCGCGTGCCCCACACGCCCCTGGGCGCGGTGTTTCCCCCGCGCGGGCAGGGGGCGCTGCCCCACCGCAACGGCCGGAACGACCTCTACTGCGCCGCCTGGCGTCCCTTCCACGATATGCAGCTTGCCGTCTCCTATGCCCACAGCGGCGACCGTTGGGAAGACCTCTCGGGGTACGTCCCCGCCCCGGCGGAAGAAACGCTGCCCCGGACCCTGGGACGGCTGCGCGCCGGGGCGGCCGTGCATGTCGTGGTGCTCGGCGACAGCATCTCGGTGGGCGCCGACGCGTCGGGATGGTGGGGCGACATTCCGCCATGCCAGCCGCCCTACCCCGAAATGCTCGCCGACGGCCTGCGGGCGGCCTACGGAGCCGACGTCCGGCTCACCAACCTCTCCGTCGGGGGCACCACCGCCGCCTGGGGCGTGGAGCAGGCGGGCCGCGTCGCCAAGCTTGCCCCGGACCTGGCAATCGTGGCCTTCGGCATGAACGACCAGGCCGCCGGGGTGTCCCCCGGGGAGTACGGGGAGCATCTGCGCAGCATCCTCGACAGCGTTTCCGCCGCAAGCCCCGGGACGGAGTTCATTCTGGTCGCGTCCATGCCCTCCAGCCCGGAATGGGAAAACACCTCGCTCAGCCGCTTTTCGGCCTACGCCCGGGAAGTGCGGGCGCTCCAGGGCGCGGGCCGCGCTGCGGCCGACTTGACCACCATTTGGACGGCGTTGCTCGCCCGGAAGCCCTTTTTCTCCCTAACCGGGAACGGGGTTAACCACCCGAACGACTTCGGCCACCGTATCCAGGCGCAGGCGCTGCTGGGAGTGCTTGGGGTATCCCTTGATTTGGGGGATTGATTGTTGGCACACTGACCCCGGCGCGCGCGGCCCGGCGCGCTGAGGCGCCGCGCCGGAGAAGCACACACGGCGGGACCTCTTCAAGGGGTTCGGCCGTTGCGGGGTAGAGTGCCATGCCCGCGTTCCGTCACCATCACGCAGCCTTCTTTGAGGTTGCCGCCGTCCTGTGCGTTCTTCTCGCTTCGGTCATCTCCGGAGCGCATGCGTGGTTTCTTGACAAGTCCCCCACTGCGCTTGACAGGCCGGGGGTAAATCATCTGAATCTCGGCATTTCTGCGATGATCGCAACGGGACGCGGGTTTGTCCAGCCCGTGGGCAACGGCATAGTGAACGAATACCCGTCCGCGCCGCGGCTGCAGCAGTTCCTTCGGAATGAAATCCCGTCGTTGTCGCCCGGGGACATTCCGGCCGATCTCGGGACATATTCTCCCCGCGGAGACTGGGAGTACCGTCACAGGTATCTCTACACGCTGGTCGGAGTTCTTTGGCGGGTTTTCGGAATATCCTGGGCCGTTGTCAAGGCCCTCAGGATACTCTTCTTCTGCGTCATGATGATCTCCGTCTATGCCGTGTTCCGGCTCGCCATGAATCGGCCGTGGAGCCTCACGGCGACGTTCTTTGTCCTTTTGGCTTCGGACACTCTCTCCTACAGCCAGAACATTCGCGATTTCAGCAAGGGGGCGTTCTTTCTCCCCGCCGTCTTTCTAACCGGGTGGCTGGTAACGAGGCCGTGCAAGGTTGGAACCCTGATGCTCGCCGCGGGATTTTTGGGAATTCTGACAGGGGTGGGGATCGGTTTTCGCACCGATGTCATGATGTGCCTGCCCCCTGCTCTGTTGGGCATCCTCTTCTGTCCCCTCGTGAACGGGCGCGGCGCCATTCGAACAAGGCTCGCCTCCCTTGCCATCTTTGTACTGGTCTTCTGCGGTTTTGGGGCCCCCATACTGTCCGCAGGGTGGGGGACCGGCATCAACGCCTACGATGCGATCCTTGGGTGTTCAACCCTGTTCTCCGACAACCTCCACCTTGGCCGCACTTCTTACGAGAAGATGCCTGTCAACGATGATGACCTGATCGGAGCCGCCATAGACAGTCGGGCCGCGCGGCTGGAGGAAACCCGCATCCCCACGTCCTCGCAGGGGGAGAACCGCAGGATATTCTTCAGGGACATGGTCCTGGATTTTCCCGCGGACATGCTCGTCCGCTTTTATGCCGCGGCGCTATGGGTGCTGCGTTTGGACAACGGAAGCCTGCGGCTGGACTTCATCCCCGCACTGTGCGCGGTTCTGCTCGCGGCGGCCGCCTGGAAAGACCCCCGGCGCGCCTGGCTGCTGTTCCTGCTGACAATGTATTTCTGCGGGTATGTGTGCCTGCAGACAGATTACAGGCACAAGTTTCACCTTTTTCTGATTCCTGTTCTTGTGGTGTTCCTCCCCTGCTCCGTGATCGCCCAGGCATGTTGGCGGCGCATGCGGGGCAGGGGCATGCCGCCTCCAACGGGGAAGGGCGGGCGCGCCAACTGGCGGCGCCGCGCGGCCGGCATGACCGCGTTTCTGCTCTCCGCAGCACTGCTGATCGCGCTGCCTTTTCCCCTGCTCAGGGCATGGCAGCACCACCGCCTGGCGAAAGTGGTTCCACTTTACACAACCGCCCGTCTCGAACGCGTTGAGACGGACGAGGAGCGTCTTGGGGACTGGACGCTGTTCCAGCGCCGCGTCCACGAGCCGGCCCATTCCGGCATGAGACCGACCGGTTTCGTGACGGCGGAGTACTGGGTGGCCGAGTTCGCGCCCAGCCCTTCTTGGAGACCTGTCTGGATTCAGTATCAACACAGCGCCGACGGACTGGTTACCTACTCCCACGGGTTCCACATAACCCCTTCGAAGGCGGGGGACGACGGGCCGGTGAGGTACTTCTTCCCCGTCTACGAGGAGCAGGACCTGCGAAGCGACAGATGGAAACTGTTCTGTGGGGTCGCAGTTCCACGGACACAGGCCGCCGACTTTCGGGGGCTCTTCCGGGTGACGGACGCGGAGAAGTTCCCGTGGTTCATGAACTTTTCCCTGCCGAGCGATCTCTCCGCCTTGGTCCTGTCCCAGCGTCTGGATGGGCTTGACCCCTCCCTGGACACCGCGGTGAGGGCAAGATACTGGTTTTCCGGGAGGGATCCACGCTTCCTTCTCCCGCAGATCGGGCACCCCCCCCCGGATATCGGGGAGTGTCTGGCGTCTTACCGGCGGGAGGCTGCGAAAGCCCCCGGGAACGCCTTCCTGCGGGTTGGACTCGGGGCGGCGCTGGCCGCAGCAGGAGACCGGGACGCGGCGCTGGAGGCCTATCGGGAGGCGCTGCGCATGCAGCCGCGCCACTTCATCGTCTATCATTACGTAGACGCGCTCCTCGGCGGCCAGGACGGCGCCGGGAGGCGCGTGGAACTGTGGCGCGAGATGGTCTCGGCCCACCCCGGCCAGTATCTTCCGCATTTCCATCTGGCGCGGGCGCTTGAGGACTTGGGCGATGTGCCGGAAGCCGTGGTTGAATATGAGAGGGCGCTTGAAATCCAGCCCGAAGACATTGAGACACTGAAGCACGCCGGTTTGCTTTTTGACAGTCTGGGAATGCCGAGCGAGGCTGATGGGCTTTTCACACGGGCGAGAGCCCTGGATCCGGCCGATACCGAAATAAGCGCCTTCTTTTTGGGAAGGACGGCCACGAACGAGACCGCTGGGCAGTAGATGGAGTAAAGTCAATAGTCAACGCGCCGATGCGGACATCTCGTTCGCCGCTTTTTTCGGGGCCCTATGCGTCTGCGCGTCCGGCGGAGTCGAGGTACAGATTGGAAGAGCGTTCTCAGAAGACGGCGGCAGGTTTTTTCTGCGCCAGAACCCGCGGCCTGACAGGCGAATTCGTCACCGTTCTCCTTGTCCTGTGCGCCGCTTTTGCCATGGGAATCCATGTCCTCTTCTTCGGTGGATACGCCGAGCAGATGACGTCCAACACGCAGTACCCCCTGAATCTCGGCATCCCCGTGATGATCGCCACGGGACGCGGGTTTGTGGAGCCCCGCGGTCAGGGCGTCCGCTTTGAATACCCGAATGCGGGGAACCTGGAGGAGTTCCTCCTGGAAAAACGGGCGCGGCTCTCTCCGGAGGACCTGCCGCGGGACCTTCCGGTATTCAGGCCGACGGCGGACTTTCCCCACCGCCACCGTTACCTTCTCACCTGCATCGGGGTTCTCTGGCGCGTCTTTGGGATTTCCTGGGACGTGGTGAAGGGGCTCCGCGTCTTTCTCTTCTGCGTGATGACCGCCGCTGTGTACGGGCTTTTCCGCCTGGGAATGGGGCGTTGGTGGAGCCTGCTGGCCGCCGGAATGATGACCGCTTTTCCCATCATGCTTTTCTTCAGCCACCACATCCGGGATTTCAGCAAGGGGGCCTTTCTCCTGCCCGCGATGTTTCTCATCGGGTGGCTGCTCGCGCGTCCGCGGCGGCGGGCACAGCTCCTGTGGGCGTCTCTGGCCCTGGGCCTGGTCATTGGATTCGGCATCGGGTTCCGGGCGGACGTGCTGGTGTGCCTCCCGCCCGCCTGCCTCGCCATTTTCGCGTGCCGGGTGCGCGGCGGACTGGGAACATTCAGGACACGCGTCGCCGCGCTCGCGGTGTTTGGCGCGGCGTTTCTCCTCCCGGCGTCGCCCATCCTGCTGGCCTACCGGGGCACGGGCATCAACGCCCATGACGCCACCATGGGGCTCGCCACACTCTATGACGACAATCTCGGCCTCGGCCGCGCCTCCTATGAGCGGGTATACACAAACAATGACGCATACATTGGCGGGGCCCTCTCCGACCGCGCGGCGCGGCTCGGAGGGAGTTCGGTGCCTGTGACCCCGCTGGGGGAAAACAGGAACCGGTTCTTCTGGGAGCAGATATTCTTCTTCCCCGCCGACATGCTGACCAGAACCTATGCCGCGGTGCTGTACGTGCTTCGCCTGGAAGGGGCGGCGAATCTCTTCTTCGTGCCGGCGTGCGCCGTTGTCCTGCTGGCGCTCCTGGCGTGGCGCGACCGGCGGACGGCCTGGATCGTCTTCCTGATGGGAATGTACTTTTGCGGATATGTCTGCCTCCACGCGGATTTCCGGCACAAGTTCCACCTGTCCTTCGTTCCGCTCTGGATTGTCTTCTCCCTGCTTGACCGGGGAGGCGCCGCGGCGCGCGGATGCTGGAGGGCCGCCCGGCGGGGCAGCGCGGAGGGCGGGGGCGTTCTGCCCGCCGACTGGGGGCGGCGCCTCGCGGGCACGGCACTGTTCTTCCTCGGCGCGGGGCTGCTGCTTGCCGTTCCCATGGCGGCGGCGCGGGCATGGCAGGGCCGCAATATCGGCCGCATGCTTCCGGTCTATCGCGGCGCGGAGACGGAGGAGGTCCCCACAATCCGGCAGTCCCTGGGCGACTGGACACTTTTCCGGCGGACGGTGTGCGAGCCGCCCGGATCGGGCGCGGCGGACGTCGGGTACCACCGGGGCTCTTACTGGGTCGTGGAGCTGGCCCCGGACGCGCGGTCGCGGCCCCTGTGGGTGCAGTATGCAATGCGGGCCGGGGGAACGGTGGATTTTTCGCACGGGCTTTATGTGGCGCCCTCCCCCCCGCGCGGAGCGAGGGGAACAGCCCGGTATTTTCTTCCGGTGTACGAGGAGTATCAGGTCAACGCGCAGGACTGGTGCGTGTTTCAGGGCATCGCCCTGCCGCCGGAGCACGCGTCGGATTTCATCGGACTGCACCGTGTGAAGGACACGGGCGCCTTCCCGTGGCTGCTCAACCTGACCCTGCCCCCGGACATGTCGGATTTTCGCGCCCGTCAGACACTCGGCGGGCTGGACAGGGCACTGGACCGCCCGGAAACGGCCCGCGCCTGGTTCCCGGAGTTCAATCCCCGGTTTCGCCTCCCCCATCCGGAGCGCCGGTTTCCGCAAACGGACGTTGCGTTCTATCGCGGTGCCTTGGAGGAGACACCGGACGACCCGGTGCTGCTTGCGGGCCTGGGGGCGGCCCTGGCCGCCGAGGGGAACCGCGGGGAG
>Ga0208040_1004301_pt1 | contig 10930 bp, 6 predicted proteins | sample AD_UKC083_MetaG_FD_184431 | JGI IMG/M metagenome (GOLD analysis project Ga0208040, IMG submission 184431) | Active sludge microbial communities of municipal wastewater-treating anaerobic digesters from USA - AD_UKC083_MetaG (SPAdes) (version 2) | ecosystem: Engineered > Bioreactor > Anaerobic >... | reverse complement strand
AAACAACTGGGGAACCCGGGTACACCAGCTCGTAACGATCCCGAAACGCAGCCGCTCCCTCATGGGCTAGTACGATCATCGCCGGGGCAATGCCCTTGATGATGGCGTATACGCTGGCATAGGAAGGTGGTGACCAACCCTTTTCCAGGGCGAGTGCGCGAACGCGGCGGTGGATGGTTGCGACGGACAAGCGTGGCCGGGTTAAAGCAAGACCTTCAACCAGAGAGATGACATCTGCGTTCAACTTGCGTTTACCCGCATCCAGGCGCGATTTTCTCTGCAACGCTGCCGGTCCGCCATCGCGCACGCGAGCGACCCAGCGCCGGGCGGTGCGCAAGCCTATGCCGGCATCAGACGCAATTTGCGCTAAGGGCATTTTGTCGTCGAGGTAGGGGCGGAGTATGGCAAGCCGTCTGGCGCCTTGCTCCACGTCAGGGTGTTTGTCGTTCTTGGCCATTGGCACACCTCCTGTCCGAAAGAGGATCGTTCAACGGACGCTTGGTTACACGCCACTCGGGCATCCAACCACGTCACAGAAATCGTCTCATTTGAATAGTACTACATCTTTCTCATTGAAGGGGCCTTATGCGTTACAGTTGTTGCCATGACGAAAACGCTAATCGGCTATGCCCGCTGCTCAACCGACAAACAAGACCTGAGTGCTCAACAAGACATCTTGCTCAAGCTCGGGGTCGCTTGTGATCGCATCTACATGGATCGCGGCTTTACTGGGACAAATCGGGCTCGTCCTGGCCTAGATCAGGCGCTAGCCGCCGTGCGAGAAGGCGATACGCTGGTGGTCCCAAAGTTGGATCGTTTGGCCAGATCAGTTCCCGATGCGCGTGCCATCGGTGATGCGCTGGCTCAACGCGGCGTGAAGTTGCAACTTGGAGCCAGTGTTCACGATCCCAGCGATCCGATGGGAAAGCTGTTTTTCAACATACTGGCAACCTTCGCCGAGTTCGAGGCCGATTTGATCCGCCTGCGCACTCGCGAGGGTATGGCCATTGCGCGCGCAAAGGGTAAGCTGCGTGGCAAAAAGCCCAAGTTGTCCGAGCGTCAGCAAAAGGAGCTATGCCGCATGTACGACACCACCGAGTATTCCATCAGCGACCTTGCAGAGGTTTTCTCGATTTCACGGCCCACTGTTTATGAGGGTCGGCCGGGAATCGTGCGAAATCCTCAAAAAAAACGCTTAGCCGATTGTTCTAAAACAAAAAGTCACTTGGCTGATGCAAAGGCCGGTTTTCACCGGCCTGTCCTCTTCAACTGAGGCTTAGGCTCCGCAAGCCAGCGCCTTGTTGGCACTGACAAAAACACTGTCAGACTTAGTTTTGTACTCGGCACTCGGCGTTCCATTGTGAGTTTTGCACATTGGAGCGATGAAATTGAGCTTCCGAAGCGATTCGTCCTTCATGTTTGGCAAAATGACATGCGCCCCTACCTCAGCGTGGGACTCACATCCTTGCACATGACATTTCGGTGTCGTGGAAGCCTTCGCAAATTTCTTCCAATGGCCCAGCCAGGAGCCACAACTGCAATTCTTGCCAGAGGTTCCATTCAGATTTTTCATCGTGATGGAGCCACTTCCGGTCAGCGTTTTACTCATGAACATCTCCCTAAAATGACCACGCACGCGCATGGCAACCCATGATATTGGGATTCCCTCCACAAAATTCAACGGTCATTCAGTTGGCTTACCCGATTCAACCTCCAGAATTCGGAACCCCTCATCCAGGGCTTCGGCCTTGCGTCGAAAATCCAGCACGTAATCGCCGAAACGATTGATGTGCTCCAGCCGGTATGGCGCCAAGCCAGCCAAGACTTCCTGATTGATCACAGCCCCTTCTGCCTGGAGTTGTTTCAGAACGCGGCTCATCCCCACCACGTTGTGCAAGATGACCAGGTTGGCGACCAGATGGTTGTATTTGATGATCTTGCGCTGCTCATGGCGCAGGTTTTCGGCAATCACCCCTTCTCCGCCAAAGAACAGCTTTTTCTCGAAACCGTTGAATTGCTCCGACTTGTTGGTTTCCGCGTGGATGAGTCGGCGCAGTTCGACGTCGCCAACATATTTCAGCAGGAACATGGTTCGGATCACCTTGCCGAGTTCCTTGAAGGCGAAATACAGCTTGTTCTTTCGGCTGTAGGTGCCCAGGCGACGCAGAATAGCCGAGGCCGAAATCTTCCCGAGCTTGATGGATACCGCCACCCGCAACATGTCCGGCAGATGGGTCTCGATCATCTGCCAGTTGATGTCGTCACTGAACAGCCGGTCGATATGCGTGAATTTCTTGTTGCTGTCGGGACGGTGGAAGACCAGATCCTTGATGCCACGGATGCGCGGCATCAGCTTGATACCCAAGAGGTGGGAAAGCGCAAACACCGTGTAGCTCTGGGCCTGGGTATCGCCGTGGATGGTGTCTGGTCGGATATCCGAAGTGTTGGTCATCAGCCCATCAAGGATGTGGGTGCCCTCGTAGGTGCCGCAGGAAATGAAGTGGCTAAACAGCGCGATGAACTTGTCGGAGACATGGTAATAGCCGATGCCGCCATAACCACCATAGCGGATGTGATGTTCGGAAATCAGGTTCTGCTCGTAGAGGTTCCATTTTGTGCCGTCGGCCGAGGCATGCTTGCCTGATCCCCAGTAGCCGGGCAATTCAAACTTGTTGTAGGCATTGATGACCTTGACGATGGCTTTTTCCAGCACCTCTTCTGTCACGTACTTGATGTTGAGCCACGCGATCTGCTTGCGGCTCATGCCCCGAATCGATCGTGCTGTCTGGGTCGGCCCGAGATTGCAGCCATAACAGAACAAGGTGCTGATGACCCGCGGGCGCAATTCCTCGATTCGGCTTTCGGTGCCCATCAAGGGTCGGAAGAGCTTGTGCAATTGCAGCCAGCGCTCAGTATCGATCAGTACGTCGACGATACTGATGTTCTCCATGTGCTCGGTGATCAACTGGTCGATCGCCTTGATGCCGGGCGGCGGTTCGCTAGTGGGCGGTTTTTTCAGGATCAGCCGGCCATCGACAATTTCGGCATAAGCATTTTCAGGAAATTCGGCATCGACCGCCTCGGCCGTCTCCAGCAAAGCCGCTTTCAAGGTCTCGGTGAAGGCTCTGGAATCGGTTTCGACTCCAGTGACCTCGCCATACTGCGCCAATTCGCGATTCAGGGTGTCGTCGTCAACCAGTTGCTCCCGGTAATCGTCGTAACGCTCGCCATGCTGGATGAACAGGTCACCCGATTTGAGTTCATCGCGGATCGCATACAGGACCGCGAGTTCGAAGTAACGGCGGTTGATGGCAACGACCTGACCGTCGGCGCGCTCGGTGATGACCAGTTTCCGCCACGTTGTGGGCAGCCACAGAAAATCTTCGTCGGCATTCAGCCCAACCAAGGATAGCGGAACGATTTCATGCCGGGTGCCGCGTAGCACCTGAAGTGCTTTCATCATCCGCATTAAGGTGTCGTCTTCGCTACTGCTCTGCGGATTGACGATTTCGATGCAGTTCAACAACTGGGCGCGAACCATCTTGTAGGGTTGGATGAGGAATGGCAGGTGATTGCGTCCGGCGTAGGCCATGTGCTCATCGCAGATGGCTACCAGGTCGTCGACCTCGGCGATCAGGCTGCCACCGATGGCTTCCACCCGTTGATGATCCGTCCCGTCGATTTGGTAGGCCAGCAACATCTCTTTTAACTGGCCGATCAGTCGATCGGTTCGCTGCAGGTGTTCCTGCTGGTATTCGCCCAGTTTGTTGCGCGCCTGATTGTCCAGGTTTTGAAGCATGCGGACGAACAGGTCGGCCGCATCGTCGAGCGTCTGGGCAAATTGCGAGCGGATGTAGATGACGGCCAGCGCATAGCGCTTCTGGGGCTTCAGTTCCGCCATTTCTGTCGCATCCAGCGAACGGGCGATGTAGCGGTACTGCTTGAGCTTCGGAACGGGGATGTCGGGCGTTGGCAGTTGGTCAACCAGCAACTGAAGCCGGCGGATGTGCTGAAGGTAGGAACGGGTTTCCTTGTTGGTCGGTTTTTTCGGTTCCCGTTTGAGCAGGTTCCAGGTGCTGCTGCTCTCGCCTGACTTGACCTTAAACAGGCCGTCAACCAAAGCTTTCACCTTGGTATCAAGCTGGTCGGCAATGCTCGCAAAATGGACATCATGAATCTTTTCCCGGGCCTGGATGCCCAACCGATCGAGCGTGGAGAAACCGGGCAACTCGTAGCGATGATGGACCAGTTCTTCAAGCATCACGTTGATGATGTCGGCTACCACATGCCGGCTGTCTGCGGCGGTTTCTGCCACGTGCCGCAACCAGGCGCGTCCCTGATCGTCCAGCGGACGAACATTCAGGTAGCGTCGCAAGGCAGTAATCAAGGTGGTGCGCGCCGTCGTTCGGTCGAACTGCCGAAGCTCATCGCTCCTAGCCGGCCGATACCCCGTTTGGGCCACAATGTGCTGGCGTATCACCGACGGGACATCCCTGATGTGGACGAAGTACCCAAGACGCTGAAACAGCTTCAGGTAGATGAATGCTGCCGAGCGGGCAATGGGACGCTTGACGGTTTTGTCAATGAACGCGATTTCATCGGGGGTCAGGGTATAAATCTCGTCGAGATCCTGTGCCGATGGGTCTGCCTTCAGGCGTGGGTACGCGGTCTCGTGAAGTTGGGTCATGCGGGATCAATCCCAATGCCGACCGGTGGCCGGGTCGCGGCAGACCGCCTCCAGAAAACACTCACGGGCATCGGCAACGCGATGGAGTTCATCGAGCAAGGTGTAGAGATGATCGTCCAAAATATCGGTCGAGGGCGTCGGGACGGCAATCTGATATCGACGGCCCTCCTGGTCCAGGGGCTGTGCCTGAAACCGGGAAAGGCTGGTACTCGTCATGTCTCGCAGGGCATTGGCGACGGCACGGCGGCTGCCATTGAAGGCTGACAGATCGAGGGAAACCTCGATCGTGGTGAGTGAGACCTCGGGCAGGCTGGGCAATTGCGGCGTCGAGGCGGACGATGTTTCCGGTAGCGCCCGATCCAGACCTTGCTCGAAACGTGCTTTCTGGTCGGTGCTGACCCCATCCAGATAGCGCATGGCGGCCTTCACGTCGCGCCAGCCCACGTAATTCATCAACTCCCGAAGATCCCAACCACTCATCCCGGCCCACTGGGCAAAACCGCGGCGTAGCGAGTGGCTGCTGAAGGCTTCGGCATCGGTCACGCCCGCCTGGCTCAATAACTTCCGAAGCATGGGAATGATGCTGCTCGGCGTCAGTTCAGCCTCGGACAAATGCCCCCAGCGATCAATCTTGCGGAATAGCGGACCCGCCGTCAGTTTGGATAAAGCCAGCCAGTCTTCGACCGCCTCGACGGGGCACAGCCGGGACAAGGCTGGGCAGGAGAAGCTTCGCCCTTCGAGATCGCGATCCCCCTTGCTGCGCGGCAAGAAACAGGTCAGCCCTTCGCCGGGCTTGATTTCAATGAATTCGATGCGAAGATTGGCCAGTTCGTCGGAGCGAAACCCGCGCCAGAATCCGAGGAGAATCAGGGCGCGATCCCGGGTGTGCCGCAGGGCACTGGCCGAATCTCCCCGGCCGACTGCCGCTGCGGTGGCTGCTACCAGCCAGTCAGTGACGCTGTTCAATAGTTCCAGTTCCAGCGGCTTGGCCCGCTTTTCCCGGGCAGGATGGAGCGTTCGGATACCTTTGAGCAATTGCCGGATCTTCGGGGCCTTGGTCGGATCCGGAAAGCCATGATCCTGGTGCCAGCGCGACAGCGCCGCGAGGCGGTGTTTCAGGGTGTTCAGCGACAGGGATTCGGCGTAGGCGGCCAGGTAACGGGCAATCGAATCGATGGTTGCCGGCAACAAGCCTCCCCACTCAACCTCGAAGTGCTGGATGGCTGACGCATAGCTGCGTCGGGTGTTGGCCCGTTCGGCCGCATCAAGGTAGAGATCGACCTGGCTCATTGCATCCCTGGCTGGATTCAGGTTCGTGCACGCAGCGGCAGCGAGACTTGCGGCTCCAGTGCCTGCAGCACGGCGTGTGCCTTGAGAATGTCTTGGTGCAATTGGGCATGCTTCGGTGCGTGCACCGTGACCACTAGGGCATAGCGAATGGCGGGCGCTCCGGATGATGCGAGGCCACCGGCCTCGCGAGCGTTGTAATGCACGTCGAACACCGGTTCGAGCAGACTGCTGCCGTAGTAACTGTTTTCCGCATGCAGCACAGTCTCCCACTTGCCCAGATCGGTCCGCAGTTCGGCTTCGGTCCGGAACTCGGCCGCTGGGAAAAAGCTGACCGACGACGCATTGACGGCACCTGCCTTGCGCTTGCTGCTGTTGGGACGGAAGGTGATACCGAGACCGGCTTTGGTATAGGCGCCGGCATCCTGCGGATCGACCGGACTGGCATAGCAGAACGTCGCCCGCAAGCGAACCTTGCCTTCCAGTTGGAAAGGCGGCAAAGGAATGGGGGCCCGCAGGAACTTCCCCGGGCGAAGTTCACCCTGGTAAATGATCCGGGCTTCCCCGTCGCCGCAGGTGATCAACTGGTTCAGATCAGCCGGCACCCGGCCCCAGCCGACGTGATGGACATCATGCTCGTCCTTCGTTTCGCAGCCGTGGATCAGCAGCGATTTGATGGTCAGCGGATGAACCGCGTCGCCCAGAATGGCGCGGATGCCGACTGCCGAGCGTAAGGCGAGCGGAGCCGCGAAGCTGGTTCCCAAGGTCGCAGCGAGGTTGGGCCGCGTGCCGGGCGCTGCGACGTGAAAATATTCCTTCGGTGCGCCACCGAAAGCAACGACATCCGGTTTCCGGCGCCCCGGGCTGCGACCGGGGCCGGTGGCACTGTAGCTGGCCCGTTTCCAGTCGTTACCGGTCCGGTCGGTGGCGCCGACGGACAAGGCGTTGACGCTATCAGAAGGTACTTGGATGCGATTGAGGCTGAGTGCGGCATCACGTTCCCCGTTATTGCCCACAGCCACCGTCATCAAGGTTTCCCCATCGCTCAGGATGCTGTCGATGACGGCCGTCCAGGCATGGACATCCTGGTCTTCGATCGGCAGGTCAGGCCCGAGGCTGAGATTGATGAACTGATACTGGCGCGAGAGCAGTACGGTTTCCACATGGCCGAGCGTGCGATACAACTCGTAGGGATCTTCCCCGTCAATTTTTGCGTCCAGGACACGGTGATGATCGACCGGCGCATAGGGGCGCTCCGCCGTTGCTTCGGGCTCAATCGGCCCGAACAGCACCGCCGAGGTGACGCCCAGTCCGTGCTCAGTGAAATCGGGTACGTCGCTGGCCTCCTCGTCGGCCAGAAAATAACGGCGGACATAGCTTTCGAGAACGTGTTTTTCCGGTAGGCCACCATCGAGAATGGCGACCTTGGGCTCGCGGGAGAGCGGTTCTCCACTTGGCAAGGAGAACGACACTGCAAGCGGCATGCTGCGGGTAACCGGACGGGCTGCTCGCAAATGCGGCATCGGCCGGACGACGCGCGTCAGCGTGAACTGGGCGAGGTTTTCCAGGCCGGTCGCATCCCCTTCGACTGCCACGAAGAGCAGCCGACCGGCTTCAAACTCGAACTCGCCATTGACCCTGAAGCCGCAGTCCTTGGCGTAGTCGGCAAATAAGGCGCGAACATCCGAGGCATCGCCCTCGGGTGGCAGATGCAGACCGACCTCGAAAACATGGCCGACATTGGTGCCTTCCAGATGCAGGCGATCCGCTGGGGTCATGGCCGCAAAGGTCTCGATGCGGGCAAATTGCTCGGCAACTGGCATCTGTTCGTTCAGGCTGCGGGCGAAGGCCGGGAAATTACCCATTGCGGCCCGCGTGCCCGACACGAAGAGTTCCGTCGTCTCCATTTCCGGTGGTGCTTTCTTCTGGGTCTGGCGACGCGGCTGAATGCGACGGGTGCGCGATCCAACTGACGAGAGTCCCACCTGATCGAGCAGCAGCTTCGGGAAATACGACTTGGCCAGATAAGCCGGATGCAATACCAGACGAGCCACCGCCAGATCATCGGCACAAGCCTTCGCTGGGAGCTCCTGGAAAATGCGGTTGGCAGTCTCGATCTCCGGCACGATGATGCGCTTGGCCTCGGTGAGCGTATAGGGGTGCGCCTTGTCGCCAACCTTCTTCTTGGGCGCTTCGATCGGATAGGTCAGCAACTCGGCGCGGCCGATCAGGTATCGCGTGGTCATTTACTTGAGCCCTCTGCCTTTACGGGGGGAAGGCCCCGCGTGTTTGCGAATGGTGTCGCGAGCGACGCCCGTCATTTGGCTGATCTGCATATGCGTATGTCGCCCCGCCTTGGCCAGCGCAATCGCGAGGTTGAGGCGTTCTGCCTTGCTCAAGGCTTCCTGACGCTGACCCAGGGCTGATCCGATCAACTGTTCCAGCGGCGCCATCTGTAAGGCATGGCCGCGACGCAAAGCGTTGATGCTGCGCTCCACGTCTGAGAGAGACTGTCCCTGCAACCCAGCAGCCAGGACATCGATCCAGGACGCGAATAAGGTCAGATCGTCGCCGAGGAATCGCTGGATGGCCGTTGCAATCGCCGCAGCATCCGGTGCATCGAACTTGAGGACCAGATCGAAACGTCGCCACAAAGCTGGATCAACCAGTTCCGGGTGGTTGGTGGCAGCCAGCAGCAGGCCGGTATCGGGCCACTGATCGACTTCCTGGAGCATGACGGTAACCAGGCGCTTCAGTTCGCCAATATCCGACTCGTCGCTGCGCCGCTTGGCGATGGCATCGATCTCGTCGAGTAGCAGAACGGCAGCGTGTTGTTTGGCATGATCCAAGGCTGCCCGCAGGTTGTTGCCCGTCTTGCCGAGCAGGCTACTCATAACCGCCGTCAGGTCGAGTACCCACAGAGGTTTGCCTAAAGCGCTGGCAATCCAGCGGGCCGAGAGTGTCTTGCCGACACCGGGAGGGCCTACCAGGATGGCTGAACGGGTCGGGCTAATGCCACGGGCGGCCAACCGCTCACGTTCCTGTCGTTCGCGAATGATGGCACCGATGGCGTCATGAACACTGCCGGGAAGAATCGGTGGAGGCAATCCGACGCGGTCATCGAAGACCCGGATCAGCGCCAAACGGGAATCGCCGTCGACGGGTAGCGGTGCCTCGCCGGCGTCCGTTATCGGTGCGCCACGACGCAGGATGGCGTTACCTGCCGAGCGGGTCTGGGATGCTTTCAGGGACTGATCGAGAAGCGAAGCCAGTTCGGGGCGTTGTTGGCGGTATTTCCGGATGAGCCGCGCCAGCAGCAGACGGGTATCCTCTTGCGCATCTGAGGCGGCAAGGCGGGCTAAATTGGCGAAATCAATTTCAAGATCGTCAATCTCGCCTTTGTTTGTTTTTGTTCCCACAAAATTGCCTTATATGGTGCAGAATTTTATGGCGAATTTTATGGCGAAAATACATATTTGGTCAATAAATTGATTGCTCGCCACATGGTCAAGATTGCGTTGTTAACAACTTTTTCTGCCAGCGTGGCAAGTTGTGCCGTCCGTGTGTGTCAATGCCTGAACACAAGGATCGACGCTCTGCTGGCACCGATCTGGCTGGACCGCGAGGCTCGTAAGTACGTCACGTGCCGATGTGCTGAGCTTGCCGGTGGTCAGCACGTCACCGCGCCGCTCCGACATGCAGTCTTTCGCGCCGACGGTCCGCACCTTGACGCCAGCGCATCCAGCACAGAGCGCCGCGATGGCGAGCAACCACAAGTACCTGACGAGGCGCCCACGCCTGTCGAGCAGGCCCGCGCAGGTCCACGGAGGCCTTTCCAGGTACCTCATTGCGTCGTATCTTCTTCCCGCAATGGCGCATTGCCGATTGCCTTGTTGACGGTCACATAGCGCGTGTTCAAACGACCTTCGCTACTAACCAGATCGCGACGCGCTTGCAGATAGCTGCGCTGCGCGTCGAGCACAGCGGTGAAATCACTGATTCCGCCGTCGTAGCGCGCCTGGGCAAGCCGGTAGGCATCGCCGGCCGCGTCGCTGCGGGCTTTGAGTTCCTGAGCCTGCTGTTGTTCGGCGCGGTAGGCGGACAGCGCATCGTCGATCTCCTGCCAGGCTTTCAGCACGGTTTTCTGGTAATTCACCGCCGCTTCCTGTTGTTGCAGCTCGCGCAATTGCACGGTGGCTGTGCGCCGGCCATGATCGAAGATCGGCAGGTTGAGGCTGGGGCCGATCGACCAGGTGCGACTGCCCCAGTCGGAGAATTCGCCACTTAGGTAGGACTCGAACCCGAATTTGGCACCAAGCCGGATGCTGGGATACAGATTGGCCTTGGCAATGCCGATGTTGGCGGTGGCGCCGTGCAGGTGCGCTTCGGCGGTGCGGATGTCGGGGCGGCGCAGCGCCACTTCCGATGGCAGACCGAGGGCGAGGTCGGGCAGCGCAGTCCTGGCGCCGGCATCGCGTGGCACCAGTTCGGCTTGCAGCGCACCCGGGCGCTCGCCCAGCAGCAGGGCGATCTGGTTGGCGCTGGCGGCTTCCTGTGCCAGCAGCGGCGGCAACTGCGCCTTCAGCGCGGCCAGTTCGGCGCGCTGGCGTTGCAAGTCGGTGTGATCGAGAACGCCGCCCTCGACACGCGCCTGCAACAGCCCGGCGCGCTCTTCCAGCGCGGCGATATCCTCGCGCATCAAGCGAATCTGCCGCTGGGCGGTGCGCAGCTCAAAGTAGTTGCGCGCCACGTCGCTGGCCAGGCTGAGGCGGGCCTGGTCGAGCAGTGCAGCCTGCTGGCCGACATCGGCGTCGGCGGCTTCCACCGAGCGGCGTACGCGGCCCCACAAATCCAGCTCCCACGAAGCGTCGAAACCCGCCTGGTACAGCGTGAACGGCTCGGCCAGCAGCTCGGTGAGGCGGGGGTCGGCCCCCATGATGCCGAGCATGCGCGTGC
>Ga0208040_1004294_pt1 | contig 10942 bp, 10 predicted proteins | sample AD_UKC083_MetaG_FD_184431 | JGI IMG/M metagenome (GOLD analysis project Ga0208040, IMG submission 184431) | Active sludge microbial communities of municipal wastewater-treating anaerobic digesters from USA - AD_UKC083_MetaG (SPAdes) (version 2) | ecosystem: Engineered > Bioreactor > Anaerobic >... | reverse complement strand
CCACAACAGCACCGAGGTGTATAAAATGCTAGCGGTGAGCAAAGAACCGAAGAGATTTCATTTGGCCACGGCGCTTATCATTGCTGTGTTGTCAATCAACGCTACCATAGCAAATGCTTTGCCTAGTGGTAGCATAGCTATTAATATTGGCAAATTTGCCAATACTTTTCAAGCCCCCCTGAATGCCAAATCTATAAAATGTACCTACTGTATACATCCTGACCTGGACTTCATAAATCCGCAATCCCAAACATTCATAGTGCAAGTAAGAACCAGTGAAAAAGACCCTCCGCTGTGCACACTCAAGCTATCGGCTGATGGAGGGAATATTACACCCACCACTGCAAATACAGGAAAGGGAAATTTCAGGACTGCTTTTGATAAAAATGACATCCCTTTTGGAAAATCCGTAATCAAAGCCAGAGTAATCGATGATTCAGGACAAATCATTGGTGAAGCAGATTTGTATGTGAAAAGAACCAGATATTACATTTCAGTGGACAAGATTGTCCAGGAATGCGATGCTTGCAATAATATAACAACTGTGCCCCTCATTGTTGATTTCGAAAATATAATACCGGCATCGCAGATTTATGCGAGCATTGTCACAACAAACAATACCGAATCTGATATTTTCTTTACCGCAAGTTCAAGTCAACCTTGGGTAATTATTCAAAATGGCCCCCAGTTCTCTCTGCAAGCAGGTGGGTCAGTTGCAATAAAATTCGGCATCAACTGGAATTTTGCCAAACCAAACCAGGTGGTCCAGTCAAGAATAACCCTGTATGGCAAAGGAATAAAACACGAATTTCCTATCGGGGCAACGATCCTGGCCGATGTACCGGTTTGCGCAAAATCCCTACCGCAAAATATTGATTTTGGATATGCTCCAAGAGGAACTTCTTTAACAAAAAAACTGATTTTGCTTGGTTCTCCAAAGTTTGAGATGGTATGCAATGATGGTTGGCTAAAATTTGATCCAAAATCCACAGAGGAGGGCAGGGAGATTTCGGTAACCATCAATGCAAGTCTCCTTCCATATGGTAAATCACACGATACAAAACTGGTTGCACTCCCTAGGGGTGCTTGCCAGCTCGTCTTTGTTCCTATTTTTGTCAGTACAGATCCAAGCATTTCAGTATCGTTGATTGCCGGATCGAAACAGGCAACAATAAATTCAAAAACCTTTCAGCTTGATTCACCAGCAAAAATAATAAATTCCAGAGTCATGGTCCCGCTTAGGTTCATTTCTGATGCTTTTGGGGCCAGTATTGTTTGGAACCAGAAAACGAAAATGATAGTCATAACAAGGCTCTCAAAAACGATCACCATGAAACTTGGGGAGAACACTGCCACAGTAGATGGCAAACAGGTGAATCTCGATGTGACACCAACTGTGACAGACGGGAGGACACTTGTCCCAATAAGGGCTATATCTGATTTCTTTGGTGCAACAACCAGCTGGAACGGCCAGACAAAAACCGCCAAAATTGACTGGGATCCGGATTGATTGACATTCAAGCGTTTTCAAGAGATTTTTTCTTGGTTTTCGTCAGGCAGCAACTTTAAAAAGTGATTAAAACAATTTTCACGAGTTTAATTGTGTCATACTTCCCAAACTCAGATGGGCAGTATTTTACAAATCGTTACCAGTTTCACAAATATAAGGATTCACAGCGACACTCAATAATACATTTTTGTCAATGCCCATAAAATATTTAACATAAAGTGCTACAGGGCATGTACAATATTTATGTGGAAGGTTTGTAAGAGAACCATTTGCCAACAAAATAGGCCTTGACTCTTTGCACCATTGGACTAATAAAGACTCGGGTTTAAAAGGTATCATCGCCTCCAGACGAGGGGGCTAAAATAAAAAAGGAGTTGTGAAATGTCAGAGAAGGGTTTCAATGCATTCAAGATGGCCCAAGAGCAGTTTGACAAGGTAGCCGACATGCTTGATCTGGATGAGGGCACCAGGCAGCTTCTCCGCTTCCCGCAGAGAGAATACCACATCCGCATTCCAGTCCGCATGGACGATGGCTCAGTCAAAATTTTTCAGGGATACAGGGTCCAGCACAATGATGCTCGTGGACCATGCAAGGGCGGAATTCGCTTTCATCCACAGGAAACTGCAGACACAGTAAGGGCACTTGCCACATGGATGACCTGGAAGTGTTCAGTCGTAGACATTCCTCTTGGTGGTGGAAAAGGTGGAGTTATCTGTGATCCACACAACCTCAGCATGAGGGAACAGGAACAGATTTGCAGGGGCTGGGTCCGCCAGATTGCCATCAATATCGGACCGCTTCAGGATGTCCCGGCACCAGACGTGATGACCAACGGCCAGCACATGCTCTGGATGATGGATGAATATGAGAAGATCACAGGCGCCAGGTATCCGGGAGTCATTACCGGAAAACCAGTCGGCATGGGTGGATCAAAGGGCAGAACTGAAGCAACAGGTTATGGCGTTGTATATACAATTAGAGAAGCCCTCAAGCTCATGGGAATCGACCCAAAGAACACAACAGCAGCAGTTCAGGGTTTCGGAAACGTTGCCCAGTACGCTGTTGACCTCTACACAAAACTCGGCGGAACAGTCATTTGCGTTTCCTGCTGGAGCCAGGAAGATCAGACTTCATACACCTTCAAAAAGTCAACTGGCGTAAGCCTTGACGAACTCAGGAAGATCACCGACAGGTTCGGCGGAATCGACAAGAAGAAAGCCCAGGACCTCGGGTATCAGGTACTTGCAGGTGATGCATGGATCGAGCAGGAAGTTGACATACTCATCCCAGCAGCGCTCGAGAACCAGATCACTGGCGAGAACGTAAACAGAATCTCCAAGAAAGTCAAAATCATTGGCGAAGGCGCCAATGGCCCAACCACTCCAGAAGCAGACAAAGTCATCCACGAACGCGGCATTTTCGTAATCCCGGATTTCCTTGCCAACGCCGGCGGAGTCACCTGCTCCTATTTCGAACAGGTCCAGTGCAACATGAACTACTTTTGGGAAAAGGACGAAGTCCTCAGCAAGCTCGACACCAAGATGACCAGTGCATTCCACGAAGTCGCGTCACTTGCCTCAAAGAAGAAAATCTACATGAGAGACGCAGCTTACATGATCGCTGTCTCCAGAGTTGCTGAAGCCTGCAGGCTCCGTGGCTGGGTGTGATAACCTCCCCCAAATAAAAACTTAAGCAATCAAAAGCCGCTCCAAAAAGAGCGGCTTTTTTATTTTCATCTGTTTACACCATATATGTGATAAAACATTCAAAAACTTTTTCAGGCCAGAGAGGAAGATCATAACGAATGAGAGTGAAATAAACATTTGTAGAGTCACGGTGTCAGATAAAAATATGGTGCCAAGAATATGCATTGCTTCACCGACACCAGACCCAAAAGTTGACGGCACCATCTACAAAAGAGATGTAACCATCTCTGGCATCCAGCTGATGGACTGCAATGGAAATGAACTGGGTAGTATTGGTATTTCCGATTATCAAAGAATGGCCGTATTTGCATTGGATTATTCGAAACATGAAGCAGTTGGCATGTACTCCTTTGATACGCCAGAAACCAATGGCGCCTGCATCTTCATTAACGGCAAGGATGAAAAAACAGAAGTTATGGGGCCAAAGAAATACAGCAAGGCTGAGCTTAAAATTGAGAATAGCTCACCTGTTCTCGCATTTTCAGGAAAGGATGGCAAACCAAGGATAATAATCGGACTGGATGAAAACGATGACCCTGTCATTCGAGTCCTTGGAAAAGATGGCCAAATGAGGAACACCATCGAATAAAACTCCTCGAAAATTCCTCTTTCTGTCCTTTTCAAAACCTTTGACAGAATATTTGAAATTGTTTGTTGACATAATAAATATATCCCAATATTGTTTGTTGACAAACTATTTTGTGTAAAATAAAGGAGGCTGGTTGATGGAATGCGATCAAAATAACCTTGAGTGGTTGTTTCGCACATTTGACCGTATGCATCACACTTACCTAAAATCGGCGCTAGAAAAGCAAGGACTCAAAGTAACCCACCCTTACATCCTAGTTGCATTGCACAAGATAAAGGGTATGAAAGCTTCCCAAAAAGAACTTGGCGATGCCATTGGAATCAGCCCACCCACTGTTGCGATCTCAGTCAAGCGCATGGAAAAAGCAGGGCTGTTATGCAAAATATCAGATGAAAGAGACCTGCGGCGCAATGTTATTACACTCACAAAAAAAGGTGTGGAGTATATAGAAGAATGCCTCAGTATATTCGACAAAACAGACAGGAGCGTATTCGATGGGTTCTCGGAACTGGAACGGGAACAGCTTAAAAGGTTTTATCTTCGCATGATCAAGAACCTCGAAACAATGGGTGCGCGATTGCCTAACCAACTAAAAAGGAGCGAGCAAGAGTGATAAAAAGGTTATACGCTTATGTCGGGCAGTATAAAAAGAACATCTTGTACTGCTTTTTGGCAGTGACGGTTGATGTGGTTTGTGAAATGATGATACCGCTTTTAATGGCAAAAATCGTGGACAATGGCATTCCGCAAAAGGACATTGGCTTTATTGCCGGAATGGGTGGGATTATGGTTTTGCTTGCAATGGTTGCTATTGGATTTGGCATAATCAACATGAAATTTTCAGCTGATGCCAGCCAGGGGTTTGCAGCAAATCTCCGTAAGGCATTGTTTGACAAAGTGCAATCTTTTTCATTCTCCAATATAGATGAATTCAGCACCGCTTCTCTTGTGACCCGCCTGACCAGTGATGTGACACAATTGCAAACCACGGTATTGATGACCCTGCGCATGTTGCTTCGTGCACCATTGATGTTAATTTCGGCCATAGTTTTTGCCATGAGCATCATGTTGAGACGGTGGTATTGATGTCAAAGGTTGAGAAGTGAGTGTGTGAAAAGCTCAGTAAATAAGGGCTTTCCAGGATTTGAGAGAATTAATCCGATGTGTGAAAATCAAAAATATATTGGTTCGTGAGAACAAGTCCAAAGGCATGATTTTGAACGCGACAGAGCGATTTAGATGTCATAGTTTGGCGAGTGGTCGATTTAGATGTTTGGTGCTCGCGAGTGGTCGATTTAGATGTTTTTCGGATTTGGCAGGGTTGTGTGGTCAGGCTGGATGTTGGTATAAAGAAATGTTGCTCTTGTTTGAAAAATAGGAAGTGAGGGAAATAAGGTAAGAAAAGTGTTATATTATAGATATAGAAAAAACAAACGGAATGATTGGAGGTATACCACAGTGGCAGATATATGGACTTGACTATTGCAAAAGACATAATAGCGATCACTGATGATAAAGTTAAATTACCACCTAACTTCAATATTCTTGGAGCTGTTAATATTAATTGAAATAAATTCAGACAGGAGACTTTATTATGAATCTTATATTTTATTTGTTAGCCATAATTACCGGCCTTATCACAGGCGGTCTCACCAGCTTGATTGGTGCCAGTGGCGTGATGGTAATCGTTCCTGTTTTAACGATGCTTTTTCACGTTGAAACTCATACCGCTATAGGAACAAGCCTTTTCGTTGATGTAATCGCCTCTGCTACTGTATCTTATACCTATTATAGAAACGGAAACGTAGCGCTTAAATCCGGCATTTGGATCGCGGTATCGTCTATTGCCGGTGCGCAGTTGGGTTCTTTGTTTGCAAGTCAAATCCACGAAGGTCCCTTGTCGATGCTCTTCGGCGCGATTCTTGTTCTATCTGGGATAATGATGTTTATCAAAGCCAATAGCAAAAAGCAGAATGACAAGGAACAACCAAATAGAAAAATTCGCTTTGCAAAAGGCTGGCAGCAAATTGTTTCTTCCATAGTGATAGGGATCGGAATAGGCATTATCAGCGGAATGATTGGAGCGGGCGGAGGAGGCATGATCCTTATAACACTAATCGTTGTTCTGGCTTATCCGATGCACAAGGCGATTGGCACTTCCACCCTCATCATGGCCATGACTGCACTTTCGTCTACAATCGGTTATGCGTACAGAGGCAACCTTAACTTGCAGCTTGGATGTATTCTCTCTGTCGGTGCTATTATCGGCGGCATTATCGGGGGGCGGTACGCCAACAAGGTAAATGAGAAAACCCTGTCGAAAATTGTAAGCATATTCTTTGTATGCCTAGGTATAGTAATGACGATTCTGGAAATGGTATAGCCGATTTTATCCAATAATTGTTGTGGAATTTAAAAAGGAAAAACATAAGCCTTATCAATCGGAATATCATTCATTACATTGCCTCGATACTCAAGTAATAGAAAGTGCGAAAGCACATTTTCTACAAAATTATATAGAGGGTAATGGAAAAATATTTTATATTAAAGAGGAGATTTATTATGCATTTCAGACAAGTAACTTTGATGGTTGAAAAACTTGAGGAATCAATTGAATTTTACGAAACAATTATTGAAATGACGATTTCCCGCCGTATCAAAACGGGAACGGGAGAAGTGGTGTTTTTGGCAAGCGGCAAGGGAGAAACGGAAATTGAATTGGTCTGCATGCCGCAAACCCCAAAACTGGAAGGTAAAGGCGTATCCCTTTGCTTCGAAACAGAAGACCTGGATGCAAAGCACGAACTTGTTCAGTCGAAAGGACTCAATCCTTCCGAAATAAAAACGCCGGACGCCAAAAGCCGCTATTTCTGGGTATATGATCCCAATGGGATATCGATACAGCTGAGGCAGGAACTATAAGATAAGTCATACCCGATTGCTGGAAAGTAGTGTGAAATAAAGCACTATCATTCGCCGAATCCACTTCTTGTACCATGAAGTGGATTCGGCGAATAATGTATCAATTTAAAAGTGATACAGCTGAGGCAAAGACGAAAAGAAAGACGAAGGTGTCACAATATGCATTTATCCATCTATCTATTACCAATAGCAGGTCTTATCATCGGACTTTTAATTTCTTTTATGGGGGGAGGGGGAGGAATTTTTTACGTAGGAATGCTGACTGGACTATTCGCTATTCCTATGGATCAAGCTGTATCCATATCTCTTGCAACAATTATTCCAACCACACTTGCTGCTTCCATAAGCCATTACAAAGCAGGAAATGTAAAACTTAAAGTTGGCATCCTGCTTATTGCCAGTGGCATGGCAGGGGTGATTGCCGGTTCTTATCTTGTAGCAATTATTCCAATGAAGGTTCTTAAAATTATATTCGGTATATTTCTTCTGGTAATGGGAGCAGGTATGGTTATTTCTCAAAGGAAAAAACGTACGAAAGAAATATTATCCGAAAAAGGACAGGTGGAAGAATTAGACTCTAATGAGACTAAGCCGCATTCCAAACTTTTTGTAGTAAAAGGCCTTGTCTTTGGCCTTCTTGGAGGGCTGATGTCTGGTATGCTTGGTGTAAGCGGTACCCCTCCTATCCTTGCAGGGCTTTACAGTTTGGGACTTTCCTCTTTAGAGGTGGTTGGGACATCAGTTATGGTATTATTTTTCATAGCTGTTACGGGCGTTATCACTCATAGTGCCTTAGGAGCTATGAATTGGCTTCTTGTACTCCTGCTTGCATCGGGTACGATTACCGGCGCAATCTTAGGGCCTATATTCGGTAAGAGAATAAACAAAAATGCTTTAGATAAATTTTACGGACCTTTTTTTATTGTATTTATAATATTAATGGCTGTTTCTATGTTTATATAAATAAAAAGACAGACACCCTTCGTAGGTGCCTGCTCATTTTTGTCCTTATTCATTCACATCCACCGTCACGCTTGATTTAAATTCCACGGTGAATTTGTCCTCGTAGACGGTGACTTTTTCAATCAGTCGCCGGACAAGCGCCTCGTCGTATTCTGTAATGGAAGTTGGCTGTTTCTGCAGGAAGTTGCCCATATCGGTGATGCGTTTTTTCAGTTCATCCCGCCCGACGTTATCAAGCTGTGCTTTTTGCTTTTCCTCGCGCAGGCGGTAAATCTCGTCGGCGACATCCTCGTAGTCGGCTTTGGAACTGGCCAGCTTCAAAAGCTCGGTTTGAAGTTCCTCGAGCCGCTTGTCGATGTCAGCCAGGGTTGTGTCGTTTTCATGGTTTAGGACGGTTTCGATGTTTTTCTTGAGAATGGAAAGGAAGGTGTCCCTGTCGCAAAGCGTTTGGTTAATGGCCTTGACCAGCACCTGCTCGATTTGGCTTTCCGGCACGGTGCGGGCGTCGCAGAACAATCCGGTGTTTTCCAGGCGACTGATGCAGCGCCAGACAATGGACTTTTTGCCCCGGTTGTACCAGTGAATCCGGCGGTAAAACTCCCCGCAAACGCCACAATACACGATGTTCGCCAGACAGTGGCTGCTGCTGAACACCCGGTTCTTTCCGTTCGGGCTTTTATGGATTAAACGCCGACGCACCAGTTCCTCCTGCACCTGCATGAAAATTTCACGCGGGATGATGGCTTCATGGCTGTTTTCCACATAGTATTGCGGGACAAGGCCGTTATTCTTGACCCGCTTTTTTGTGAGAAAATCAACTGTGTAGGTTTTCTGTAATAGGGCGTCTCCGATGTACTTTTCATTCCGCAGAATCTGGTTGATATTGCTGGTATGCCAGCGTTCTTTGCCCGCGCCGTTTAGGATGCCGTCGGCTTCCAGCCCGCGGGCAATTTTTAGCATGCTGGCCCCTTCAAGATATTCCCGGTAGATGCGCTTGACGACTTCGGCTTCCTCCGGCACGACCACCAGATGTTTGTTTTCGTCCTTGGTGTAGCCGAGGAAGCGGGCACAGTTGACCTGAATCTCGCCCTGCTGGTAGCGGTACTGCAGGCCCAGCTTCACGTTCTGGCTCAGGGACTGGCTCTCCTGCTGAGCGAGGGATGCCATAATCGTCAGCAGGACCTCACCCTTGGAATCCATGGTGTTAATGTTTTCCTTTTCAAAGTACACGGGAATATTCTTTTCCTTCAGCTGGCGGATGTATTTCAGGCAGTCCAGGGTATTGCGCGCAAACCTGCTGATGGATTTGGTTATCACCATATCAATGTTGCCTGCCATACACTCGTCAATCATGCGGTTGAATTCCTCGCGCTTCTTGGTGTTGGTGCCGGAAATGCCGTCGTCGGCAAATATGCCGGCCAGCACCCATTCCGGATTCTTTTGAATGTACTCGGTGTAGTGCGTGACCTGAGCCTCGTAGCTTGTTTCCTGTTCTTCGGAATCCGTGCTGACGCGGCAGTAGGCTGCAACACGGAGCTTTTTCTGCGCTGATTGTTTTACCGTATTTCCGACCTGCCGTCTGGCCGGAATCACCATAACATTTCCCATTAGCTTACCTCGCTTTCAATGAGGCTGTAGAGGTATTCTGCCTGCAGCCTCGGATCTTCATAGTGTTGCTCTGCCGCTGCCATGCGAAAGCCGGTAGGAGACGCTGCAGGTTTCACACTCTTTTTTCTGTTCAACCTGCCAAGTTTCCCGGCACGTTCAAATCGGATGGCGGCAGCTTTATCGTAGGTTTCCTGATCAATGATAGCCGGGTAAAAATCGTCTCCGAGGTAGTGTCTGTTTTCCATCAGGCGCTTTGCCGTGCCGTGGTAGGTTTCAATGCCAGCAGCGGCAGCAGCCTTGGCCAGTGCCATCCCGGAGAGGTAATTCTCATAGAGCTTTCGTATTTTATTGGCTTCATCCTCTTTAATCGTGGCGCAGCCGTTTTCAATGCTGTAGCCGTAGGGTGTATGTCCCATGTATTCACATCCTTTCTCGAAGCGTCAGACCGCATTTCAGTTCAAAGCGTACTTCATTTCTGGAGCGGACAATGATGCGGTTCACATATTCATTAAACAGGTCATCATCGAATTCCTGAAGTATTCCACCTTTTTCTGTAAAGTGCAGAAGCGCTGTGGCTGCTGTGACCTTTGTTACATCTCCGGAAACAGCGTTTTTTAAGGCGTTGATCTCATCCCGGAAACTGTCTGCCTGCGAAAGCAGCTCGTTCGTTTCTTTGTTAAAAAGGATCGGGTCGATGATGCCCTGTGTCATGAGCTTTGTCAGCGTCTCGCGCTTTTCTGTGTTCTGCGCCAGTAGGGTCTGTATTTCCTGAATGCGCCGAAGCGAGTCATCAGACGAAGTGTTTTTCAATGCGTCCACATATGGTTTTAGGATGATCCTGTGCGCGTAGACCAGCTTGTTCATCATGGTGACGAAAGCCTGCTTCAGATCATCGTCCTTTACAAAAAGCATGTGGCATTTATCTTTATCCTTGATGTGGGTACTGCAGCACCATGCGGTGTATTTGTATCCGGTGCAGCTGTGTATCCGGCGCTTAAAGGTATCGCCGCACTCGCCGCAGATGATCTTCCCGGAGAAGGTGTAGCGATTCTGGTATTTGTCGCTCCCTTTGACGACACCTTTTTCCGTTGCCCGCTGGTGAATAAAAGCGTGAGCAGCTTCAAAGTCCTCCCGGCTGATGATTGCCTCGTGATGATCCTTGACCATGTACTGTGTCTGCTCGCCGTGATTGTTGTGCCGGACAAAGCGTGAATCCGAGTACGTTTTCTGGAAAAGGCAGTCGCCGACATACTTCTCATTGGAGAGCATCCCGCGAATGGTTGTGGCTGTCCAGCGTCCGTTTCGCTTGGTAGGAATGCCTCGCCGGTTCAGGTCGTCCGCGATGGCGTGGGTGCCTTTGCCGGAGAGCAGCGCTGCGAAGATTTCTTTTACCACAGCCGCCTGCTCCGGATTAATTACCATCTGCTCGCCATCCCAATCGTAGCCGTAGGGTGGGTAGCTGACTTTATAGGTGCCGCTCTCAAAGCGTTTCTGGATTGACCACTTGCTGTTTTCTGATATGGAAACAGACTCGCCTTCGGCCATGCTGGAGAGAATTGCCAGAAACAGCTCGCTCTCCATTGAGCCGGTGTTGATATTTTCCTTCTCGAAATAAATCGGAATGTGCAGGGCGAGCAGTTTTC
>Ga0208040_1004292_pt1 | contig 10943 bp, 9 predicted proteins | sample AD_UKC083_MetaG_FD_184431 | JGI IMG/M metagenome (GOLD analysis project Ga0208040, IMG submission 184431) | Active sludge microbial communities of municipal wastewater-treating anaerobic digesters from USA - AD_UKC083_MetaG (SPAdes) (version 2) | ecosystem: Engineered > Bioreactor > Anaerobic >... | reverse complement strand
TCTGGAAAGACCGGAGCGCTGCAAGGAGACCCTGCTTTTGTACCAGAGGCTTATCTTCTCACTCGCGCTTTTGCTGCTGACCGCCATGGTAATGCGGCGGCAGACCGCCGGAACGGGAATGCTGCTTCTCGTAAACGGAACAGTGGTGGCCGCCGCAGGGGTTGCCATGCGCATCATATACTCGGCGCACATCCACTCCGCGGCCGTGGCGCTTTACGCTGTGATAATGGTATTCGTAACGGCGCTAACCATACGGCTTATTCGCGGCAGCCCGCTCTATCTTCAGTTTAGGATTCCCGGCGCGTTTTTGGACGTGTTCGCCCTGCTCTTAATAGAAACCGCCATAATTGGCGGGTGTTTTCTGCCCGTCTTTACATTCGCTCCCGACGAAAATATTTTTGGCGTACGCTTCTTCGGCCTTGCTCTCTGGTCGCCCCTCATACTCCTGCTCCTTATCAAGCTTGCGGTCGCCATCGGTTCGCGAGGCTTTCTAGTCGCAGGAACGACCACGGAATCCCCACGCTCGCGGGGATGAACGCGCCCGTCGGGGGGGTTACGCCTTTTCTTTTTAGGCGCGGAGAAAACGAGGATTCGCATGGGGCCCCATGCAGGGGTGAGGCCTCCCTGCCTCGTTGGGCTTGGTTCTTTCTTTTTCATCGCGGAAAAAGAAAGAACCAAAGAAAAACGCGCCCTCAAACGCCGGGGGGCTTGCCGCTCAAGCGGCGCGGAGCCTGGGCTTTCCGCATGTATGTATCAAAGGCAATTCGGGATTATCCGTCGAAATGTTTCTTTTCGTTTTTCTGTCGGTTCTTCCATGGACTTTCTGTTCGGCTGCGGAAGGTCCCTCCTGGACTATCCGACCGACAGGATGTCGGAAGTGTCTCCTGCGCCAGGACGGCATAGCGGGCGACCTCGCCTCGCGCGCATCCGTGCGCGCTGCTTAACGAATGTTCGATGTGCCGGCCGGTGTGAGTCGGTATCTGGCAGGCGACATTAGCCTAAACCCCCTCCGGGGGTGGCGCAGAGCGCCGGGGGCGTGCCGATGTTAAGACGCCCAATCTTGGCGTCTCGACCATGACCACCGTCATCGGGGTCCGGCTAAAGGAGAAACGGTTTGTACGCCGGGTGAAGCTGAAACGCCCTCACCCCGGCTCCGCCGCACCCTCTCCCGGGGGGAGAGGGTTTCGATACCAGTTAAAAGTTCAAAGTCGAAAGTTGGAAGCTCGGCATGAGGAAGCCTTTATGTTTATGCCTTAGAACTTGTTTTACCTTGCCCCCCCTCTCCTTTCTTCCGATCTAAATGGGAGAGGGGGCCGGGGGGGTGAGGGCGGTAAGCTTCCTCCTCCGCGTCTTAAGATAATAAAAAACCTTAAGTCCCACCTTTTTAACGCAAAACAAGTGGCTTAAAAAGCGGCAGAGATAAAAGGCCCACCATCGGAGATTAGGGTGTTCGAAAACTCTGCAAGATAGACCTTCAGGGTATACCATTTTTTTCCCTGCCTTTTAAATTGGCTTAAATCATGGTAATTTCATCCTTCTTGCTTAACGGGAAGAAATCACTGAAAAGCATGGAGGCGCGGCTTGACCGACTTCCGGCTTTCGGCTTGCTTGAAATCTGAATGAAAGGATCCGCCCCGGTGCACGGTAAGTTTGGAAGCCCTATACGCACCATATCCCGCACGGACATTTGTGTAGTATGTCAATTGACCTTGACTTTTCAGACGGGTGTATGATATATTATGCGGAATATACAATGATATAGTGAAAAGCAATATTGTATATTTTTATTCTCTCGACGGCTTTTCATTATTATGGCAAGGCTTAGATATATTGACGCATCCCTCACGGGCGTGTGGATTAACCACGCGGAGGGCATTTCGCCGACGACGAAAACGATAATTTATATTGTATTTCCAATCCATGCTTTAAAGTAGGATTTATGAAGGCGATTAAAATAAACGCCAGAACGGACGAGTTCGGAATAGCGGAAATCAAAGTGTGCACGGATACAAAAAACTCCGACGTCAATCTGATAGTCGTGGTTGAAAACGGTCATGAAGAGAGAAAACCCTAAAAAGGAAGAATAATAGAAAACTAAAAGGATAATTCCCAAGAATTACTCTTTGTGTCCCTGTTGGGATGTAGATTGGAAAGAGCGAAGAAGAGGAATGTTGGTTTGAATATGAATTATTATGCGCATACCATAGCCGATCAACCTGAGGCCGATTGGCATCAGCTTGCCTCTCATTTAACCGGGACGGCCGAACTGGCTGTAAGTTTTACATCCAAACCTAGTTACAAGGAGATATTTCGTATTGCGGGTTTGCTACATGATCTGGGGAAATATCAGCCGTCTTTTCAGAAATACCTGAGAGATGGTGGAAGACGCGGGAGCGTTCCACACGCGGCATGGGGTGCTGCCTATTCACTGTTGTTAAAACAGCAAGAGATAGCACTTGCAATAAACGGACATCACAAGGGCTTATATAATAGGGCGGATGTTCAAGCCGATTTGGCACCGTTTAGAAATGGGGATGTCCATGGATTTGATGATGCTGTTAGGGCTTTCCATAATGATACTTTAATTGAAGAATCTCAGCTGAGGGCGCCAAAGCCAGATTTAACTACATTCGACCGAGAGTTATTCGTAAGATATTTATTTAGCGCCTTAACAGATGCTGATTGGCTTAATACTGAAAAAGCATGTAGTCCAGAACTTAGCTTAAAACGAAAAAAGATATCAATAAATTATGATGATTTGATTGCAAAAATTGAGAGGGCTATTCAGGGCAAATCAAAAGAAGGCGAACTCAATATACTGAGGAATAATGCCAGAGAATATGCATTGAAAAGAGCACGTACTCCTGTGGGGTTTTATTCAATGAACCTTCCGACCGGATTGGGGAAAACACTATCTTCTGTCTCGTGGGCTTTGGAACACTCCAAATATAACGATTTTAACAGGATAATCATCGTTCTTCCATTTATAAATATCATTGATCAAACCGCGAAAACCCTAAAAAATATTTTTGGCGAAGAATATGTGCTCGAACATCATAGCGGTATTGGCGAAGAGCTTACTATCCCCGAGAATGAAAGCGACCCCGAATATGCAAAAAGACTGGCGTGTGAAAATTGGGACTTTCCAATAATAGTAACTACCACGATCCAGTTTTTCGAATCGATTTTTAGCAACAAACCCTCCAAGTGCCGTAAAATACACAATATAGCGGAATCGGTAGTAATTTTCGATGAGGTGCAATCCTTACCAGGTGAAATTATTATACCGACATTAACCATGCTTAAAAATATGCTTACCGTAATGAACACTTCCTTCCTTTTCTGCACGGCGACCTTACCGGCATTTGAGAAAAGGGAATTTTTTGATGGTATTGAGTCGATTACGCCTCTTGTGGATAATCCCAGCGAATTGTTTAAGAAGACGCGCAGGGTTAAATATATTTCGATTAACGATTATGAACCTGTAGACTTTGTTGAGATTGTCGACCTTGCCGTTAAACAAGACTCCTCGGTCCTTTCGGTATTTAACACTAAAAAAGCGGCACTTGAGTTTTTTAGTCACGCTTTGGAAAACAATACATGGGAGAGATGCTATCATCTTTCGACATCGATGTGCCCCGCCCATCGTAAGCGGGTAATAAATAATATTTATAAAGATCTGAGCGAAAAAGTATCAATACTTGTTTCATCTACCCAGTTGATAGAAGCTGGGGTTGACCTCGATTTTCCGTGTGTGTTCCGCGAAATGGCGCCATTGGAATCGATCATCCAATCGGCAGGAAGGTGCAACAGAGAAGGTCTGCTGAGCCACTATGGGAAAGTATTTCTTTTCCGCCTACTCGATGCCGGAATTCCGGACAAGCAATATAAGACGGCAACCGGATTTTCAATGGATATGATTAAGGAATATCCAGACAGCCTGTACGATCATGAATTTTATCATGAATATTACAAAAGAATGGTAGGGTTGTTTATCAATGCCGATGCCCATAATATTAATAGATCGAGAGAGAATTTCGATTTTGAAAATGTAAGTGAATCGTATCGAATAATAAATAAAGCAACCAAAGGTTTATATATATATAACTATGATGACGAAAGCCGTAAACTCATGGACACAATAAATCAAAAAGAACATCTGTCTCGTGATGATTACAGGAAAATGCAAAATTACATAATACCTGTATATGAATACTTCATTTTTACCAATAAGGATTTCGTAGTTGAAACACCACATGGACTGCTAATATGGTATGGTGGATATAATATGACACACGGTATAGCGGTGGATGCGACAAGCTCTGACATGTATGTAATTTAAAGGAGGGAGATATGCTGGATAATGAAATTGTACGCATAAAAGTTCAGGGGGATTATGCCTGCTTTACCCGACCGGATTTAAAAGTAGAGAGAATGACTTATCCATGCATGACACCGTCAGCAGCACGGGGCATACTCGATTCAATATTGTGGAAGCCAGAGTTCCAGTGGTATGTGAGGCGTATCATTATATTAAACCCGGTAAAATTTTTTTCTATAAAACGAAATGAAATCAATTCCAAACAATCAAAAAATCCAATTATCATTGAGGACAAACGTACACAGAGAAACAGCATTATTTTAAAAGATGTGGCATATATTATTGAGGCCTCTATATTCCAAAAAGAAAATTCTGAAAAAAACCCACCTCGAAAGTATGTCGAAATATTTCGACGCAGAGTTAGGAAGGGACAGTGTTATAGAAGGCCTTATCTGGGCACAAGGGAGTTCAATGCTGAATTTACGGAACCTGTTGGGAAAGAGCTCCCCATTTCAGAGCCAATACCCATTGGTAGCATGCTTTTCGATATTTTTTATGATAAAAACGGAAAACCAGACCCCATTTATTTTTATGATGTCTCGGTCGAAAGAGGCGTGCTTAACTGCGAGGTTCCAGAAAACGATAAAATGATGGAATCCAGCCATAAAAGACCTCCTGATGATTCGGAGCTGAGAGCGTATCTATATGACTTTAAAACAATGGAAGACAAATATTTTTGAGTGGGGGTATCTTGATGATAAAAGAACTAAGCGATCTTGGTAAGATATTACGAAAGCAGAACGAAGAAGGTAAAATAATCCATGACGCCCTAAAAGATGAACCCATTTCTATAGATCTTATAATAAAAAAAGACGGATCGTTTTATAAATTTGAAACTATAGAAAAAATTTGGCGACCGGCTGAGGCGATAACAGCCAAAAAAGGAAAAGCGAGATTGTTGCTGGATAAAGCAGAAGAGGTTCTCGGGTATGGAGAAGATGGAAAAAAACATGAATTGTTCATTAGAAAGTTAACAGATTATTCGTATCTCGATATTTTGAAACCGGTTTTTGATTTTTATTATACCAATAAGGAAAGCGGTGTTAAAAAAGCCCTGTCAGAGTTTGAAAGCCAAGTTGACGAGAAGGAACGAAATGGAAACATCGCTTTTCGAATTGCGAATGACGACAGCCGCCTGCATGAAAAGAAGAAAGTATACGAGGCAATAATAGAGGCCTATGAGAATAATAAAAAGAGTAAGCTCGGATCTTCAAAAATAACATGCTCCATTTGCGGGGAAAAAGGCAACCCGGTTGAAGATGTTCCGCATGGGATGATCAGGGGAGTTCCAGACGGACAGCCAAGCGGTTGTGCTCTGGTATCTTACAATGAAAACGCATTCGAATCGTACGATTTAACCGGAAATTTAAATTCTAAGATATGTACAGGGTGTGCAAGGACCTATGTTGAAGGTTTAAACTGGCTGATGAGCAATGGTGAGACCCAAACAATATTAGCTAAAAATAAAAAAGAAAAGAAGATATTCAAATACACCAACAGAAAGAATTTTGGGGCTGATACCGCGATAGTATTTTGGACAAAAAACAACCAGAAGGTATCAGAACTCGACCTTTTCGACAATCCTGACACGGGGGCGGTAGCTAATTTAATAGAATCAGTTTTTGGCGGTGACCAAAAAAAAGCTAAATATGTCGATCCTGACAGATTTTACTCATGCACTCTATCAGGATCAGCGGCCAGGATTGCCGTTCGCGACTGGATCGAAATGAACCTTGACGATATTAAAAAGGCGATAGCCCTTTGGTTTGAGGATATTAAAGTACAGGCCTGGGGGGAAATTTATTACTCTCCTCTATATAGCATGGCAAACTGCGCACAGAATGAAAAAAGTGACAATAAAACGACCGTTTCCAGAATTGCGGCGCATCTGTGGAGATCGTCGCTCAAAGGAACTGCACCCCCTTTATGGATTTTAACGGCGGTACTTAAACGCATACGAATTATTGAAAATGCAGATGGAGGCGGCACAAAGGAGAGCATAACACCGGAAAGGGCTGCTCTTATCCGGTTGATAATAAATCGTAATTACAAAGGAGGTACCATGCTAAGTGAGAAATTAGACGATAACAACTATTCCCCACCATATGTTTGTGGAAGGATTTTTTCAGTACTCGAAAGTATTCAGCGGGCAGCGCTCGGAAAAGACATCAACGCTGGTATTCGGGAGCGTTTTTTTTCCTTCGCTTCGACCAATCCCTCATCAGCTTTTGGGAGGCTTATGCGTTTATCGCAAAACCACCTTACGAAGCTTAAGACTGAAAAGGCCGGGCTTGCCGTAGTACTTGACAGGGAGCTGCAGGAACTTTTTTCGAAAATTAAGGAATTTCCCGTAATATTTTCACTTGAAGAACAAGGGCAATTTGCAATAGGATATTATCACCAAAAACAAGACACATGGCAAAAGGCAAAAAATAGTGCAGAGATGAAATCGGCGACTGAAGAAATATGAATAACAAATTATTTTTTTGTGGTTTTAAAAATCGATAATAAAAAACAGGAGAAATGCCATGACAACTCCCATTAAAAATCGTTATGATTTTGTTTACCTTTTTGATGTTAAAGACGGGAACCCAAACGGTGACCCAGATCAGGCAAATCTTCCACGGGCTGACGCGGAAAACCAGGAGGGATTGATTACCGATGTATGTATCAAAAGAAAGGTGCGAAACTATATTATGCTAAAACATGATCTTAAATCTCCTTTCGATATATTTATCAGGCAGGGAAATGTTTTGAATCCAATCATCAAGGATTCCGGGAAAGACATTCAAGGGCGCCAGAAGAGCTTAACAACACAATACTATGACATCAGAACATTCGGAGCTGTTTTAAGCACCGGTGGAAAAGGAGAAGGGGCAGGAACCGTTCGTGGTCCTGTACAGTTTACCTTTTCACGATCAGAAGACAGAATATACCAGGCGGAACACTCTATTACCCGTTGCGCGGTTACGACTCCCGAAGAAGCGAAAGCGCAGGAAAGCCGGGAACACGCTTCGACTTTCGGGCGAAAATCGACAGTACCATACGCTCTTTACCGAATGCACGGGTTTATTTCAGCAGTTGACGCAATAAAAACCGGATTTTCGGAGAGCGATTTGGAACTTTTATGGGAGGCCCTGCTTAATGCTTTCGAACACGATCGATCGGCTGCACGGGGGGAAATGAACCCCAGAAAGCTTATCGCCTTCAAGCATTCCAGTCATTTGGGGAACGCGCGCTCCGGGGAGTTGTTTGAAATGGTATCCATAATCAAAAAAAATGAATTACCAAGGTCTTTTATGGATTACGAGGTGAAAATAGACCGGAGCTTACCGAATGGAGTCGAACTCATTGAAAAGCTTTAATAGTTCTTAGTTTAATGTGAAGCTTAATAATGTGGCAAGGAAAGGTATGCTCAAAAAAATATTAAGAGCGAGATGGGAAGGGGGGAGATGATGATATAGCTATCCCAAAGACATTATTGGAAATTGAACCAATTTTATAATTAAATATCTTATATTTTTAAATCAGAATTCCCAGATCATCGATTCGTGAATCAACCAAGATATGGGAAAGTTTAAGGCCGAAGAGGCCGGTCTTAATATGATTAGAGTTGTTGCCTATCTGGCAAAAATGTCATCGCGAGAAGGCTGTAGGCCGACGTGGCGATCTCAAATAACAACAAGTTGCAGGTAAAAACCGGATATTGTATGAGATTGCCACGCCCCGATACGACCGGGGCTCGCAATGTACTCAGTAAAGCAACAAGTCTATTGAATATAAAAACGGTGAAGCGACTGTAAATATCAAAAAAGTTCCGCTAATCTAGGCGGGTTTCATTATCTAGCTCATGTACACAGAAGAAGAATATATTCAGCTATCGTCAGTCCAGCACTACGTGTTCTGCCCCAGGCAGTGCGGTCTTATACACGTTGAGGGCCTCTGGGCAGATAACATATTTACCGCACGCGGCAGAATTTTGCACGAACGCGTAGATAGCGGTGAAGACGAAACGAGGGGCGATCTGCGCGTTGTGCGAGGGCTCAATGTTTTCAGCCGTCGGCTGGGTCTTTCGGGGAAGGCCGATGTCGTAGAGTTTCATACAGAAAACGGCGTGCAGGTTCCGTTTCCGGTGGAATATAAATCGGGTAAGCCCAAAAATAATATAAGCGATCTCGCACAGGTCTGCGCCCAGGCCCTCTGTCTGGAGGAAATGACGCTTATACCAGTCGGCGAAGCCGCAATATATTATGGAAAGCCACGGCGGCGCCTTGTAGTGAAGCTCGACGACTTATTAAGAAAACAGACTGAAGAAGTAATAGCCGCAGTACATTCCATGATCGAGTCGCGAAACGTCCCAATGGCCCGCAAAGAAAAAAAATGCGAGTCCTGTTCCATCAATAATTTTTGCATGCCCGGCGTAGGAAACCGAAGGTTGTCAGCGTATATTGAGGAGCTATTCGATACCCATGAAGAAACACCTTAACACTCTTTATATAACCTCCCCGGACGCGTATTTACGCAAAGAGGGAATGACATTCGTTGTTGAGGTGTCCGATAAAAAGGCCCTCCAGGCACCGGTACATACGATAGAGAATATTGTGTGCTTCGGGTTCAAGCCTGTTACGCCCGCGCTTATGGCCTTTTGCGCCGAGAACAACATCGGAATAAGCTATCTTTCAATGAACGGCCGTTTTCTGGCCCGCGTGTACGGCGAACAGCGCGGAAACGTGCTTCTTAGAAAGCGACAATACGAAATCTCCGATTCCGAGGATACCTCCGCCGGTATAGCTCGCAACATTATCGCCGCAAAAATTGCGAATTCGCGAAATCTGCTTATGCGGCACATACGCAACCATGGCGTGGAGGGAGAGGTTACACGAGTAAACGAAGCGATACCCCTAATGGAAAGGCAGATGAATTTTATTAAAAATACCGGAACCCTCAATGCCCTGCGAGGATTTGAGGGCGATAGCGCATTAACCTACTGGGGCTGCTTCGACGAACTAATTACCTCCCAAAAGGACGACTTCTTTTTTAAGGGGAGATCGAAGCGACCGCCCCTGGATGAGGTCAACGCGCTTTTATCTTTTCTTTATATGCTTCTGGTTAATGACGTCCGTTCAGCGCTTGAAACTACTGGGCTCGATCCTCAGGTAGGTTTTTTGCACCGCCTTCGTCCGGGCAGACCGAGTCTTGCTCTGGATATAATGGAAGAGCTAAGGGCTTATGTAGCCGACCGTGTGGCCTTAAACCTGATTAACCTACGACAGGTTTCGAAGAGCGATTTCGAACGCCGGGAAACCGGAGAAATTCGAATTAAAGATAACGCGCGGAAAGAGGTCATAGTGGCATATCAGAAACGGAAGGATGAAACGATTACACATCCATTCCTCGACGAAAAAACCACCATTGGATTGCTTCCGCATATACAGGCCATGCTTTTAGCGCGCCATATACGGGGAGATTTGGAACAATATCCGCCGTTCCTGGCCCGCTGAGGAGGTTTGGAGATGCTGGTTCTTGTAACGTATGATGTTTCCACCGTGTATCCGGCCGGCGTTAAGCGGTTGAGAAGGGTTGCGAAAACTTGCGTTAATTACGGTATAAGGGTGCAAAAATCCGTATTTGAATGCAATGTTCCTCCATACAAATGGGAGTTCTTTAAAGCCGAGCTGCTAAAGGAATATAATCCGGACGAGGATAGTCTTCGTTTTTATTTTTTGGGGAGCAACTGGAAGCGCAGGGTAGAACATCACGGTCTTGCCGCGCCTGTAGAGCATGACGCACCTCTAATAATATAATCGCTAACCTAAAGCGAGCAACAAAACACAGGAGGTTAGCGCTAAGCATTTCTTCCATATATAGGAATTATGCGAGGAACCGTTCTTTGAAAACTGTTATGCCTAAATTAGTAAGGTTAGCGAAAAAAGTGATTAACCCCTGAAGAGTTCAGGGATAAACATGTATACAGTCGCGCCCCGCACGGGCGCGTGGATTGAAACGCTGATAAGAGTCGGGCCGTCAACTCCCCCGTCGTGTCGCGCCCCGCACGGGCGCGTGGATTGAAACGTTTATCTGTTTCGTTTAAACTCACTGAGATGAAAAGTCGCGCCCCGCACGGGCGCGTGGATTGAAACGTGTTGTCGTATTCAATCCAGCTTATAAATTCACGTCGCGCCCCGCACGGGCGCGTGGATTGAAACAGTATGTCCCGCGAGTAGTCCATGTAAACGTGGAACGTCGCGCCCCGCACGGGCGCGTGGATTGAAACCTGAAAATTACTTTGATGGCGTGGCTACCGAAAACGTCGCGCCCCGCACGGGCGCGTGGATTGAAACTCGCCCCGGAATACGTTACGAGAAGGCCCACTACAGTCGCGCCCCGCACGGGCGCGTGGATTGAAACACGATCAATATACAAAGGATAGTCCAGACCCAACGGTCGCGCCCCGCACGGGCGCGTGGATTGAAACGAGAGCAACGGCCTTGAAGGCGGTCGCCATGAGCAGTCGCGCCCCGCACGGGCGCGTGGATTGAAACCGTAATGTGACTGCAAAAAC
>Ga0208040_1004291_pt1 | contig 10944 bp, 7 predicted proteins | sample AD_UKC083_MetaG_FD_184431 | JGI IMG/M metagenome (GOLD analysis project Ga0208040, IMG submission 184431) | Active sludge microbial communities of municipal wastewater-treating anaerobic digesters from USA - AD_UKC083_MetaG (SPAdes) (version 2) | ecosystem: Engineered > Bioreactor > Anaerobic >... | reverse complement strand
AGGATGGGGCTGCAGGTGAAATGGGTGAATTCCGAACAGAAATTCAAACCATCCTCCCTGGCAAAAATACTCAAGGACGTGGACGGAATCCTGATCCCGGGCGGATTTGGAGTAAAGGGAATCGAAGGCAAGATCGCCATAGCGGAGTATGCCAGAACGCGCAACATACCTTTCCTTGGCATCTGTCTGGGCATGCAGGTTGCTGTAATAGAATTCGCCCGCCACGTTTGCCACCTCAAAGACGCCAACAGCACAGAATTCTTTGCCGACACACCCCATCCGGTTATCCACAAGATGGAAGACTCAATCTACCAGAAACTTACCGGAGGCACAATGCGGCGGGGGGCTTATCCCTGCAATTTGGAGCCAGGTTCACTAGCCAGAAAGGCTTACGGCCGTGCCAGGATCAGCGAAAGGCATCGGCACCGCTTTGAATTCAACAATGCTTATCGGGATAAACTAACCTCCAAAGGCATGTGCCTGAGCGGCTTTTCACCTGACGGGCTTTTGGTGGAAGTGGTGGAACTTCCCAAAAAGGGTTTTTACCTCGGCGTGCAGTTCCATCCCGAGTTCAAATCCCGTCCAAACAAGGCACACCCCCTTTTCCGGGATTTCTTCGGTGCCGCCCATGCCTATTCTTCCGGTAAGTCCAAACAGTAGATAAGAAAAGACTTCTGCCGCCTTTGTGTAAATATTTCCACTAAATTGTGGTTATTTTGGCATATTATGCCTTGACTTAATCATTGTATCATCTAGGATGACATTGCTTAAACAATTATGGGCCCAACATTGGCTTAGGTTTTAGTGTTTTTATATTATGAACCCATTGCTTCAACCCAAACTTCCTCAACATCGCGGCATACGTCACGCGGTCAGGCTGATCGTGGTTCTAATGCTGTTTGTATTGTCCAGTTGCGGGGACAAGTGCATTGATTCTGGCAGAAGCAAGAAAAACAGACCCAGTATGGAGGAAGTTCAACCCGGAGAGCTTTTCAAATTGCGCTACCGGCTGAAATGGCTGCACCAGGCCCAATTCGCCGGAGCTTACATGGCCAAGGAAAAAGGCTTCTATCAGGCACGGGGCTTGGATGTCGAGTTCCTGCCCGGAGGAGGAGATCATCCACCTTACCAATCGCTTATGGAAGGTTCCGTCGACATAGCCAGCTTTAACCTGGTCACCGCTCTCAAGTATCATAATCCCAAAAATCCCGCTGTTTTACTGGCTCAGATATCGCAGAAAAATTCCACGGTGTTGGTGGGGAAAAAGAGTTCCGGAATCAAAACCATACAAGATCTTGATGGGAAAAAGATTGGCGTCTGGCGAGAAGAAGGTGGCGACCACACCCTTTTCTTTCTGGAAAGCCTGGGCCTGAACATAAGAGCGATACCCATGGACTGGTCTGTCAACCTGCTGCTGGAAAATGCCGTGGACATGATCAACGCCATGTACTACAATGAGTATCACCGTTTGCTCATGACCGGTTTGGATGAAGAAGACCTGGTGGTCTTTGACCTTGCGGATTACGGCTTTGACCTTGTTGACGATGGAATCTACACTACCAGGGACTTTTTTGAAAAACACCCCCGGCAGTGCCGGGATTTCACAGCCGCCACCCTTGAGGGCTGGAACTATGCCTTCCAGAATCCTGAGGAAACCCTGGCTGTGGTGCTGCGTTACCTGAGGGAAAACCATCAACCGGCAAACCTTGAGCATCAGGCCTGGATGCTGGAACATATAAAGTCCCTCATTCTGGAAAATCCCGCCCGCGTTGGTTATCTCGATCCCAAAGATTTTGATCTTGCCAATCGCATCCTGATCGAGCGTGGCATCATCGACAAACCTGTTGATTACCAGACCTTCTACCCCCATGAACACAAGTAAGAAGACCAAATACCTGGGGCAACAGCTCATCTCTTTCATGTTCATCTTCATGTTGATCCTCTTTCTGGTGACCTTTCTCATCACCCGCCAACTGGCCTACAAAGTGATGCGCAGCAACGCAGAAGAAAGCATTAGCAACCTCACAGAGACAAACGCGCAGATGATCGACAAGAACCTCTCCAACATCATGACCATCGCCCAAGAACTGAGGACGGTGATCAACGACGATCTATACACCCCGAAACAGCTTAAGCGCCACATCCACCATCTGCTGATCGATAACCCCAGGCTGATCTCGGTTTGCCTGGCCTATGACAAACCATCCACCAAACGCACCCAAACCTTCTATTTGGAAAACCAGCAGATTCGTAGCATCCCAGCAGAAGATGACGATTACCTTTACAAGGACTGGTTTCAGATACCCTGGCTGTCTCTAAGGCCTTGGTGGAGCGATCCCTGGTTCGACAACCTGGGTTCCAAAGAAAGAGTATGCTCTTACTCCCTTCCGCTCACCATCAAAGGCAAGCATCAAGGCATTATCCGTTTGGACACTCCGATGGAAAGCCTGCACCGCATCGTGAAGCCGATCCGGGTGAAAAAAACCGGCTTTGCCTTCATGATTGCAAGCAACGGCATGATCGTAGCCCATCCCAGGGATTCCCTGGCCATGAACTATTCCGCGTTTGATTTCGCCAACCGTTACGGCGACCAGGAACTGCGCCAAATATGTAAAAACGCCGTGAGTGGCCAAAGCGGCTTTGAGCGCTTCCGTTTTGAAAAACCTGGACCTGATGTCTGGATAGCCTATCGGCCCCTGCCTTCCAATCATTGGAGCCTGTTGGTGGAGGTTCCCAACAGTGAGGTTTTTGCCGATTTGCACTCTCTCTCCATTATCACCACGATTGCTTTCGTACTTGCTTTCCTGATCTTTTCAGGCACGATCTGGTACCGCACCAGTGCCCTTAACCAACCTCTTTCAGAACTGGTGGATGCCATCAAACTGGCAGGGGAAGGCGAGCTGCAGTCTGGCCCGGAGATTGATTCGAACACTTACGAAATCCAAGTTATCGCCGAGAACTTCGAAAAAATGAAGAGCTCGCTAACCAGCCATATAAACAACCTTCAGCAAGTGACCGAGGAAAAGAACCGCATCATGGCTGAAGTTGCCTTTGCTTCGATCATCCAGCGCAACCTTATCCCAAAAAACGATGATGCCTCAAAGTTGCCGGCCAACCTGAAAGCCTTTGGCATCCTCGAACCAGCCGGAGCCATCGGCGGCGACCTCTACGATTATTTCCTCAAGGACGACAAGCACTTTCTCTTCGCAATTGCCGACGTGGCGGGAAAAGGCGTTGCCGCTGCCATGACCATGACCATGATGACAACCTTGCTGCGCACAGTTTCATCGGATAAAGACAAGCCGGAGGATATCCTGCACATCCTGAACACCTTTTTGGTGGAAAACAATCCGAAATCCGACTTTGTGACCATGGTCCTAGGCATCATCGATCTTGAAAGCGGAAGTTGCGTGTTTTCCAATGCCGGCCATACACCAATATATCAGCTTAAGGCGGCAGGCGGATTCAGCAAATTCGCCACCACCCATTCCACCGCGCTGGGATTTTTTGACAATATCAAGATCACTTCCGACGTGCTGCAACTTGCGCCTGGTGACAAAATCCTCATCTTCACGGATGGCGTTTCCGAAGCAATGGACCAACATGACAAACTATTCGGCACAGACGGGCTGGAAAAGGTTCTGAATAAAGAAGCAGGCTCTTCGCCTGAAGAAACCGTTCAGGCGGTCCTGGCTGCCGTTGGCGAGTTTGCGGACACCCAGAAAAGCCACGACGACACCACCATCCTGGTCGTGGAGTTCCTGAAGCCTCTGAACTGCTGACACACCCTTAACCCTCTATCTTCTGCCACTCTATTGTCTCCCGTCATATTCCCGCACTCGATGCGGGTATTGTGCGGGAGGCTAAAAACAGGATATCAACATACCCCATAAGGGCGAAGCGGCTTGGAATAAATCTGTCTCTCAATCCGTGAGGCAGGCCTCGATAGAGCTTTTCAGATGAGCGGCGAGGGCGATTTTATCGTCGTAAATGGGATCACCTGGTCTCACGGGCGGCAGGATGGTGAAGTTCACCCTGGCGGCGTGGATATTGCCGTCGATCTCCAACATGCGCCAGGTGCCGTCCAGGGCGAATGGCACAATGGTGGCGCCAGCCATTTGCGCGAGTTTGAGGCTGCCCAGATGAAAATCAGCCACTTTGCCCCGCTCCGCGCGCAACCCTTCAGGAAAAATGACCATGGGATGGCCTTCCTTCATCACTTTGGCCGCTGCCTGAAAGACTTTGATGGCCTGGCGGGCGTTGTCTCGGTCCAGAAAGAAGCTGGGTAGCTGGACCATCCACTGCTTGAGCACAGGCACCCTGGCCAATTCCTGCTTGGCAATGAAGCCCATGGGGCAGCCCGCAAAACCAAGGAGGGTTGGGATGTCAAAATAACTTTGGTGATTGCCCATGAAGCAGATGGGACCTTCTAAAGGAATGTTCTCGCGCCCGGAAACCTTCACCCGCGTGCCGGTGCTGACCATCGTGAACCAGCCCCAAACCCTTGCCACCTGCCAGGTTAGCCTGCGGTAACGTCTTGGTGACAAAAACAGCTTGCTGACAAGGTGAAAAAGCAGAAAGATGAACAACAACAGCATCATGATGACGAAGAAGACTTTCCAGAGAATGCTGGTTAGTTTGTTGAACATGGGGTTTCCTTGGTCAGTCGAAATAGGTCCATTCTGTCCAGATATCGTGCAGAGAGGTGATCCAGCCGCCTTTGCTGATGGCATGGCGCAGGGTACTCCAGTAAACTCCAGCCCAGAGGGGAAAATCTATGGGGTCAAAGGTTACATTGTGCCAGAGCAGAGACAGATGGGACTGATATTTGTCCGCCATGTCGATCAAACGGCGTAGGGTTAATCTGGCCGCCAGCGGATTCATGTTCATGGCTTTTTTGGAATGGAGGGTTGTGTCCATCACGATGAGAGGTATCTCCAGCACCCGGAAGGGACGGTTTTCCTCTATGTTGAAGGGATAAAAGGGAAAGGATATCCCTGCCCGGAAGCCGATGTTTTCCCAGTAGCCGAGGGTCGAATCGTAGAGGATTCCGGCGTTTTCGAGAATGCGGAAGCTCTTCTGATAATCGAAATGGAGGTAATGGGATCGGTATCCGCGCACCTCAAATCCCGCTTTGACCAGACGGTCCATCTCTGCTCGGAGGACTTCCTCGTCGAAAGCTGATTCCGGACTGCCATGCAGTCCTACTTCCTCACCGGCCAGCAATTCTTTGAGCCGCCTCAGCACCTTGGGGTTGGATATGTAGTTTTGGCGTTTGTCCTTAAAATCGCCCTTGCCAAAGAGAAACCAGGTGGCCTTAACCCCGAGGTTCCTTTCCTTCTGCACTATCCAGCGGATTTGGCGGCGGGGATTGTGGATCAGGTTTTTATGGAGGGTGTGGCCGAGGATTTTAAATGTGGCGGTAACAGGGCGTTTGTACCAAGTGCGGAGGTTGTATTTGAGGGTGTCAACCTTCTGTGTTCCAGCCCAGTAGTTCCAATAATCCACATCGTGGGAAAGCGATATGCAGAAACGGTTTTCCTCATTCCAAACGATTTCGCGGATGAATTGAGGCAATGCTCTTTCCATGGCGTAGAGTAGCATCTGGCAATAGACATCGACCACGGGAATATCTGTAAAATCCCATCGGTATTGCAGCGATTCAAAGTAATCAACCCGTCCTCGCTGTTCACCGTGGCGGCTGAGAATGTATTCGTGCCAGCAGGTTAGGAAGTAGAAAGCGCTGGCCACGATGTCCTTGCGGAATGTCATGGATTGCGCGCCGATGGCGAAAATCGCCCCGGGCTGGGAGAATAGGAAGGGTATGTATTCCTTCTGATAGAGGCAGAAATCCACTCGGTCCAGGGGATAAAGTTCCAACCGGTCGAAAAAATCAGGGGTGGCGGGATCGAAGTGGATCTTTATTGGATAGGCGCGTTCGCTTTCCGGCCCGTAATAAAGATGAACCCCTTCAATCCTCTCTCCGTATGTGAATTGTGGGTTCAGGCGCAGGATGTTGCAGAACGTCCTCAGCACAAACTCAGCCTTGGGTATGAAATCCCTCGGCAAATCAAGCAGAATGAGGATGTTCGGGAAGCGGTCCATCAGGTTTGGGCTGGCTTACCAGCCTTGGGTGCGGGTTTGGCCATCAGCACCATGTCCAGCACATCCTTAACACTGTCCACCCAAGTGATTTCCATTCCTTCCAGGATGTCCCGGGGAAAATCGCTGATGGTTTCCTCGTTTTCGCGGGGAAGGATGAGTTGGGTGATGCCAGCGCGTTTGGCGGCCAGCACTTTTTCCTTGAGCCCGCCGATGCCCAGAACCTTGCCGGTGAGGGTGATTTCGCCGGTCATGGCCAGATCGTGTCTCACCTTGCGACCGGTGAATAGCGATGCCAAAGCTGTGGTAAGGGTAATTCCGGCTGAGGGACCGTCCTTGGGCACGGCGCCAGCGGGGAAATGGATGTGGATGTCATATTTTTCCAATTCACGGGGTTCGATACCGTATTTTTGGTGATTTGCCTTCAGATGGCTGAGGGCGATCCTGGCTGATTCTTTCATCACTTCACCCAACAGACCGGTTAGGATGATCGTTCCTTTACCTGGCATCCGGGTAGTTTCGCAAAACAAGATTTCCCCGCCGTAACTGGTCCAGGCAAGGCCGGTGGCGATGCCCACCTCTGGTTTGCGGTTGGCCAGTTCCAAACTGAATTTGCGGGGCCCCAGGTAATCCTTTACGGATTTGGCATTGATCACCCGGGGATGGACATCCCCGGAAGCAACTTGCCGGGCTATTTTGCGGTAGATGGATCCAATACGCCTTTGCAGATTGCGCACCCCGGCTTCCCGCACATAATAGCGGATCAGTTCCTGCAGCGCAGATTTGTGGAAAGTGATCTTGTATTCCTTCAGCCCGTTGGCGTCTTTTTCCTTGGGAATCAGGTAATGGCGGGCTATCTGCACCTTGTCATTTTCAAGGTAGCTGGTGAATTCTATGATCTCCATCCTGTCGCGAAGGGCTGGAGGGATGGTGTCCAGCGAGTTTGCTGTGGTGATGAACATCACCTCAGAAAGGTCGAAAGGCAGGTTCAGATAGTTGTCCACAAAGCTGTGATTCTGTTCTGGATCGAGCACTTCCAAAAGGGCTGAGGCTGGATCTCCGCGAAAATCGCGGCCCAGCTTGTCGATCTCGTCCAGCATGAAAACAGGGTTGGCGGTGCCCTGGCGTTTAATCTCCATCATAATCTTGCCGGGCATGGCGCCAATGTAGGTGCGGCGGTGGCCGCGAATCTCAGCTTCATCATGAATTCCGCCTAAAGACATGCGGATAAACTTGCGCTTGAGGGCCTGGGCGACAGATTGTCCGATCGAGGTCTTGCCAGTGCCGGGTGGCCCTACAAAACAGAGAATAGGGCCTTTGAGGCTGCCCTTCAGCTTTTTCACAGCTATGTATTCCAGTACGCGTTCCTTGGGCTTGGCCAGGCCATAGTGGTCTTGGGTAAGGATCTTTTCGATCCTGACCAAATCCAGCCTGTCCTTGCTGTAGGTGGTCCAGGGCATATTCACTATCCAGTCCAGATAGTTCCTCACCACGGCATATTCGCTGGCGGCAGGTTGCATTGTGGCCAGGCGGTCAAGTTCCTCGAAAGCCACTTCCTCCACGTAATCCGGCAGCTTGTTTTTCTCGATGAGCTCTTTCCATTTGAGGACCTCTTTGCTCACCTCGTCGCTTTCACCCAGTTCCTTGCGGATGACGTCCATTTGTTCGCGCAGGTAGTAACGACGCTGGTCTTCGCTCATCTCCAACTGGATGTTGCTACGGATGGCGTTTTCCAGCCGCATCTGGCGAATCATCTCAGCCAGACAGTTGTTCAGGTGTTTGAAGCGTTTCTTCAGGTCGATGGTTTCCAGGATTATCTGGCGGTCTTCGATCTGGAGGTCGAGGTTTCCCGCTATGATATCTGCCACCCGTCCGGATTGTTTGACGTTGCTGAGACCCGCGATCATCTCATTGTTCAGGATTGTGCTTTCAGAGGCTATCTTTTCCATCAGTTCGATGGCTATTGTGCGATAGGCATGGATTTCTGTGTCTTCCTCAATTTGTTCATGCACAGTTTCCACATCCACCATGACGAAGGGTTCCCTCTGCACAGTGCGCTGAAGGCGGACTCTGGAGGTTCCCTGCAACAGCAGGCTAATAGAGCCGTCCTGATTTCGTAGCATCCGGAGTATGGATACGGCCGTGCCAATCTCATTCAGGCCAATGTCGCTGGGACCTTTTTTTTCACGATCCAGGAAAAAGGCCATGGTTTTATCGTGTGCCAAAGCATGGTCGATGACCAGTCTGGATTCTTCGTCGGTTACCACCAGAGGCATCAGCAGGTGCGGAAACATCACCACGTTGTTGATGTGCAGCACCGGCAAGGTTCTGGGGATCCGGCTGTTTTGTTCTTCCATTATGTTGCGCTCCTGATCAAACATAAATCGTAATGTCCCCAGCAGAATGAATTACAAACAAGGCTGGGATACACAGACAATATAACTCTGCAGGTGCCTCAAGCCAAGATCAGGAACAAAATCATGTTCAAGATTCCGAAGACCAGGTTTATCCCTGCCACAATCTTCAGTAGCGGCACGTAAAGGTATTGGCGGAAGTATTTATAGAAAAACTCCAGGTTGAACTGCTCGTCATATTCGTCTATGCGGTGTTCGATGCGCCATTGCTCCAGGAAGTGGGGCACGGTTTTGCGCAGGATCTTGCTGGCAATGCCGCGCACAGCGTTGGAAACAGTGTTGCGGATACTTTCCTTTAAGCCGCCAGGCAGCAGAGGCCAATCGTCCACGAAGGAGGTTTGCTCCCAAACCTTTTGCCGAATCTGCTCTTCAAGGTTGTAAAGATAGCCGGTATTGGCCTGGGGGTTGCCGGCCTGTTCCAAATAATCATGCAAAAGGTCGCGGGCTTTATTGAAAACCCAATCCCGCTTGCGAACAAGAAAACCCGGTGTAAGGGGATTTCTGACCCCAAAGATCTTGCGTTGAGTGGGGTTGAACAGAAACCACTTGGCAAAATAGACCAGCAGCAGGCCGACACCAACGTTCAACACTATAAATAGCAGTGATTTTAGAAACAGCATCTGACCTCCTCAGTCAAGAGACGCTTAAGATTTGGTTTAAACATGATTCAGGATGTGCCCCATCTTTTTCTTCTTCGTTTGAAGATATTCCAGATTGGTTTCGCGCGCGGCTATCTCTATCGGTACTCTTTCAATAATCTGCAGACCGTAGCCCTGCAGGCCAACAATCTTTTTAGGATTGTTGGTGAGCAGGCGTATCTTTTTCAGGCCGAGGTCCTTGAGGATCTGGGCCCCTATCCCGTAATCACGCAGATCAGCGGGAAAACCGAGGTCCAGATTGGCTTCCACTGTGTCCAGTCCCTCATCCTGAAGATGATAGGCACGCAGCTTGTTAACCAGGCCGATGCCCCTACCCTCCTGGCGCATGTAGAGGATCACGCCGGTTCCAGCCTCGGAGATAAGCTCGAAGGAACGTTTCAGTTGCTCGCCACAATCACAACGCAGTGAGTGTAGGGCGTCACCGGTGAGGCATTCTGAATGCACGCGCACAAGCACTTCCGCCTCCGCCTTTATCTCTCCCAGCACCAGGGCGAGGTGATATTCCTCAGACACGGTGCTCACATAGGTAAGGATGTCAAAGTCACCGTAGGGTGTGGGAAGTTTGGCTTGGGATATGCACTTCACCAGCTTTTCACGGTGGCGGCGGTAGCGGATGAGTTCCGCGATGGTGATGATCTTCAACCCGTATTTTGTGGCAAAAGGGATCAGGTCGTCGAGACGGGCCATTTCCCCATCTTCGCGGATTATTTCACAAATCGCTCCAACCGGCGCTCGTCCGGCCAATTTAACCAGGTCCACAGCCGCTTCGGTATGCCCTGCCCGTTTAAGCACACCCCCTGTTTCAGCCCAGAGCGGAAAGATGTGACCTGGCCGCATGAAATCCTCAGCCCTGCTGTCGGGTGAAGCCAGGGCGATTATGGTCTTGGCCCGCTCGGATGCTGAAATTCCTGTGGTAGTGCCTTCCTTAACGTCCACTGTGATAGTGAATTTGGTACCGTGGCGATCAGTGCTGTTCCGCGTCATTAGAGGAAGGTCAAGACGTTTGAGGGATTCGGCTTCCATGGGTACGCAGAGCAACCCTTTGCATTGGGAAATCATGAAATTCACTTGTGAAGCTGTGATAGCGTCCGCCGCCATTACCAGGTCACCTTCATTTTCACGGTTCTCGTCATCAACCACTATCAGCATTCCGCCATCCGCGATTATCTGGATTGCTTCGGCAATCGTGCAAAATGGGCTGTCACCTTTTACATCAGTCATTTTCACCATTCTTCATTATCGTTTAGGATCGAGAATAAATCCCTGGTGTCTGTGTCAATGCCAAAATAATTCTCCAGCCAGGCCATTGTATAATTAAAGTCTTGCGGAGGATCTACCTTGATATCCAGAGGCTTGCCTGAAATTGGTTGCACGAACTGCAGCCTCCATGCGTGCAAAGCCTGTCTCAGCAGATGGGTTGTGAGCAGTTGCGTCACTTTTCGTTTATAGTTTTCTGGAACTATGGCATGAACCTGCCTGCGGGTGTTGTAAAGAAGGTCTCCCAGAAGAGGCAGGTTGCGATGCGCAAAATGCACTCTGATCTGATGCATCCTTCCTGTTTCCAGTGATACCTTCACCAGCGAGAAGCAATGGAAGTACTTGATCACCTTGTAGTTGGTAAGCGACCATCGTCCTTCAGGGGTCACGCACATCTTGCGTGGATTGCTGATGCTGCGGCCGATGTTGTCTTCAATACTGTCCTCGGCTGGGTCCGGAATTCCGCAAGTTATAGCCAGATAGGTTTTTTTCACCTGGCGTTGGGCGAACAT
>Ga0208040_1004280_pt1 | contig 10972 bp, 8 predicted proteins | sample AD_UKC083_MetaG_FD_184431 | JGI IMG/M metagenome (GOLD analysis project Ga0208040, IMG submission 184431) | Active sludge microbial communities of municipal wastewater-treating anaerobic digesters from USA - AD_UKC083_MetaG (SPAdes) (version 2) | ecosystem: Engineered > Bioreactor > Anaerobic >... | reverse complement strand
CCGCTAACGCTAAATTAATCATTACTGTTGACACTGGTATTCGTAATAAAGAAGAAATAGCTTATGCTAAAACTAAGGGGTTAGACATAATTGTGACTGACCACCATCGTGAATCGCCGGATCCAGCCGATTGGCCAGACTGTTTAGTAATTGATCCGACAATGGCTAAAGAAGATTATCCCTGTAAGTTTTTAGCCGGAGTTGGCGTGGCTTTTAAAATGGTCCAGGCGCTGCTGCAGCGCTCAACTTTGGATAGTTCTCAAAAACAAAGTTTGGAGCGCCGCTGTCTTGATTTAGTGGCCCTAGGGACGATTGCTGATTGCGTGCCGCTGGCCGGCGAGAATCGCCAACTGGTCAAGCAAGGTGTTGAGGTGCTAAATGAATGGCGGCGAGTCGGCTTGCGTGAATTAGCTCGAGTAGCCCAAATCACCGGGGAAGTTAATGAGTGGAATATTAGCTGGCAATTAACGCCGCGGATTAATGTGGCTGGTCGTCTGGATCACGCCAATACTGCTTATCGTTTGCTAACTACTACCGACCAAGCCGAAGCGGCCCAATTGGCTGATGATTTAAATCAAAAAAACTTAGAGCGGCAACAAAAAACCCAAGAGATAGTTGAATTTTGTTTGAATGAACTATTGGAATTACAAGCTGACGATAGCCTGCTGGCCTTTGTCAGTCCGCGCCAAGAGCCGTGGCCAGAGGGGATTATTGGTTTAGTCGCCGGCCGTTTATCGGAAAAAACGGCCAAGCCGGTGTTAGTGATTACTAAGAGCGAGAATGGTTACAAGGGGTCGGGCCGCAGCAATGTGGAGAATTTTAGCCTAATTGCTCAGTTGGAAGAGGTGGCCAAAGATTTAGATCGTTTTGGCGGCCATGCCGGTGCCTGCGGCTTTAGTTTGACCGTTCAGCAGTTGCCCAATTTCTTAACCAATATTAAGAAGTTGGCGGCGGCTAAATTGACCGGTTTAGATTTGCGGCCGAAATTAATTATTGATGGTGAATTGCCGGCCGATCAAATCGATTTATCATTAGCGGAATGGCTGGAAAAATTAGCTCCTTTTGGCCAGGGCAATCAACAGCCAAAATTTGTAGCCTACCGGCAAACGATTCGCGATATTAATACGATGGGAGCCAATAAGCAGCATATTAAATTGCGACTGGGCAATTATTGGGCGCTAGCCTTTGGTCAAGCTGAAGACTATCAGGCTCAAGCCTTGCAACCAGGTAGTCAGGTGGATTTGGTCTATAGTTTAGATATCAATCGTTGGCAGGGCCAAGCCGAACCGCAGTTAAAGATTGTTGATTTGCGGCTTTCAGCTGATAAATAAATTAAAACGAAGCATATGGTCAAAAAATTTGTTCATGAATATCTAGTTAGCTATACCGATGGCGGCGCCCGCGGTAATCCCGGGCCAGCCGGTATCGGTGTGGTTTTACAGAACAAGGATGGTGCAACGATCGGTGAATGGTCGGAGTTTCTGGGTATTGCCACTAATAATCAGGCTGAATATAAGGCTTTGTTATTAGCCCTTAAACAAGCGGTTGCTTTGGGCGCCATTGAATTAGAATGCCGTTTAGATAGTGAGCTGGTGGTTAAGCAGCTCAAGGGCGAGTATAAAGTCAAACATCCCGACCTCAAGCCTTTATTTGAGCAAGCCAAAAGCTTGATTTCTCAAATTAAAAATGTTAGCTTTAAGCATATTCCTCGCGAGTTGAACAAGCAAGCTGATCGGTTGGCCAATCAGGCGATGGATCAGGGTGGAGATTTTTAGGACGCATAGCTCAGTTGGTTAGAGCGTACGGTTCACATCCGTAAGGTCACAGGTTCGAATCCTGTTGCGTCCACCAGTAAGAGTCTCTCTGAAAAGAGGGATTTTTATTTTTGTGCGGAATGTGCTTGTTTACTGTATAAGTTAGCGATTTTGTGGCTATTGGAACGGTTCGAACATGAGCGATACCATTTGGTCAATTTGAATGAGTTAAGAAATTATTATGGCTTATATTAGAGGGAAATAACCTTTTGGTGAGTGGTTCGAACATTACACAGATCTCTTGTAAATTTTGACCTGCGCGCTATAATACAACTAACCATAGATTACATGTCTTTTATGACCAAAGAACAAACAATTGGGCAGAAAATTAGAGCTTGGCGTGCTAAGAAGAATTTAACGCAAGACGAGCTCGCGAAGAAGGCGGATATACCCTATCCAACCTTGATTAAGATTGAGTCGGATACTGTAACCAATCCGACGCTGGAGACTGTGAAAAAGATTGCAGCTGGCTTAGGAGTTACGCTTGATGAATTAACACAATAATTTATGCCTAAAATTAACGAAGCAACGGACACAGATCTGAAAATAATAGAGGAATTAAAAAAACTCGGCTGGAAAGTCGGAGATACTTTGCTGTATCAACAAGAATACGCTCTGACGCCCGAACAACAAAAACTATTTGAAGGAAGAAAAAGCGTTAAACCAGATATTACACTTTTAGATTTGAATCATAATATTGTTGCTATTTTTGAAAATAAATTTGAAGATGAGAAAAAAGCACTAACAAAACTACGAACACTTTACGCTACAGTTTTAAAACCTCGTTTTTTATATGCCTGCTCACCAGAACGCATCCTTTTTTATGACACCGAATGGAGAGGACTTGAAGCTGGTGAATTTCGCCAAGTCAACAGTTTGATGACACTTGAAGAAATGCAACTCAAAATTGAACAAGCGAGAAAAATAAATCTTGATCGAGAAATAACCATTGATAAAGGTATTGCGGGAGGAATCAATCCAAGTTGTGGCAAAGAAGCCTATTATCAAGCTGAATGTATTCAAGCGCTTATTCAAAGATATAAAGAGGGTAAACAAAAAATGCTTGTGCATATGGCGACTGGGCTTGGTAAAACCAGAACCATGGTCGCTTTCACGAAAGCACTTTTGGAATACAACATGGCAAAGCGTGTTTTATTTGTGGTGGACAGAGTCATGCTTGCCGAGCAAGCTATCAACGACGGATTTTCGCTTATCAGTAAAGAATATTCAGCCGTCCGCATTACTTCCGGAAATTACAAGCAATACAAAAACGCACAAATCCATGTTGTGGTTATTGATACACTAGAAAATATTTATCAGAATATCCCGAGCACTTTTTATGACTTAATCATTGTTGATGAATGTCATCGCTCAATCAATATCAACCGCAAACTTATTTTTGATCACTTCTTGTGTCCCCGCGTAGGACTCACTGCCACCCCGAGAACAGCGGTCGCCAAGAAAGGTGTAACAATTCCGGATGAAGATTTGGCAATTTTAGATACATACAGATTGTTTGGCTGTGAGACTGGCGAGCCTGACTATCAATTCGACCTTACTCGTGGCATTGATGAGGGCTTTTTGGCTCCATATCAAGTTTTATCGATCGAAACCGAGTTGATTAAAACCGCGAAAGAAATCGGCGTTGAATTTGACCACTATATTGACCCAGAAACCGAGGAAGTAGTAAATCTCGAAAGCTCAAAAAAGATAAAACTGGAACAACTAAACAGAAAATTTATCGCTTGGGATAACTGCTTGAGAATTGCCGAAGAACTGAAAGCCAATACAGAATATGGCGAAAAAGTAATTTTGTTTGGCGTTAGCCAATCGCACGCCGTTCAACTCGTTAAAGCAATCAATCAAGTGTTTAAAACAAGCGAGGACGAATTATCACCTCGGTATGCAGAAGCGATTATTTCAGAAAACGACGAGCTTAATGCCACATTTAAAAAATGGTTTAAAGATCAAAATCACAAGCCGTTTGTCGCTGTTTCAGTCGATATTATGAGTACAGGCGTTGACATCCCTTGTGTACGATATATTGCTTTTGCCAATCTTACAAAATCGGTCGGTAAATATATTCAAATGCTTGGGCGCGGAACTCGCCTTGATCCCAAGACTGGAAAATTCAGCTTTAAGGTTTTGGATTTTGTGGGTCTTTGTCAAAAAATGGAAGATAACGGCAAAGGTACAGCGAAAGAAAACAAAAAGATTATTTCAATGGCAGGCGGGACAACAAGTCAAGGCGCTGGCTCAGGTACACACGGGACAGGCCATGCTGGAATTATCGACAATCCTGATCCGGCACATTTAATTCAGCGCGTTTACTTGCACGGCGACAGCATAAAAGTAATAGATAATATTCCGATTGAGAAAGCCAAAGAGATTTTTGAGGAAGAAATAAATAAAAATGCCACGCCGGAAATAGCTGAAATAAAAGAAAAAGTGAAAGCGGACGAAAATTATGAGCCAAGCGAACAAGAGATTGATGAAATAAAAGTTTGGTCTAAAAATCCAAATGTTTATCTTGATGAAGGGCAGCTGCAAAAAGCTTATGATTTTGAACAAGGGTCAATTTGGGATTTCTTTTTACACGCACTCAAAATCAAAAAAATTCCAACACCCAAAGAACGGGTAGAAAGAGGCTTTGATTCATATGTGCAAACATACAATTTCAATGATAAACAAATTCAAATCTTGCGCGACATGAAAGATATTGTCTCAGCAAATATCGCTGAGAAAAAAAGGATTTCACCGCAAGAAGTATTTAATAATCCAGTATTTGTAAGAATTATCGGCGCTGATTATCAGGAAGTGAATCAAACTTTTGATAATCGTTTCCCTCAAGTATTTGAGGAATTACAATCAACATTTAAGGTTTAAACTATGGGAAGATCAACAACACATTACGCGGATAGCGAAACAAATAATATCCTAAAAAGGCTTCATAATAAGCTCCGCCCAGCTGGTACACCAGTTGAACGAGTGGAATATATTATTGAGCTTCTTTTGCTTCGCATATTTGAGGCCAAACTCAAACAAGAGGAATCATTTAAACCGCTTCGTAATCTTTTTACTGGTGAAAATTACCGCTTGCTTTTTTCGCATTTACTTTCTTTGAACGGCGAGCAGATTTTGTCAGAACTTAATAAAAATATTTTTCCGTTTTACTCCACTATTCTTTCCAAAGCGCGAACAGTCGTTAGCGGAAACTTGCCTCAAAAAATGCAAGATCAGTTGGTGTTAATGGAAGAAGTTTTTGCCAATTCAAACTTTACTAACAATGTCAAAGGCGGAGTGATTGCCGAAGTAATCGGCATGGTCAATGAAATTGACGAAAAATATATTTTAAAAACTGATTTACTTGGCGATGCGATTGAGTCCGCTCTTTCAGAAACAGGCGGAACGAAAGACTTAGGACTATATCGAACGCCCGACCATATCCGCCAAATGATGGTTGAGATGGTTGACCCCGATTTTACCGACACGATTTTTGATCCCGCTTGCGGAACAGCTGGTTTTCTTTTTGACGCTTACGATTATGTAATAGAAAAAGCGCGCCAAACAAGGCAATTTCCAGCCGAACATGTCGCCAATATGTTTTATCGCACCGGAATTGGCGGAATTGAATACCAGGGAAGAATCCGCAAAATGGCGGCAGTAAATATGTATATTCGCGGCCTGAATCCGCACAATATTGATCAAGGCGACAGCTTGAAAATGTATGACCCTTCGCGAGACGGGGGAAGTAAAAGCGTAGTTATTGCCAATCCACCTTTTGGAGCCGAGCGCGATCAGCCTGCTTATCCGAATGTTTGGGAAGAATACTCCAAAGAATCTGAAACCACGATTTTGTTTGTAAAACTGATGTTTGATTTACTCAAAGACAAAGGGCGATGTGCCGTTGTTGTTTCCGAAGGATTTTTGACTTGGGGGCAAAACAGCGCCTGTGCTCTCAGAAAAATACTTTTAAGCGAAGCAAATTTGCGTGCGGTTATTTCACTTCCGCAAGGTGTATTTGTGAGCAAGAGCGGACAAGGTGCCAAAACATCAATTTTGTATTTTGAAAAAGGAGAACCAACCGATTTTGTTTGGTATTACAAAATCGAAAATGACGGCTTTAGTATGGGAACGAACAGAAAACCGATTGAAGGTAATCAAATTCCCGAACTTTTGAAATTGTTTACTGAAGTTAAGCAAGGCAAAAAGCCACAAGATACTAAACACAGTTTTTGCATTTCTAAAGAACAGATTGAAACACTTGATCCAAGAATTGCCGAGCGAATAAAAAAAGAAGTCAGCGAAAAGACCAAAGAAAAGAACGCCAAAAAGCGAGAAAAATTAGTGGCGGACTTGGATAAAAAACTTGAAAGCAAAAAGATCAGTAAAGAAATGTATGACGAGAAATTGTGGCAGTTTGACAATATTGTGGAAGGACAAATTGACAACGAAGTCGCCAAGGCAATTGAAAAAGCCCATAATTATCATTTTAACCTGCAAAACTACCGCAGTAATTTAAGCGTGGAGCAAATAAAAGACTGGCAAGAAGTTTTGAAAGGTACAGAAATCAAAAATGGCTCAAAGATTGATAAACGCTATCAAGAACTCCAAAAAGCTGATCCCAAGATTGCTTTGCAAATTCTCGCTTCTTTTGACGCGCAAAATGCCCTGCAAATGGATATTGCAAGGGGGTATTTGAGTAAACTGGATAAGCAGATTTTGGAGAAAGACGAAAAACTTGTAAAACTTTTTGAAATACTGAAAGAAACAAAACAATTTCCGTTTGAAACACTTGGAGAATTATTGATTCAGAAAGCCAATAAAATAAAACTTGAAGATGATGTTTTATATAGGCAAGTCACTATTAAACTCTATGGAAAAGGTGTTTTTGTTCGACAAGAAGTTTTAGGTTCAGAAATCAAAACAGAATCTCAATTTATTGTAAATGAGGGTGATTTTATTATGTCAAAAATTGATGCCCGAAATGGTGCTTTTGGTATTGTTCCAGCAATTCTTGACGGTGCAGTTGTAACAAGTTCGTTTCCATATTTTGAGATTAAAACAGATAAAGTAAATCCAAAATACCTTGAAGCCATTGTTACACAAAAAAGTTTTTACGATCAAATCAATAATATGGTGTCTGGCGCGACAGGAAGACGAAGTGTTGAGGTAGATAACTTTCTTGAATTACAAATCCCTCTCCCACCGCTTGAAGTCCAAAATGAAATCGTTGCCAAAATCGAAAAGCAAAAGCAGATTATTGAGGGGGCGGAGAGGATTGAGAAAAATTTTCTTATACCAGAAAACATCTTTGAAGATTCAAGTTGGGATACTGTTTTACTTTCAGATATATGCAAATTTAGCGGTGGATCTCAACCACCAAAGGAAAGTTTTATTTACGAAGAACAAGACGGATATATTAGACTTATTCAAATTCGCGATTTTAAATCTGATGACTTCAAAACATTTGTTAAAAAGGACAGCGTCACTAAATTTTTCAACAAAGATGATGTAATGATTGCAAGGTATGGTCCTCCAATTTTTCAGATATTAAGAGGAATGGAAGGTGCCTACAATGTAGCCCTAATGAAGGCAATACCAGATGAAACCAGAATAGATAAAAATTATTTATTCTATTACCTGCAAAATCCAAAGATTCAAAATTTTGTAGTAAATAATTCACAAAGGAGTGCGGGGCAGTCCGGCGTTAATACAGACCTGTTAAATTCATATCAAGTATTTCTCCCACCCCTCGAAACCCAACGCCAAATCGTGGAAAAATTGGACAAGCAAATGCAGGCTTTGGAAGGCGTGCGACTGCTCAAAACGGAAGCCGAAAAGCGGATAGATGAAATTTTGGCGGGAGTTTGGGGAGAGTAATTATTTCAAAAACTATGAATATAAGCTGGTTTAAAAATATCATAGAAAAAATTAAGATAACCTTTGATTTTAAAAAGGTAAATTCTCCATCTTTGAAAATTGAAAATAAAGCCGAAGAAGTAAAAGCTCAAATTGGGCAAGTAAATATTCAAAATGGTTTGACATATACTGAGGTAAAAGATCTTGTGAGTTCTGTCGTTGATCAAAAACTTATAGAATTTAAAGATGAGGCGGAGACGGTTTATGTACAAAGAACCAATGAATTCAAACAGCTTCTTGTGGAAAAATTAAAAATACTACCGGAACAAGAGATTTCTAAATTAAAAGAGCCGGATACTCAATTAACGCTTATGGAAGCGGCAAAAATTAGTGGTCGCAAACAGAATGAAGAATTGAGAAATTTATTAGCAAATTTAGTAGTGAGTAGAATAAAAAACGATAAAACAGGTAAAGAAGAATTAAAAAATATCGTTTATAACGAGGCAATTTCTACAATCAACAAACTTACTGTTGATCAATTAAAAATTATTACTCTTTGTTATCTTTTACGATATACAAGCTACGGAGGAATTGTTTCTTGGGATGCTTTCAAAATTTACTTAAACACGCACATAAAACCGTTTCTGGGATTCAAAGATACAAGTGCCGAGTTTCAGCACATTGAATATGCTGGTTGTGGAAGTATTGGAATTGGCAGTTGGGATTTAATAAATATTTATAAACAACAGTATAGTTTTCTGTTTTTAAATTTAGTTGAAAAGGATCAAATTGATAGTTTGAATTTGCCTGATGATGTTAAAAAAGAAATTGTATTTTTGGATACAAAAGAAGGCAAATACTTTATCAGATTTAAAAATAAGACAGATCTTGAAAAACACCTTAAAGAAAAGAATGTCGAAGAAGAGACAGAAAAAAAACTGGTTTCAATCTATGAAAGCCATATCAAGAATAATGAAGAGATAAAGAAAAAAATTTCTGACGAAATAGATAACGGAAAAGAACTATTGGAATTATGGGAAAAATCAGCGCTAAAACACCTATCTCTGACATCTGTTGGTATTGCCATAGGAGCTAGTTATTTTGAGCAAGTTGTTGGTGAAAAAATTGATATAGGAATTTGGATAAACTAAAGATGTATAGTGATATTTTTGAGCATGGCGATTTACTCTTCCATATTTCCTTTCACCTCCTCCACCCACTCCTTCATCCCCTCAAAATTATCCTTGAGCCATATATACCACACCAAAAACTGCTCATCCAAAAGTTGCCACCAAACCCGAGACCAAACCTCCACATCAGAGTCCAAAACGCTTGAAATTTGCTTAGATTCAGCCTTTTCTTCCTCCGGTTCATGTTCCAAATATTCATCGACAGTCATCCCTTTCTTTACCAACCTTTTGGTTTCCGGTTCGAATCTCGTACAATAGCCCCCACCATTAGGCAAAAAGAAAAGTGACGCTCAAGACGTCACTTTGATAATGTTGTTGTGCGAGGCTAACGGCCTCGCTTTTTTATAGAATTTTTCGGGAATTTGCCAGGTTCCCCAAATGTGCGGCCGATGAACTTCAGACAGTCCAGCAGCTATAAGCTCAAATTTGTGAGCCCCGCTTACTGGCCATGGACTGACCAGGTGGGCAATCTTTTTAGCCAAGCGATCGCCTATTCGGCGGCTAAGCCAAAAATATTGTATTTGCCCATCGTTATCTAGATTGAAAGAGCCATATTTTAGCAGCCCTTGTTTTAATAGTAGGATTGCCAGTATTGGCAGCCAGAAGATTGATAAAATATACATTCCTGTCTCCTTTTTTGTTTGGCAATATCTTGCCATAGTGTGGTTGTTTTGTAAAGGCTTAATAAATTATAAGTATTAAAAAAGAAGCATCGGCAAGAATGCTTCTTTGGTTGTGTTGTTGTTTTCCCGCTTGCCCGGGATGTTATTGCAGGAGGAGGGATTGGACGGCGACCAGGGCGGCGGCCTCGTCTTCCGGCTCAACATTCGCCTTGGAGGCAAAGCCAGAGGCGATGATGCCGGCGGCTTTGATAGCCCCGAGGATGTCCAGCTGGTTATCGCTGGCTCCGAAGGCTATCTGTAGGGTGGGACGGCCGACGGATTTGTTGAAGGCCATTCCCTCAACAATGACAACTTTGGCGCCAAACTTATACAGCTCGGACATCAAAGTGGTCATATCCACGGCCAGGCCGGTGGTGACGACCCGTATGATGTTGTCCCCCAGGTCCTGTCGGCTGGCGATAATTTCCTGGTGATTTTCCAGGATCTTATCGTATTCGGCAATCCAGCCGAGAATAGTCTCATCGGGTTGGGCGTTCTGGGAGAAATGCTTGGCCAGATAGACCCGGCGGCTGTCATCGGCGATTTTGCTTTTGACCGCCCGGTTTATCAACCCACCGAAGTGAGTAGTAAAGTCCATACGGTCGCCGGCATCAGCGGCGCCGAGTAGTTCTCCTGTGTGTTCGTCAACCTCGTCACCGAGGAGGGAAAGCAGGAGGGCGCCGGATGACTTTATGTCACTGGTGGCTTGGCTGACCGGCTCAATGATTAGGCCATTGAACGATAGCCCAGCCTCAGAAAAGGCTTTTTCCCAGTCTTCGCGGCAATGCTCATCGAGCACACCGATAATTTGGTGACCAGCCGCGTTGATCCGGCGGAGAAAATCCACCGTCATCGACTCGTCCCTGTTGTTGACGGCTAAGTCAACAAATAGGACTTGTCGGTTGGGCTTCCAGGCGGTCGGGTCGATCTTGTCGACTGTGAAAGCCTGGACAAAGATGATGTCGGTTTCCGGCTGACAGATATTCCGAAGAGCGGCAGCACTGGTGCAGATGCCATCAACTGACCCAACACTGACAATAAGATTAAAGAATTTTTCCATGTATTCCTCCAACCGAGTCGGGACAGAGCTAGGGCTTATGGGGTGTGGTGCCTAGATGTATTTTTCCGATACTGGTTATTCTATTTTTAAGGTATTATGAAATAATAGCACGTTAAAGTAATTTTGTCAATAAGCTATAACTAAAAACAGTTGACTATTAGCTTGGTAGCTGTATAATAAATTTTAGACCAGACAGCCAGCGGGCAGCCGCTATTTAGTTTACTAAATAGAGGAAAGTCCGGACTCCCGCGGCGCTTAGCGCCGTGTCGCGATAACGGGTAACGCCCGCCGCGTTTGCCGTGAGGCAGACGTAGGGAAAGTGCCACAGAGACAATACTAGCGATTATATCGTCAAAGGTGAAAAGTCAGTTGGTGTTGCGGCTT
>Ga0208040_1004278_pt1 | contig 10974 bp, 10 predicted proteins | sample AD_UKC083_MetaG_FD_184431 | JGI IMG/M metagenome (GOLD analysis project Ga0208040, IMG submission 184431) | Active sludge microbial communities of municipal wastewater-treating anaerobic digesters from USA - AD_UKC083_MetaG (SPAdes) (version 2) | ecosystem: Engineered > Bioreactor > Anaerobic >... | reverse complement strand
ATGAAATGGATCCCTAAAAATGCTGTACAATAAAGGAAACCATGCTCAACTTAAGCGCGTTCAACCACAACCATCACGCCTCCAGGGTGAAAATGGTGGCAAAATTTATTCGACGTGGAATCCGGGTGATATATAATTTAGGAATATCATTTACCTTCCATTATTCAGGAGCAATATGGCGAATTTTCTGAATTTGATCGAGTGTTCAAGATGTGGGGCAAAATTAAAGAGTAAGGGCAATGGAATTTACGAATGTGAATATTGCGGTGCTCAATTCAGTGCTACAGGCAAAGCGCATGTTGGGAAACAATCTGACGATGACAATGATACATCAGGAGCGGTGCCAGCATATCATCTGAACAATAACGTTGTTCCCCCGCCAATTTCTCAGACACACCCCTCCGAAACAAAAAAGAAAAATGTTTTTCCGGCCATCATTGGTATTTTCCTTGTAGTGGGCGGCATGTTCTTTTTTGGGAAATTGGGATTTTCTTCTTTATTCAGTGAAAAAGATAACGGATCCCGAATCGAAGAAAAAATGCGCCAATATGTTGCTCCGTATTTTGGAAAAATATCCAATTTGCCGGCTGATTTTGTACATCATGATAATTACTCCGTTGGGGTTGTCATCGATAGTCTTTCTCCAGTATATTGCAGCGGATTTTGTATCGGCATCCCTTTTTACAATAAGAATATGGAAACCCTCGAATATGAATCGAAATACCTGAACCTTGACATCGAATCGGTAGCAGTGAGTGATAACAAGAACCGTTCTTATGACTGCACATTTGATTTTCCAACCTATTATCAAATCGAGCAGGGTGATGTTGAACGAATAGGAACGATCTATTGTGATGACATGATTATGCCTGACGTCCGCTTATTAAACGTTCAATTGGTATTCGCGAACTTTGGAACAGAGAGTTTTGATCTGGACCTGTCGATTGACTTCAATGACCTGGAGGTAATTCCGGAATCCTACCGTCTTTCTGATTACGAAGAAGGCGGATTCACACTCTTTCAAGCCCCGAATATAAAGAGCGAGAAGAATTATATCCTAAGTATCGACCAGAGCAGTTTGTCAGTCGTAGATAACCTTGGGAATGTTTACGATTGTGAGTTCCCCGTAGATTGGGATGATCAGACATACTTTTCTAACACCAATTATGGTCCCGGAGACAGCCGGACGGGTTTTGGAAATGTGGTTTGTAAGCCGAACATAACCGATTATGATATCAATCGTGTCGTGATGACATATACATTGCAGGATAAAGTAATTTCATTGAGTTACATAATCGATGAAAGGTGATGAGGGAGAGGAATCAGATTGTGTTTGGATATCTTCTTCTGCAATTAATTTTGTTTGGTTCCACTAGTTCCAGGTTATCGACTCTCGCGCTAGATTCCTCTCCAATCTCCCAAAATACCGGGGGCTGTGTTATAAGTTGACCAGTATGAAATCGGAGAGGAACATCCATGGATCAGCCTGAAATCATTCTAAATCTCTGGTACGTCTGCGACGCGGAGGGCGTCATCTACTCCCTGCGGGCGCGTGCCTACCTCGGCATGGGGACGACCGCTGAGAAGCTTGCCCTGCTCCGGCAGTTCGCCGCCGCCGATTATCTCATCGCTCGTTCGTTTCCCATCCCCGAGACCTTCTGCATGGATGGCAATTCCGTCACCCACAGGTCCGTTCTGGAATTCCCCGGCGCGTCGATCGCCCTCTTCGCGGAAGCCATCGAGACCCTGCAGACCGAACTGCCTTCACAGACCCTCTTCGACATTCCCGACCAGCCGCTGATCTGCCTCACCCCCCTGCTGAAGGATGACGAGGGCGGCATCCGGCCTGTCATCACCGGCGAGAAGTATTTATAACGTTGGGGTGACCGTTTGATCGCTCCTAACGACCGTTACTTCCCGGATTCTGGTTTAAGAATCCGGGAAGAAGGTACTATGGACGACTTTCCACAAGTACTAACGATTGAAGAAGCATCAAAATACCTTCGCATACCTCTCTCCACACTTTATAAACTTGCGCAGGATGGAAAAATACCATGCCAAAAAGTTGGAAGGCATTGGCGATTTAGAAAAGAAACAATCGATAACTGGTTGGATGATCAATTCAAGAATGATTTGTTAAAAGAGCAAAAACCCTAAGATTGTTTAGTTAAAACTCACACTAAATGAGGAAATCAGTGAACTCGAATACACTAGAGAACCTTCTAAACGAGGATGAAAGTAATTATGTAGACTTCAAGCAAGCCCAGTACCGATTTGTAGGAGCCTCTGACGAAGATAAGAGTGAGATATTAAAAGATATCCTTGCATTTGCGAACGCGTGGAGACGCACTGACGCATATATCCTCATTGGAGTAAAAGAGGTTAAAGGTGGGCGTAGCCAGGTTATCGGTATAACAGATCATTTTGATGACGCAGCTCTTCAGCAATTTGTAAACAGTAAGGTTCAAAAACCCATTCAATTTTCATATATCGCTTTTGAGTTTGAAGAGAAGCAGATAGGTATTATTAAGATTCCAGTTCAAGAAAGACCATTTTATTTAAAACAAAAGTATGGCAAATTAAAGCCAACTGTTGTGTATTTACGGCGAGGAAGCTCAACTGATGAGGCTGAACCAGACGAAATTGCAAAAATGGGAATTGCCCTGGCGAGCAGTCCTCAATCGCAAATTCCGAACGTTGATTGTGAGTTCGCAAACCCTATTACCCGTACGCTTTATGGCAAAGAGATTGAAGTAACCTCAACTGTTTTGATTGTAAACGAACCAATTCAAAATTTTTCTCCCAGACAAAATAATTTATCAATTGCCAGTATTGGAAGTTCACCAAATCGTAATTTTTACCGAGAGCTTTATCAATTTTATGAATATAAAAGCTTACTAAAGAAAGTGAGTATACGACTAATTAACACCGGAAATGTCACCGCTTTCAATGCCCGGGTTGAAATAAATATTGTTGGAGATGAATTATTGTTTGTGCACGAGAGCGATTACCCTGACCGTCCCCAAAAATATCACAATTATTTGGCTTCGATTAATGATAGAGTATCTTTACCGGCGATTGCTCAAATAGGATCTCGTTTATCAGTCGATAAAAATGGCGCAGGTTGGTTGATAAAAATTAACTTTGGCAACATCCAACCTAAGGCAGAGGATTGGCTAGAAGATCCAATCATTATGGGTTCCAGAAAGCCTCAAGATGTCCGGTTTGATGCAATTATATATGCCGATAACGCTCCAAATCCATTACATGTTCCGCTTTGTATTCACTTTAATACAGATGATGTTGTTCATACTTTACAAGAATTAGAAGCGGACCATGAAAAGACTATAGAAAAAGAGTATCAGGAATTTTATCCTGATGAGGAATGATTCTTTTCAGTAATCTCATTTATTAAGGATTTTTATGCCCACTTTACAATGGCTCAATGATGATGAAGCCCGCCGCGCCACTATGGGAGTGCCCTACCGCCTGCTTGAAGAAGACCCTGCCCTTTCTTATGGCGACCCTCAGACTCAAAATATACTGATTCAGGGTGACAACTTGGCGGCGCTTAAATCCCTGCTGCCTTACTATGCCGGGCAAGTGAAGTGTATTTACATTGACCCACCCTATAACACGGGAAGTGCTTTTGAACATTATGACGACAACCTTGAACACTCCACCTGGTTGACGATGATGTATCCGAGGTTGGAACTACTTCGGGATTTGTTATCCGAAGAAGGTTCTATTTGGATTTCAATAGATGATACTGAAGGGCACTATTTAAAAATATTGCTCGATGAGATCTTTGGACGGGCAAATTTTGTAGCTCACGTTGTATGGCAAAAGAGTCATACGAGAGAGAATCGAACAGATGTCGCAACTGTCCATGATACGATACTGTTATATGCGAAAAACCGAAGCATTTGGAAAGAAATCCGTAATGCTCTTCCAACATCAGACTCTCAATTAAGCCGTTATTCAAATCCTGATAATGATCCACGAGGTGTATGGGCTTCGCTTCCAGCTCATGCAAAGGCAGAAAAGGGAAGGCGACTAGCTCAGTTTTTTACAATTACCACCCCTTCAGGACGGAAAATTGATCCTCCGAATGGACGCTGTTGGTTATATACAGAAGAACGTTATGCTGAAATGGTATCAGATAATCGAATTTGGTTTGGTGAGGATGGAAATAACGTTCCGAGGGTTAAAAAATTTTTATCAGAAGTGCAGTCTGGATTAGTTCCATCGAGCCTATGGCTTCATGATGAAGTCGGAACAACAGGAACAGCAAAATCAGAAATAACCACACTATTTCCTGGTATTATTCCATTTTCAACTCCAAAACCTGAAGCATTGATACAAAGAATTATTCATATTGCATCCAACCCTGGCGATCTTGTTCTAGATTCCTTTCTTGGCTCCGGTACTACGGCAGCTGTGGCGCACAAGATGGGCCGGCGTTATATCGGTATTGAAATGGGCGAGCATGCTATCACCCACTGCGCACCGCGGCTCAAAAAAGTGGTGGATGGCGAACAGGGTGGCATCTCGAAAGCTGTCAGCTGGCAGGGGGGAGAGGGATTCCGCTTCTACCGACTGGGAGAGCCGGTTTTCGACGAAAACAATCACATCAATCCCCATGTCACCTACCCGGCGCTAGCCGCGCATTGCTGGTTCAGTGAGACCAAAATCCCGTTGCCAAATATTCATAACGCAGAAAAGACTCCACTGTTGGGCGTATATAACAGCACGGCTTACTACCTGCTGTTCAACGGCATCCTGGGCGACCAAAACCCTGAGGGCGGTAACGTTCTCACCCAAAAATTGCTGCGCATCCTGCCGGCCTTTGCTGGACCAAAAGTCATTTACAGTGAAGTCAGCCTGCTGGATGAAGCCCGCCTTCGAGCTGAAGGCATTACTTTCAAGAAAATCCCCTACGAACTATCGGTGAGGTGAGCATGTTCGAACCCAAAAACTATCAACGTGAAACACTCGAATGGCTGCGCCGTTACCTAGAAGAAGCCCGCTTTGCCGGTCCACAATCTGCCTTTGACACCCTGCGCCAACAGAATCCGCAGACGGAACGCACTCCCTACCGCGTATTATCAGGTTTGGAGGATGTGCCTTATGTCTGCCTGCGCCTACCCACTGGCGGCGGCAAGACCTATCTGGCTGCGCGCAGTATTGCCGTGGCTGCGCAAGCTTACCTCGAACAAGAGCATCCTTTGGTGTTATGGATGGTTCCTACCAATACGATCCGCGCCCAAACACTTGCTACGCTCAAGAAACCGGGGCACCCCAATCGATTGGCGCTTGAAGCAGTCTTTGGCGGTCAGTTACTGGTGATTGACATCGCCGATTTCACCCAGCTCCGCCCGCAAGACCTGCAGGACAAAGTCGTTATCGTCGTTGGCACGCTGCAAACTTTGCGCGTCAACAACACAGAAGGGCGCAAAGTCTATGCCCACCACGAAGATTTGGAAGCACACTATGTTAGCGTCCCGCCCAACACACCCGGATTGGAACGTTTTGAGAACGGTGCAATTAAATTCAGTTTTCGCAACCTGCTCACACTTCACCGTCCGCTGGTCATCATTGACGAAGCCCACAATAACACCTCTGAGCTAAGCGTGGAAGTTTTACAACGCGTCCAACCGGCCTGTATCATCGAATTTACCGCCACCCCTGCCGCTAACAGCAATATCCTGCATGCTGTTTCTGCGCTCGAACTCAAAGCCGAAGAAATGATCAAGCTGCCCATCGTTCTCACCCAACATGAAACTTGGCAGGAAGCGGTGCGAGACAGCATCTTGACCCGCCAGAAATTGCACGATCTCGCCAAACTAGACCGTGATTTTATTCATCCCATCGTCCTGATCCAGGCTGAAGAGCATGGTCACGAAATCACATTCGATATCATCCGACAATTCCTGATTGACCAGGAGAAGATCGAGCCGGAGCGCATTGCTGTTGCCACCGGTGCACAGCGAGAGTTGGACGGAGTGAACTTGCTCGACCCCAAGAACCCGATCGAATTTGTCATCACCGTCGAAGCACTCAAAGAAGGCTGGGATTGCCCGTTTGCTTACGTGTTCTGCTCGGTGGCTACGGTTCATTCCAAGAAAGACGTTGAACAATTATTAGGGCGGGTGTTACGTATGCCTTATGCCCGTAAACGTCAGCAGGAAGAACTGAACCGTGCTTATGCCCATGTTTCGACTAGCAGTTGGCCGCAAGCCGTCAGCCAATTGGAAGACCGCCTGGTGAGCATGGGATTCGAGGAACAGGAAGCGGAAGAAGCCATCCGTCCGCAAGCCAACCTCTTTCCTGGAGTTGGCGATCAGGTAATTCCTGACAATTATCCGCCAGCGATAAACCTGGTCTTGAGTACAACTCCGGATTTGGTTTATCTGAACGCTGAAGAACTGAGCCGGGTCGCTGTTCGGCAGATCAGCGAAGGTCGTGTGGCATTCGAAGTCAAAGGTGAAGTAGATCAAACCTTTGAACTTAAGCTTGTTGAAGCCGTAGCCCCTGGTGACCGGTATGCCATGCAAAAAACACTTTCCGTCTATCGACGCCAACAGCTACATTCTCCTGCACAGCGGGGTGAGCGTTTTGCGGTACCACAGCTTTGCTTATGGGCTAATGGTACTCTTGAAGTGGCAGAAAAAGATTGGTTCCTTGATCCAGGCGGTTGGAACCTGCTCGATTTCCCGACAGAGCTGAATTCCGGTGAATTTAGTATCCAGGAACGCGCTGAAAGTTTCTTGATCGACATTAACGGTCGGCAACTAATCACGCGATATCTGGGCACACAAATACCCCTTGATCTTGTAGATGTAGATAGCGGATGGAATGATCTACAACTGTCACGATGGTTGGATGGTAAGTTATACCAACCCGATATCCGTCATGAAGTGTTGCTTGAATGGCTGCGTCGCTGTTTGAAATATTTGATCGACCAGCGCGGTTTCACCATCATTGGTTTAGCCCGCGCACGTTTTCTCCTCGAAAAAGCATTGAGAGAGAAGATCAAAGCCTGCCGGCAAGCTGCTTATGAAAAGGGATACCAACACACATTGTTTGATACAGGCGCACGAGTTGAAACCAGTCCCAAATATGCCTTTACCTTCGATCCCAATAACTACCCGGCTCACTGGCCATACACTGGGCGATATCAATTTGCCAAGCATTATTACTCGATTGTGGGTGAATTAGAGTCCAGCAGTGAAGAATTCGACTGTGCGCAGGCTATCGACCGCTGTCATCAGGTTACAAATTGGGTTCGTAATTTAGCGCAACAGCCCCGATTTTCCTTCCGTTTGCCGCTGGCAAATGGCTATTTCTATCCAGATTTTGTGTGTGAACTTAGAGATGGACGTATTCTTGTTGTGGAATACAAGGGTGCCCATTTGGAAGAATTCGAAAAAGAAAAACGCAATGTTGGTGAATTGTGGGCTGAAAAAAGCCAAGGTAAAGCCTTGTTCCTCTGGGCTGTAAAGGAAGACAACAAAAACCGGGACGTCTATCAGCAATTAGATGCAATACTATGAGTTTTATCAATACTACCTCTGTAACATAATGCAGAAAGGGGGATTTTTTTTCATGGCACAAAACGGTGAAAATTTCTTCCAAGAACAAAAAGATTGGTCAAAACGTAAATTATCTATTGTTCAACAATATCTTGCAGGTTTTACTAAGATTTTGGGGAGTAGTACTTCTCAACCATGTGTTTATTATGTGGATGGGTTCGCTGGAAAGGGGACATATGATAAAGATTTAGCCAAAGGATCACCTGTCCTGGCAGCAGAAATATCGCAAGAGTACCGTACCGAACAGAAAAAATACAAACTTAATTGTATTAATATTGAAGCAAACAAAAAGAATTTCCAAAATTTGGTAGAATCCACGACGCAGTTTCAAGGAATGGTTGAAAATCTATTTGGTACATTTTCTACTCAAATCCCCGCAATTCTAAAGAAAATAGGAAATTGCCCGGCTTTTTTCTTCATAGACCCCTTCGGTGTTTCAGGTGCTGATTGGAGCGATATGATAAAAATACTTCACCGATCTGCCCCAACAGATTTATGGTTACGTTTCGATCATATAACGGTACGCAGATTAAGTGGATTTTTTGAATCGGGATCCCGGGGAGCAGATAGTAAAATCCAAAGGTTGTTAAAGTTATACGGAGTGCAACGATCTGACAACCTATTTCAAAAATTGGATGGAAATACACCTGAGGAAAGAATAGTAAATGCGGTTAACTATTACGTTGAGCGTCTTGAATCTGAATTAAAAACAATCAAAAAATTCGGATATTCTACTGCATTCCCAATTTTTTCGTTAGAAGGACAAAACAAATATCACTTGGTTTTTGCTGCTTCTCACAAAAAGGCCGTTATCCTCGCGAGTGAAACAGTTTATTCTGTTGAACGGAACAGACCACAAGAAACGCAAGAATACCAACTGAAGAAAACAGGACAACCTTTTCTTTTTACTCTTGATCCAAGTGAAGAGGAATTATCCAAATTTAAGGCTGAAGAACTTGCGAATGATATATGGAAAATATGCTCCGGCAGACAGATGGATCGATCAGAAATATACATTAAGTTATTATCGGAGTATAAAGGTAAATGGTTTGGCCGCTTCTCAGGTGCGCAGTTGAATATGGCCTTGTGTTTATTGGAAACCGAGACAAATCCAAGGATAACCCAACGAACGGGACCTATTAGTCAAGAAAAAACAAAGTTCAACTTTAAATAAACCAATAGAACCTTTATTCTATTTTGGCGTATAATAAATACATGAGGATTAACAATGATAAATTCGAAATCGAAAATTGAGTGGACAGAATCCACATGGAATCCTATTACTGGATGTACTAAAGTAAGTTCTGGTTGCCAGTTCTGTTATGCTGAGAGAATGGCAAAACGATTACAGGCAATGGGAAAGCCGACTTACCAGGAAGGATTTCAAGTTGCGGTACATGAAGAGACTTTTGAATATCCTTTATTACTCAAAAAGCCAAGAACCATTTTTGTCAATTCGATGAGTGACTTATTTCACGAGTCTGTCACAGATGAAGTTATTCTGCAATTATTCAGTGTTATGGCAAGAGCTTCCTGGCATACCTTTCAAGTACTGACTAAAAGAGCAGAACGATTAAGCCAAATGAATTCACTGATTGATTGGCCAAATAATGTTTGGGCTGGGGTGAGTGTAGAAAATAATGATTACCTGTTCCGGATTGATCTTTTACGGGCGACAAATGCAAAGATAAAATTTTTATCTATAGAACCTCTCCTTGGCCCAATTCCACATTTAGACTTAACGAATATCGATTGGGTAATCGTCGGTGGAGAATCTGGTCCTAAATCGAGGAGAATGGATGAAGATTGGGTTTTCCAAATTAGGGATTTATGTATCTCACAAAATGTTCCTTTTTTCTTCAAGCAGTGGGGTGGAACTAACAAAAAGAAGAATGGAAGGATGTTAGCGGGTCGAACGTGGGATGAAATGCCCATTAATTCGATTCATTAATACAATCAGGTCTAGCCATTATGGATTTTTCGCCATGGCATTCGGTCAAAAATGCCGCAAGTCTCTTTTCCATTCTTGATTCAGACTTTTGCAGGATGAGAGATAAGTATGTAAACGGTTTACCAATTCTTCAAGCATCGCCAAGCTTAATAGTAGCTTCTGACTATAGTGGTGAAAGTAAAAAATCTCCATTCCAGGTTCTCTCCTTTCTCCTAGTTGGAATAGACGATTGTTTGGTTTGGAACAAAGTCAGGAGTAATTTTAGGGAGAATTTTTTTTCAAACAACCGGCGAATGGCATTTAAAAACTTAAATGACAACCAAAGAAAACAAGCACTTCTTCCTTTCTTGAAAATAGCCGATCAATTACCGGGTATTCTTTTTACAATAGCAATAGACAATACTATTGATACTCTTTTCGAGGGGAACGCTCCTCTCGATCTAAATAATCCTGATTTTCAGGCGTTTAGAAGCTGGAAGCCAGAAGTGCTAGAAAAAGCTTTTAGAATCGTACACCTCACCGCATTCCTAGTAGCGGGTTTTTCTTTCCCAAACCAGAATATTCTATGGTTTTCGGATGAAGATAGTATTGTTGCAAATTTTTCACGCTTAACTCAACTTACCAATATTTTCTCTTCCGTTCTTAGCGGTTATCTAAATCATGATCTTAATCATATTCGGTGTGGAACCACTAAGAACGATGATGGAACATTCTTAATCGAAGACCTTACTTCTGTTCCTGATATAGTCGCTGGAGCAATTAATGAGCAATTGATCTTAAGTCAAGATGAGCCTGAATTTCAGAATATTTTCTGGTTGTTGAGACCGGATTTCACCAATAAAACAAGCTCAATCACGAGGTGGCTATCTGACGTGAATCAACCTCTCAAGAGGTATTTTTGTGTAGTAAGGCCCCAAAAAGCACCTCATTTGTTCAATGTATCGTGGTTTCATTTTTTTAATCAAGACTAAGATTTATATTTTTCATTGCTCACTTTTTTCTCAATCTCAATAAATAGAAACTGGTCTTCACTGTTTAATCCGCGAAGACCAGTCAGTTAATTTTATATCCCCAAACCCATTTGTCCCTCCGGTATTACCTCCTTTCTCCTTGTCCGTCTGACCACCACCGTCTTCTGGCTCACCCAATCATCCCAGGTCATCACCTTCGGACTTGGCACGATCACGGCACTGGGTATGGTCAAACTACCCATCGGATTATGGCTCACCTGCAAGTCATCAGCGAACAAGGTTTGTAGGTCAGAGAGCTTCGCGCCCTCCAGCACATCACGAGCAAGCTGAGTGAGAAAGTCGCCTTCCTCCTCTGGAACAATCGCGCCTCCGACCTCATCCCCGTAGACGAGCTGCGCGGCTTTCATCTTTTTCCCCATCAAAGCCAGCGCTGTTGCTTCCATCGCTGACGAGTACA
>Ga0208040_1004275_pt1 | contig 10980 bp, 10 predicted proteins | sample AD_UKC083_MetaG_FD_184431 | JGI IMG/M metagenome (GOLD analysis project Ga0208040, IMG submission 184431) | Active sludge microbial communities of municipal wastewater-treating anaerobic digesters from USA - AD_UKC083_MetaG (SPAdes) (version 2) | ecosystem: Engineered > Bioreactor > Anaerobic >... | reverse complement strand
CTCGCTGTCCGAGAGCAAGTGTTGCTGATCCGGACCGTGCGTCAGCACCCAACCTCCCGAAACAGACCCTTCCAGAAAATGATGCTGAGCTTCTTCTGCGCTTAGCTCAGGATGCGTCTCCATCCAAAGCTGCTTCAGGCGGGCAGCCTGGCGCGATATGACCGTCCAGGGGATGTTTTTGCGACTGAGCTCGGAGATGTGGTGCTGATACTCCTTCAGCCTTCCGGCGAAACGCGGACCCGGACCAAAGCAAGCGGAAAGAGCGGAGCCGCCTTCGGCATTCGTGTGCCCGAGCTCAAGGATCTGATGCCGGCTGAGGCTATCCGCAAGCTCCGACCAGGTCAGGTAGGGGATGGGCGCGTCTTCGGCAAGGGTGTTGGCTGCCACTTGATTTACCCGGCGTTCAGTAGCCTCTTCTTCAATATCATTGGCTGCCGCTGCGATGAACTCCTCACCGTCCAGCAAGACAAGGGCGTCTTTTGGCAGAAAGTCGACCAGGCTGGAGGGAAAGCGGTACAGGTTGGGAATTTCCTGTTCGGTTGGCTGGCAGGGCAGCTCTCCTTCCGCGCCTGGAGCGAGCGAGAGCGCCTCGCAAGCAGGGAAAAGCAGCGCCTCTTCGATTTTTTCGGTGGTGCGCTGGGTGGTCGGGTCGAAGAGACGCAGAGTGTCTATCTCGGAGCCGAAGAATTCGATGCGCACAGGCCAGGGGCTGGAGTGCGACCAGGCGTCCAAAATTCCGCCCCGACGGGAGAACTGACCCGGGCGAATGACAATATTGCTGTACTCATAACCCAGGTTCACCAAACTGGCGCTGGTTTCGAGCAGGTCGCGATGGTCGGCAAGGCGAAGGCGGAGCGTGTTCTTGAGGAAGTCGCGCCGGGGAATCGTGCGGGTCATCGCCGCGCGGATTGGCGCGATGACAACCGAGGGGACCTGGGGAGCAGCGATGCCGGGCAGCCAGTAGCGGCTGAATTCGGTCAGCACGCGCAGACGGTCATGACGGGTGCTCTCGGACCAGGGCAGGTCTTCGTAAAAGGAGGGATTGGGCTCCGCGAAATAGAGGTTGGCGCCTTCAGGCAGCCAGAAACTCAACTCATCGAAGAGCGAGAGCGCCCTGTCCGCGCGGTTCGTAAGCAGCAGGATGGGCTTTTGGAGGTCGTGATGCAGGGCAGCCAGCAACGCCAGGCGCACCGCGCGCGGCAATCCCAATCCGCGCAGGCTGCTGCCGGTATATTCACCCTCCTTCAGCCCGAGCAGGAGGTCCTGATAGGCAGGTAGACCCGCCAGAGGGGCGAGCAGGAAATAATCAGCCGACTTCGCCATTGTATTGGTTCATCGCTTTTTGCAGACCTTCGGCGATGAAAGTCTGGCTGGCTTCAACCGCGGTGCGCAAGACGATCGCGAGCAGTTCTCGTTCGGCGGGAAGAAAGTCCTTGAGCACGTAATCCACCGGATCCATCTGTCCGGGGGGTCGGCTGATGCCGAGGCGCATGCGCGGGAAGTCCTGCGTGCCGAGCTGGGTGATGATCGAAGCCATACCGCGCTGACCAGAGGTTCCGCCGCTGGGGCGCAGGCGCAAGGCGCCCAAAGGAAGGTCAAGGTCGTCATGGATGACGAGGAGGTTGGTGAGAGGCAGCTTGTAGAAGCGCAGCAGGGGAGCCACCGCCCGACCGGATTCGTTCATGAAGGTCAGGGGTTTGGCGAGCACAACTTTGCTCCCGCTGAATTTGCCTTCACCGATCATGGCTTTGAACTTCAGGCGCCGGACCTGGACATCGAGCGCTTTCGCGAGCGCATCGATCACCAGGAAGCCGAAGTTGTGGCGGGTATGGCGGTATGCCAGCCCAGGGTTGCCCAGTCCGACGATCATCACCGGAAAATCTTTGTCGATGTCTTCCATGTTTCCTCAGTTTTCGCAATCTTATATTTTAACACGGAAAACCGGCAGCCATGCGGTTTTGCCAGAAGCTTCAGGGCAAATCCACCTTATGGGCTTAAACAAAACAGACCGCGAAAAAGCGGTCTGTTGGTGGGTCAATGCGTTTAGATGAATAAACTCGGAACGAAAATGCTGGCGTTCTCGAGAATTGCGACCAAGCTGCCTCCCAGAATGAGGATCGGCAGGAGGACGCAGAGGCACAAGACGAGCAATACGATCAAAACGATTGCCCAAACGGGGAATTTGTCTTTCTTTTCCGGCTGCGCGGGTGGGGTCGCGGTGTAATCGACCACTTTGGGGGCTTCTTGGGCTTTTGGAGCCTCAGCAGGGGCAGGCGGCTCGGCTTCGGGGGTGTAAAGCTCACCGGTCCAGCGGTTGGGGTCATCGGCGGCTTTGGTCTCAGGCGCGCCCCAGCGGTCAGCTTCAGGTTGCGGGGCGGGAGGGGTTTGCGGAGTTTCCGGTTTGCTCCAGGTTTCCGCGGAAGCCTGCTGAAATTCGTCTTTTACTTCGCTCCATCCGCCTTCCACGGTTTCGGCTGCTTCTGCAATATGCGCTTGCGCTTGATCAGAAGTCTCTTCTACGGGTTTCCATGTGTCTTCAGCAGCATTATTCAGATCTTTTTCGAATTCTTGAGCTGCATTCTCGAGGTTTTCGTCCATTTTTTATCCTTTCATACCTATTGCAATTAAAGCTTACGCAGTGAATTATACAACATTAGAAAGAATAAGGGTGCAAAACGCATTGAGGGGTATATACACGCAGATGGGTTTTTCTTTATTTGGTCCTTTTTTGATTACAATGTGCCCGGAAAGAGAGTGAATTATGAAAAAATTTGCGAAAGAATTTAAAGAATTTATCACAAAAGGCAACGCGCTCGATCTGGCGATCGGCGTTGTGATTGGCGGCGCATTCGGCGCCATAGTCGACTCCCTGGTGGAAGATCTCATTATGCCTGTCATCGGCATGCTTCTGGGCAGGGTCAATTTCTCAGACCTATTCATCCAGCTCAATAAGTCCGCGGTCTCCATCCCCGCCGGCGCCACCTTGGCTGCCGCGAAGGAAGCCGGAGCAGTTGTCTTCGCCTACGGCAATTTCATCATGACCATCATCAACTTCCTGATCATTGCCCTGGTAATATTCCTGCTGATAAAAGCCATCAACAAAGTTCGCAAAGAATCAGAGGAACCCGCCGCTGCGCCGACTACCAAAGCCTGCCCCTTCTGCAAGACAGATATCCCGCTCGAAGCAACCCGCTGCCCTCACTGCACCAGCGAACTATCCTGAACATACGAAAACTCAAAAAGGCTGGCCTTGTGGGCAGCTTTTTTGATTCAGGCATGCTACAATTTGCGAATGCAGAATCAAATTCATTTTGGTGATAACTTGCCCTTCCTCAGAAAGCTGGAAAGCGAAACGGTCGACCTGATTTACATCGATCCGCCTTTCAACACCGGAAAATCGCAATCGCGCCAGCAGCTTAAAACCACCCGCTCCGAATCGGGCGACCGGATCGGTTTCGGAGACCAGAGTTACACGACCGAGGTGCTCGCCACGCGCTGCTATCGCGACAGTTTCACGGATTACCGCGCGTTCCTGGAACCACGGCTGAGGGAAGCCTGGCGGGTGCTGAAAAAAAACGCCAGCCTCTACTTTCACATCGATTTCCGCGAAGCTCATTACTGCAAAATCTTGCTGGATGAGATTTTTGGGCGGGAAAACTTCTTGAACGAAATCATTTGGGCGTATGACTTTGGCGGACGGGCGAAGGACCGCTGGCCTGCCAAGCACGACAACATCTTCTTTTACGCCAAAGACGCCCAAAATTACACCTTCAACCAGCAGGATATTGACCGAATCCCATATATGGCTCCGGGATTGGTGGGCGAGGAAAAGGCGAAAAAAGGCAAACTCCCCACGGACACCTGGTGGCACACCATCGTGGGCACCAACAGCAAGGAAAAAACGGGTTACCCGACCCAAAAGCCGTTGGGCGTGCTTGAACGCATCATCCGGGCGTCCTCTAACCCGGGCAACTTGGTTTTGGACTTTTTCGCCGGCAGCGGCACGACTGGCGCGGCATGCCTGGCGCTTGGGAGGCGCTTTATCCTGGTGGACAGCAACCCTCAGGCGCTTGAGGTGATGCGCAAGCGTTTCTCCGCTGAAGATATCAACTGGACGCAAGATGACTGACGAAACTCTCTACCCCATCCTCGATTTCGACCCCGACAGGGACGCCATCATCCGTCCCTTCATGGCGCAAACCCCTCCGGACTTTCCGGAATTAGTGGTGATGTGCTTCTTCAAAGAGGTGATCGAAAAGGTTGCCAGCCAACCCGGGGTAAGGCTTGTGTATACCGGAAAATCCGAAGCAGGCACTGTGCCGTACTACGAAATGTCCTACGCGGGCGAGTGGGTGGGCTTCTTCCAGGCGCTGGTTGGAGCGCCGCTGGCGGTGGGTTTCATGGAAAAAGCCATTGTCATGGGTGGCAAGAAGTTTATTGTCTGCGGCGGAGCGGGAGTGTTGGACCCCGAGTTGGCGGTGGGGCACCTGCTTGTCCCGACCGCAGCCATCCGGGCTGAAGGCACTTCCTACCATTACCTGCCGCCTTCAAGAGAAGTCCAAATCGATCCGCGGGTGGTGCGGCGCATCGAAAGTCTCCTGAAAGTGGAGGGGTTGCCATACCTGTTGACCAAAACCTGGACCACGGATGCTTTTTACCGCGAAACCCGCGGGCACGCAGCCCGCTACAAGCAGGAAGGCTGCGCCTGCGTGGATATGGAAGCTTCCGCCCTGGCTGCCCTGGCAGCGTATTACGGCGTGGAATTTGGGGCCATTCTTTACGGCGGGGATGTGGTTCATGCGGATGGTTGGGATTATCGCGATTGGAACGACAGGACCGATATCCGCGAGAATCTTTTCTGGCTGGCAGTGCGCGCCTGCCTGAGACTGAAGGAGTGATATGCCAATTTTCGATTCGCATCTTAAACAACTGCGGGAATCCCAACATTTACCGGGTCTGACGAATACCTCAGACATCTTGCTGCCCGACTATCAGGGGTTTGGGCTGGCAAATCTGACCTCGAGCGTCAGCCAATGGCTTGGGGGACCGCGTTTTTCAGCACCGGTGTTTTCGGATGCCATTTTGCGCCAGTTCGCGCCGAAATACAAGCGGGTCGTTGTGCTTTTGGTGGACGCGCTTGGCTACAACCAGCTTTTGGGTTTGATGGAACAGGGTCAGGCGGACTTTTGGAAGCGGAGCCTTGCATGGGCAAAACTCTTCCCGATCACGAGCATCTCTCCCAGCACGACGGCTTCCGCCCTGACGACCATCTGGACCGGAAGCACGCCCTTGGAACATGGCATCATTGGCTACGAGATGTGGGTCAAATCGCTCAGCATGGTCATCAACACGATTTTGCATTCCCCGATCACTTTCACGGGGGATGTGGGCGGACTTTCGCGGGCAGGCTTTGACCCGGTCGAATTTTTGGGGATGGAGCCGGCAGGCTTGAAGTTTGGTAAATGCGGCATCGAGTCGCACGCTTTTGTGCCGGTGGGCATTGCCAATTCGGGGCTCTCAAAAATGCACCATGTCGGCACACAACTGCACGGTTTTACCGCCGAAAGCGATTTTTTGGCTAACTTGCGCGACCTGCTCAACGCCAGACCCAACAACCGCAAGTTCGTGTACGCCTATTGGAGCATGGTGGACGGTCTGATGCACCGTTATGGCACGCATAATGAGCGCGTGACCCAGCAATTCAGAAGCTTCAGCGAGATGTTTGAGCAAGTTTTAGTGGACGGGCTCGAGCCCTGGGCGCGCAAGGATACGCTCTTTTTGCTGACCGCGGACCATGGCTCTGTGGAAACGCCTGGCAATCCAGCGTACGAATTAGCCTCGCACCCGGACCTGCTGGACATGCTGGTAATGCAGCCGACCTGCGAAGGCAGGCTGCCAAACCTGTACGTGAAACCCGGGCAACTTGAAGGCGTGCGGCAGTATTTCGCGCATGCCTGGAACGGGCAGTTTGACTTGATAACCCGACAGGAAGTGCTGGAAGTGGGTCTGCTCGGCTGCGGAAAGCCACACGCCGACCTGTTCAATCGCGTTGGCGACCTCGTAGCAATCCCGCATGGCGATGCTTATCTCTGGTGGGTGAACCGGCAAAACGTGATGCTCGGACGCCACGGCGGTCTGCATCCGGATGAGATGCTGGTGCCGCTCTACGCCCTGTCGCTTGATTAAGGGAGCCGCGGGCTGATTCTACAGGGCTGACATACCGATATCTGTATCTGCCGCTTATTCTGAAATAGTGAATCCTTCGACCAAGACAGCCTGCGTAGAGAGCAGGCTGTCTTGCTTTATCATCCCCTCAGCACGATGCCTGCATGGATCTTTGCCGGGGGAGGATGTCATAACAGTGACACAAGCTTCAAAAGCTGAATATAGCAAGGTTTTAAAGCTTTCACACAAATAAAAACCATGAAAAAGGATACGTTGCGCTTAACGGATTACAGGAAATAAGCCGATGTATCTTTTTTAATTTATTATGAGATTGAAATAGAAGTCATTTAATAACTTTAAATTCTTTTCGTCCTGACAATAAAATATGCAAAACTTAATTGTGACAAGCCTAATTACGGTTTATCCAATGCGGTATAATACTAAAGGGTTGGGAAATAAGTTGGCATGAAGGTTTCTTTAAGATAGGTGGTGGAGATTATGAATGATAATAGTGTAATGATATATCAGGATGATAACGGAATAACAAAGGTGTTCGTCCGTTTCTCCGATGAGGATATCTGGGTCACTCAGCAGCAGCTAGCGGAAGTCTATGACACCACGCAGCAAAACATCAGCCAGCATATAGATGGTATTTACAAGGATGGCGAGCTTATGCCGGAGGCAACTAACAAGAAATTCTTGTTAGTTCGCGCCGAGGGCGCAAGGCAGGTAAAACGAAACATTGATCACTATAATCTGGACGTAATCATAGCCATTGGATACCGTGTCCAATCACAGATTGCCACCCGTTTTCGCCGCTGGGCAACAGAACGGCTACATGAGTATATCCAAAAAGGCTTCACGATGGATGATGACAGGTTAAAGCAAGGTGGCTCCCGCTATTTCCGAGAACTGTTACAGCGTATTCGAGATATTCGTTCATCTGAACGTAATTTCTATCAACAGGTTACAGACATTTATGCAACAGCAACGGATTATGATCCGAGATCGGATTTGACAAGAGCTTTCTTCGCCACCGTCCAGAACAAGCTTCATTACGCCGTTCATGAACATACTGCGGCTGAAGTTATTTATGACAGAGTAGATAATGAAAAGCCGCTTGTGGGCATGACGACAAATTTCAAAAGCGATTACATCACCAAGGATGATGTGAAGATTGCCAAAAACTTTCTTTCCGAAATAGAATTGCAGCGCCTAAATCTCCTTGTTTCTCAATTTCTCGATTTTGCGGAATTGCAGGCTTTAGAGCAGATACCTATGAATATGCAAAACTGGATTGACGCTTTAGATAATCAAATTATATCAAACAGAAGAAAGCTTTTGGAAGGCAAAGGTAGAATTAGCCATAAACAAGCAGTCGAGAAAGCGGAGAAGGAATTTGAAATTTATCGAGCCAGAGAAATGAGACAACTTGAAAGCGATTTTGACCGTGCTGTGAAGCTACTTCAACAAAAGTATGATAGAGACAACGAAAAAAAGTGACACCATCGGTGACACAATTATTGATTTTGTTGCAAGAGATACGGAAGGACGGAAAAATTTTAGTCGTCTATGCCGATAACTTAAAAAATTGAAAACAAATTGAAATAGATAAATTAGAAGTTGTGGAGGTGATTTTTTTTGTGGCTAAAGCTGGATTTATCAGGAATTAATTTTGAATTCAGAATTTTGCATTACGTCAAATCCACTAAAGAGAAATGGGATGATGAGTGGTGTAGTATTGGAATTGCGTATCAATCGGGGAAGTGGTTGAACTATGTGCGCGATTCGGATGATACATTGTTGTCTTGTGAGATAGAAACAATACTTGATAATCTTAATGACTTATTAGATGACAGGTTAGAATTTTCAAAACAGATTGAATTTATTGAACCGGAATTCGCTCTAATATTTAATCCCAAGAAAGATTTAACCAAAGATGCCAGACACATATATATCGCACCAGGATATGAAATTGAAGATATTGATATGGAATGGAGAATATTTTTCTGGAATGATGGATTAACGGAAAATTATTTATCACTAAGGTTTTATCGGGAAGACTTAATGTATTTACAAAAATACGGTAGTGTCAAGTTTTTTTCGCACATTTGATTTAACTTGGTAAGCAATCCTCCAATAATTGCATGTTCAAATATGTTTTGCTGCCCCACTCAGACTGCTCCATGTGTCTGAGCCTGGCACATACCAGCATCAAAGCCGATTGCCCTTCCGGAAAGGCACCTATGCTTTTAGTCCGTCTTCTGATCTCGCGGTTTAACCTTTCCATGGCATTGTTTGAACGGATCCGCCGCCAATGCTCCCTTGGAAAGTCCATATAGACCAAGGTTTCAGGGGCTGCACTTTCAACTTTTCTGGCTGCTTCAAAAAGTTTCATTTCTTTTAGTTTTTCAACCACGTCTCCTATCTTCTTCATAGCGGCGGGTTTATCTTCTTGAGCATGAATGGCCTTGAGCATAGCGGCCACTTCCTTGACTTTTCCTCTGGGAACCACAGAGAATATGTTGCGGTAGAAGTGCACCATGCAGCGTTGGTAGCAGGCTTGTGGGTAGACTTCAGCTAAACTCTCGATTAGCCCCAGACATTTATCACCAACAAACAACTGGGTGCCTTTCAAGCCACGTTCTTTCAAATGTCTCAGAAACGCGAGCCAGCTGGACTTGTCTTCCTTCATCCCTTCTGCAGCGCCAATCACTTCACGTTCTCCTCGCTCATTGACCGCCATGGCGACTAAAATGGCCACATTCCCGTATTCTCCGCCCCAGTTGCGCTTTAGATAGATGCCATCCAGATAAACGTAGGGATAACTGCCATCCAGAGGTCTTTGACGCCAAGCTTCGATCTGCTCATAGACTTTTCCGTTCAACCTGCTCATTGTCCCGGCACTCAGCCTGGCGTTCCACAGGATTTCAGTGATATCTTCAACCCGCCGCGTGGACACCCCTGCAAGATACATCTCAACTAAGGCTTCTTCTATGCTCGCTTCACGTCGTTTGTAACGTTCTATGATTGCTGTTTCAAATGTTAAGGTGCGTAGCTTTGGCATTTCCAGTTCAATTTCTCCGGCTCCGGTCAGAAGCTTGCGAGAATAATGTCCTGCCCGAGTGTCGCGGCGTCCCTCTGTTCGCTCGTACTTGCTGGCGTTGGTCAGCCGGTCTGCTTCTGCGTCCAAAAACCCGTTGAGGACCTCTTGAACGCTTTGGCGTACTAGTTCCTTCAGTTCGGTCTTTATTACTTGCTCGTTTAGTTGTACAATTTGTTTTGACATGGTTCGTTCTCCTTGGTTTGTTATATTTGTCAAATTAAGTTTACCAAGTGATTAAGGACCATGTCCTTTTATTAATGTGCGAAACTTATGTTACCTTATCTCACTATGCCGATTGTACCGTTAATTGTGTTTGTGCTCCTGCTGGATATCCAGATTATTGTGGCAATTGGTAAATGTCGTTGAAAAACCCCAAAAAATATATGAACCTAATACATGGAAAAATGCAGGGGGAATATCTGTAAAACACAACTTAAACAAATAACTTTTCCAGCTTGCTGCTTTTATCTTTTCAGGCAAGCTGGAATTATTTTCCTAAGCTTTAAACATAGAAAACTCTGATGGATAATTAGACATCAATAAATTTCCACTAATTTTATCTAGTTATTGTTGACGTATTAAATATTTATTCTTGCAAATCTATTCGTGATAAAGAATATGCTATATCATCAGGCAATTCAGAGTAGAAAAAAAGGAACACATCTTCAGTAGTAACACGAAAACTACCATCCTTAAAACCAGTTTCCTCAACAGATCTGGTCAGCCTGCCGCTGTTTAGATCAATGAAATGTCGTCTCACTTCATCGGTAAACGGTTTATTAGAAAAACCCTCACCGCCTTGAACTTCGCTCATATCATATTTCATTTCTATGACAAAAAAAGAGGCGTCGTTTTCTTGAATAAACCAAGCTTTTGGTTGACAATATCCTGAAAAACTTGGTGTTTTCTTACATAATGTAAAAGCTTGGGCAAGCCCCCCTACATAGCCAGCCACTTCGTTATTGCCGGTTAGCAATCGATATACCTCTGTCGTTTTGCAGTTCCGCTCAACCTGAATTACTTGCTTGTTGATTTCATCGGAGATATTGCACCATTGATTCTCAGGTATTCTCCCGTCATAATATTTTTTAGCAGTAATTTGTCCCTGGTTGTAAAGAAGGTCATAACGCAGATCTACGGAACTTCCTCCCTCAATCAAGTGCACAAGCACTTCTTCTTTTGTTCGTTGTCCGTTAATCAGGACAAAATTATGAAGCCAACCGTCCTGTCGGGCAAAAAGGCACTCTTCAAGATCGCCTAATGCCCGAAGAATTTCCATGATCTGGTTTTCATCCGTGATCGGGTTACTCTCATCATATTCCCAGGGGGTTTCCAGAGCCAGTTTACAATCCTCAGTGGGTTCAGTGGGTAATGTTTCTTTATTTAGAAGCGTGTCTGTGAACGCGGGGAGTTCTGTTGCCATGACAGACTCGACGTTCGGGACAGGAAGCTGAGCTTGCTCCGGAGTCGGGACAGGCGTAGGTAAGCTGGTATTGCAGCCAAAGAGCAGGGTGGCTGTCAGAATAAAAGATAAAAACAAACTTACTTTTGATATTTTTTTGTTCGTCAGAGTTTCTAAGATATGCATATTTACCTCTTATAGCAGGGCTAAAAAATCCTGTGCATCATTCCTTCGCGACCGAGAAAATATTTTGTTTCAATGATCTGAAAAAGCCAAGGCTGATCAACAAACAAATCCAGATCATCCA
>Ga0208040_1004270_pt1 | contig 10986 bp, 10 predicted proteins | sample AD_UKC083_MetaG_FD_184431 | JGI IMG/M metagenome (GOLD analysis project Ga0208040, IMG submission 184431) | Active sludge microbial communities of municipal wastewater-treating anaerobic digesters from USA - AD_UKC083_MetaG (SPAdes) (version 2) | ecosystem: Engineered > Bioreactor > Anaerobic >... | reverse complement strand
AACCCGGCTGCACCAAAGACATGCCTTTTGATTTTGACACGCTCGTCTTTCGGGTAGGCAGAAAGATTTTTGTGTTGATGAGCTGGCAGGATGACCCGCTGACCATCAATCTGAAGTGCGACCCCGAAAAAGCCCTGAAGTGGCGCAGTTACTTTCCGGCGGTGTCGCCGGGCTATCACATGAACCACAAGCACTGGAATACCGTGGTGTGCGACGGCTCCGTGCCGGACTCCGCGCTGATGGAGATGATTTCGGACAGCTACGAGCTGGTTTATGCCGGCCTAAGCAAAGCGGAGAAGCAAAAGCTGGAGGAGAAGCTGGAATAAACCAGAAAAAAGCCAGACGGAAAAAAACTTGCACTTTTTGGGGGGCTTAGGTATAATCAACGCCTGTTGTTCGGGGCGTAGCGCAGTCCGGCTAGCGTGCTTGCATGGGGTGCAAGAGGTCCCGGGTTCGAATCCCGGCGCCCCGACAGAAAAAGACCTTCTGGAAATGTCCAGAAGGTCTTTTTTTATTCCGTGATTACTCTCCGGAAATTAGAAACGGGAGGAAGTAATACATTTGCTCCGGCGGCTCGGGCAGGCTGGCAGCAGCGCAGTTGGAAAGCTGCGAAAAGCACACGCTGGTCTCCTCGGCTGCCTGGACCTTGTAATAGTACTCCGCCCCAACACTGACCGCGCTATCCTCATAACCGGGCGTCGTGGTTTCAGCCAGCAGGCTGAAACTTCCGCTGCAGCCTGCGGCGCTGCGGTAAACCCGATAGACCTCGGCTCCCGCAAGCGCGTCCCAGCTCAATAGAATCGACGCGGCCTGCGGCACAGCCGTCACAACCGGATCCGCGACAAAACAGCTGCCCAGCGTGCCTGCCAGGCTGGCGGTTGTGCCAATACCTCCCTGGGCAATTGCGACGGTTACTGGCATGTTCATCTGCGTGATTCTATCGTTGGTGGTGTGGTAGTACGGATTATCATCCACCACGCCGCCACAGCCCCCTGTGCTGTGGGTAAACGAGTTTTCCAACACCTCAATTGCCCCTACCTGGGCATACCAGAAAGAGGCATGGTCCGAATAGGGGATGGCGCCAACGGTAACATAGTCATAGCTTAGGTTCAAGTCGTAGTTCTCAATAACATCGGTAAAGCAGGTTCCAATTACGTTCGAATCTGACCTCGTGCCCACGTGCAGTTCAAAACAGCGGTCGTTATCGGCATCGTAGCCAAACATGTCCAGGTTCACGACCCCAATGATATTATCCATTTCAGCAGGGAAGTCGTCCACGTAGGCTTCGCTGCCCAGCAAGCCTTGTTCCTCACCAGTGAAGAAAATTATCTTAATGGTCCGGTCAAATTTGTAAAATCGGAATAGGCGCGCAGCTTCCATCAGGGCGGCAATGCCACTGGCATTGTCTTCCGCGCCTGGCGCGTTTGTGGTGGCCGAACTGGAGGTGCTGTCCATGTGGGCGGTCATTAGCACCAGCTCGTTGGCGTGCGGCCCGTGCCCAGGGATTGTAACCACTTTGTTCTTCCAACCGGCAGATTGTGTCAGCGCGTCCACAAGTTCTGGAATCAAGGCGATCGGGTTACCGCGCTGGTCAAAAATCGGGGCGATAATCCCGTCAGCATTCCGCTTCAGAGTCGGAGTGTAGTTGTGGTCTGTAAGAGTGGTGCCGTCTACATATCCAAAACCGCGCAGCTGTTCAGTCAGATAAGGGTATGCCAGCGCGTTGGCATTGAAATTAAACAATTGCGTAGAAGAGCGGGTGAGGATTCTCTTTTGGTTTCCTCCAATTGTGACGAAATCTTCACCGCTGAAGTCGCGTATCCATTTGGTGACGCTGGGACTGTTTACTTGCGTGAGAATCTCGGACACGTAAGTGTTAGAAGAACAGGTCTGGGTTTGACCGACAGCTGCGCTGATTGGCGCGGATAATAACAAAACCAAAGATACCAAGAGCAAAACCAAGCTCAACTTTTTCATAGGCGTCCTTTATTTGGGCTGATAATTCAGGCGTCAGACAACGCCGTAAGCGTAAAAAGTGGGGATAAAGACGGTCGCCTGCCCGCTTAGCCAGGTTTCACGGGCTTTGGCCTTTAAATCGAGGATTTCATCCACGGGGGCCAGCCCGCCCAAATCGTAGGCAATGATATCCCACTCAGCGTCAAAAACTTCGGGGCTGGGTTCCTTCCATTCCCCTGCCAGCAGCCCAACATTCACATTCTTTAGCCCCAGGTTGCGGAACATTGCGCCCATGCGGCGGCCGATGCTCAGGTCTACGCCCTGAAATTCCAGGCTGTGGTTCTGCACCTCGCCAATCTTTTGGAAGATTTCCGGGTAATCGATACGGGATTTGTAGTCTGGTTCGGCGAATGCAATGACGTGTCTTCCTCGTTTGGTTACGCGCGCCATTTCTGCCAGCGCGCGCTCTGGTTCTTTTAACCAAAGCAGCAGGTAGTGGCAGACACTCAGGTCAAAGCTGTGGTCAGCGGCTGGGATATCGTAGGCGTTTCCGCAGATGACGGTGTTTTGGCTGTTGTTCGCCAATGAAAAGGAGCAGCGTTTGGGTTTAAATTCCAGGCCCACCACGCGCAGTCCGCGGCGTTCAAAATCCGGGAATAAAGCGCCAGTTCCACTGCCCACTTCCAGGATTTGCTCTCCAGGCTGGGCGTTGACCTTGTTAAGTAGAAATTGGCGCAGCTTTGCCGTCCAAAGCGCCTGAAGAACATAGCGGGAATGCCAGGAGTGAATATTCATGCTAAGCCTGGTAGCGTCGCTTCCAAATCTCGCGCCAGCTGTCTGTCAGGAGGTTTCCAAGGTATTTGTTGTACACAGGCTGAGTGCGCAGTTGGCCATTGGGGGCGAGTTCCAGCGTGACAAATTCAGCTTCGGTGTCTGGCGCCGCGGTAAAGTTTTGCTCAGGGAGTAAAGCGCGCAAGTCCAACGGCAGTGGCAAATCGTTAATCATCGGGAGTCCGCTTTGCAGAACGGCTGCTTCCGCCTGGGCAATCGCTGGCGAAACTTCTGCATTCAGTGGAATGAGTGTGAAGGCATTTACTCCCAAAGACGTGAGTTCCGCGACAGTTTGGTCATAGTTGCTCTCGGGATGGATAATCAATCCAACGCAAGTGTATAAATCCAAGGGAAGGATGTTTCGCAAGGCCGAAAGCAGGCGCTCATCGCCGGGTTCGTAAGGAACAAAAAGATGGTCCAGACCGCTATTAATCAAGGTCTCGACGTAGCTTTCGTCGTTTAGTTTGCTCCCGCGGCTTACCAGACCGGTGACCAAGCCTAAATCCTCGCAGTAAGCAAGCAATTCAACCAGGTCGGCCCGCAAGGTAGGTTCGCCTCCCCAAAAAACCAGGTGTGGGATGCCAGCCTCGAAAGATTTGTGGATGATTTTCTTCCAGGCCTGTGTATCAAGTTCATCAGCGAGAGGCACGATTTCCTTCTCACCTTCAGTCGCGGCGGTGAGGCAGCAGTCAAGCCGATAAGGAGCAGAAATTTCCTGAAACTGTGTGTGCGGTTCAAATCCAAAATTAGTGGTTGGTTCCTGGTCCGTCTTGCGTATAAAAGAAAGCAGCTGCTGATGGAAAGACACTACGTCAGTAGCGATGGTGTCTACCGGCGCAGAAAATCGTTCAGAGACCAGCTGGGTGATTTGCCCGTCCTGTTTACCCTTGATCAGGTAATAAGCGAATTCCGTAGCAGTCTGGTTGAGGTGCAGCACGGAAGACGCGTTCACAATCAGCACGCCTTCGCCGTCCGGTTCTACTCTCAAGTGCAGGCGGTAAGGTTCGGGGTCATCTTTTGGGCTGTGATAGGCATAAAAACCAGGTTCCAACGGTTGGTGGGCGGGTTCCTTGGAGAACAACTGCTTAAAAAAGTTAATCATCGTGCCTCCATCAAAAGAGTTCTGCTGTGATAGGTTGAACGGATTGGTGGGCTCGCGCCAGAGGGCAGCCGCCGCCGCATTCCACCAGGAAATCGCAATTCTGGCACCCTTCCGGGATATTTCTTCGCTCGCGTAGTTCAAGCGCAAGCGGGTGATTCCAAATCTCATTCCAATCACTCTCAAGGATGTGTCCCAGGGATTGATAATAAGATTGGCAAGGGATGACCTGGCCGTCAGGTTCAACGCACATGTTGTATAAAGCAGCCGTGCAGCCCTTAATTCCAAGGCTCAACAGCATAGGGTTAAAGTGGCAGTATTGGGTTGGCGTATACCAGATTAGACGCTGGTCGTGTTCACGCGTGAATCGGGAGGCAAGCTCCAGTAACGGCGGTAAATCCGCTTCGGGTAAACCGCTGTTCACAGTAGCGCCGTGACCTGAATATATCAAGGCATTCAGACCAACAGTAGGAACCCGCTCCTCCGCCAGAAACGAGAGAATGTTCTCAAGTTCCGCGGCGTTATCGCGTAATAGGGTAGTGTTGGTCATCAGGTATATTCCAGAGTTTACCGCGTTGCGCAAGCCAGCGCGGGTATCTTCCCACGCGCCCGAAGCCCGTACCATTTGGTCGTGCGTGGCTGGATTAAAGGACTCAACCGTAATCTGAACGTGATCCAGTCCGGCGCTAACCAAGTTGCGCATAAGAGCTTCATCAGCCAATCTTCTGGCGTTCGTATTCAGACCTGTGACCAATCCAAGCTTTTGCGCGTAGGCTACCAGCTCCACAAGGTCATCCCGCAGCGTTGGCTCACCGCCAGTGAAAACGACATGAGGGATGCGAAGTTCCCAAACACGATCCAGAATCGCTCTCCAGGTAGCGGTTTCCAATTCGGGGTAGCTGCGTTCGCGGGCGTTGTAACAGTGCGCGCAGTTATTGTTACAGCGATAGGTAAGCGCCAAGTCCATGCGGTAGGGCGCCGATAATGTCGCTGAAAACGGCATGTGCTTTTCCAGCCCTAAATCACACACCGGACATAAACCGCTTTGTTCATCCACCAGAGCGTCCACTTGGCTGGAAATCCTGGCGTAATCCTGCGAAATCTGGCTTTTGGGGGCTCTAAAAAGCTTGCTGAGCGCGCGGACTGCTTCTTTCTCGTCAGCTTTACTCAGATGATAGTAAGCCATCTGGAGCGCGGTGGGGTTAAGATGCACAACCCTGCTGGCGTTCACCACCAGCAAGCCGCTGCCGTCTTCATCCAAGCGAATATGCACCCTGGATTTCGATCCATCTTCCGCGATATCAAACTGGTACAAACCAGGCGCGGCAGGAGCAAGCGGTTTTTTTCCGAACAGCGAGATTGACATACTCCCTGCCTGGGTTTAACGACCGCCGCCAGCGCAGGCGCAAGCGCAGCCAGCACAGGCACAAGCGCAGGCGCAGGAGTGCCCACCGCCACCGCCTCCGCGGAAACCACCGCTGCCACTGCTGGAAGACGCCGTTGGAATCGGAATGGGGTTCGTCTTGTTCGTCACAGCGCTGGTAAAACCGGTCAGGTCGCCGATAGCGCCGGCGGCCATGCTCGAGGCGCCGTTAATCATCGATGCGGCAAAATCAGAACCAGGAATATTTGGCAGGGAAAGCGAAGGTTTGCTCCCACCCGAAGGTATACCTGTTCCGGTGCTGGCTGGCATGCTCAGTCCACCACCTCCGCTGGTCTGCGCTGCAGGCTGCCAGCCGGGGTTATAACGCGGCCACCACATCGGTACGATGACTGGACCACCGGAGAAGGTTTCTTCTGTTTTGGTATTGAAATCTTTGTCCAGCATGGTCCATTCAAGAGTGTGATCATATTGCGCGCTCTTGATTTCAGGCGTGTTCGCGTCCTGAACAGCTTTCCAGGCGCGACCGATAATGTCTTTATAGTACGCGACCGTCTCCGCCTTGCTGAAGCCTTTCATTTTGGCTGTCACGCTCTTTACCAGGTCTATAATGGTTGTCTGAAGCGCGCGTTTTCTTTCGGGTAGTTTTTCCTCAAGGAATGCCAGGATGAAACCTTGTTCATAATCATACAGACCTTCTGGCAAGGGTTCGCTCGGTTTGATGGTGAGAGGCTCTTTCTGCGTGACGGTGATGGCTTCTTTTTTGAGCAGCCCGAACATGACCATGGTCAAAATCTTGTCAAGCGGTTCTTCCATGAGGATGCCGGCTTCTACCGCGGTCAGACCGCGCTTGATGCCCTGACCTTCGATGGAAATTTTGGGGGGCATGTAGGCCATTTTCCGTTTTTGTTCCGCCTTGGAACCTTTCACAATCCCAAGAATGATTGTTCCGACAAAGATCAACGCGCCAATGCAGCAGAAAACCGATCCGATTGAAAATGGAAAAGCTCCTGAGCCTGAGGATGGTTGTTCTTCTTGTTGTGTGTATTCTTCCTTGCTGCTGACAGCCTCTGCTGGAACCACGGACGCGGGAAAAGCCGTTCCGAAGTAGTAATTTGTGTGTACATTCGCGTTTTCGGTGTACCAGGAGTAGTACACCCGGCCATCCTGCGTGGTGGAGGCTTCTGGTTCGTCACTGCCCGGCCAACCCGATGGCGTGTAATAAACCCCATCGTTAACGCCAACATCGGGAGGGAGAATCAGAGTCATGCGGTACTTGGTCGCCGACGATCGGTCATATTCAGCGCCAAAGGTGTTGGGTGAAAACTGGAAATTGACGTAGTTGTCGCGGTCGCCCTGGTCATAAGGGAACAGGACGCCGGTGATCCCTGTAACAGTGGCGATCACGGTGCCAGTTTGCCCCGGTTGGATGGCCAGGTTTTTTAGCGCGAGCTCCGCGCCCCTCACGTAGGCGGAATTGCCAATCTGCGGAATGTTCTGACCATTGATCGTGCCGCTGATGTTTTTTATGCTGTATTGGGCAATTGGCAGACCGAGGTCAATAAAATCAATCGGATCAGCGGAGGGGTCATTGTCGAACACCATGTAATAGCGCAGCGTCAGGCTGCCGTCTTTTTCCAGGTAGGCTTCCACTTCGTACTCGCTCACCGTAAAGCGGTAAGTCTGCGCGGAAACCGCGGCAGGGAAAATTAGCGCGGCAACCAGCACTAACAACAAAATAAGGTTGCGTGTCTTTTTCATTTTTTTACCATTTAGGTTCTTCGGTCAATTGGTAGGTGGTTCCGCAACTGTGGCATGTAACAACAGGCGCGCCTTGAATCATTTTTATGTCATCGGCTGCCAATGGAGAACCGCAGGATTGGCATTTGATGGCATCCATCTTCACATTTCCGGGCAAGTCCACATTTAGTGAAATATTCTGGGTCGTTCCGGCTGCTTTAGCGCCAATGCGCGCGCCAAGGATGATGGCGACGAACGCGATAACCAATCCAACTATCCCGACGATCAACCAACTTGTACTCCCCGAAGGACTGAACGCGCCGAGTATAAACAGGAAAGACAAAACAATAAGAATTCCTGCAACAATATAGAGTATGGTTCTGGCTGCTTTCATCCTGTCACTCCTTTATTTGTCATTGTGGAATTTTTCACAACCTGGTAAATTTTAGTAGGAAATCGTATGGATTACCTAATATAATATAGATATCTAGTGTGATGATAACATCAAATTTGTATCTTGTCTGCGGGACGAGAGCAAACAAAGGATAAGGCGCATGGGTAAACGGGACATACCGGATATTGTAATTCAGAGACTGCCAGTATATCTGCAAGCACTCAACCAACTGCTTAGAGAAGGGCGCGGCATCGTCTCCTCGGCGGAGCTTGGGCACCTGGTGGACGTTTCCGCGGCGCAAATTCGCAAGGACCTTTCGAATTTTGGCGGTTTTGGCAAGCAAGGCAGCGGCTACAATGTCATCAGTCTTATTGAGAATCTGCGGGCTATCCTGAATCTGAACCAAATATGGCCGGTAGTAGTTGTTGGCGTTGGGAGTCTTGGCCAGGCTCTGCTGCGGTATCAGGGCTTTTCCCGCAAAGGTTTTGAAATTGTCCTGGCCTGCGACAATAACCCTGACCTGATTGGTACGAGCATAAGCGGGATTCAAATTAGTGACATTAGAAATCTTGAGGCAGACCTGGGGCGTTTAAATATCCAGATGGCAATTCTGACTGTTCCGGCAGGCTGCGCGCAAACGGTCACAGATATGCTGGTTTCTTACGGGATTAAAGCAATCTTGAATTATGCTCCGCTGGTGGTGAAGGTACCAAACAACGTACATGTCATCAACATCGACCCGGTCGTAAAGCTTCAGACCTTAACCTATTACCTGAATTCAGAAGATTAGGATAGTTCGCCCAGCAGGTGCAGCAGCACATCCAGGTTTTCAAGCCGGTCTACCCGGATTTTTAGCTTTCTGTGTTTGTCAGTTGTAAGCTTCAGCCATCCTTTTTCCACCTGGGTCGAGCTGATTTGGCTTAGGGGTAAAACAGAATTTCCAATAGTAAGAGTGTCCTGACTTAAAACGATTTTTTTCCCAAATGTAAGCTTGCCAGTTTTGGATAATTGTTCGGAGGCAAAATTCGCCAGAAACGGGAATGCTTTTTCACGCGTGCGGTTGACCAATTCTTCGAAGCGGTCCATGCGGGCTTCGATTGCCAGTTTGTTCCCAATCGCGTCAATTAACTCCATCTTTTCCTTGCGTCTGCCCGGTATGCCCAGGAAAGAGGCCCGAGAAAAAACCAGCTTTGCTTTTTCAAGGGAATCCCAACGGAGTTTCAGATCGCTGCTCCCATGCTGCTTGCGTATGCCATCCGGGAAAATGGAAATGGTGGTCTTTTTGCGGGGAAGGTTGGCGAAAAAGAGCCAGAACAGCAGCAAGAGCACCAACGGGAGCAAAATGATAAAGACTTTCCCGTTAATCCACAAGACCGACAGTCCAAATTTCTCTAAGCGCGGATAGAACCACTGCCAGGCAGAGTACCCAAACGTGCCCAACGCGATTAATAACACCAAACTCAGAAAAAAACGCCAGCCGCGGGCGCGGCGGTTCTTGCGATCTGTAAAAACTGCTTCTGGGTTTAGTTCTTGGGCTTGGGTATCCATTATTAGGCTCAGTTTTGTTGGCTGCGAAGAATCAGGTCAAGAATGCCAAAGGCTTTGGCGGTTCCTTCCACTGTGCAGGTAACTGGATTATCTACAATATAGGCGGGGATTCCCAGCGAAACCGTCAGATATTTATCCAAGCCCTTCAAAAGCGCGGTTCCGCCGCAAAGGGCTACGCCGCGGTCAATAATATCCGAAATGAGTTCTGGAGGTGTTTTCTCCAAAACGCGTTTTGCCGTCGCGGCAATTTCCTCCAGCGGAGCTTGCATAGCTTCCACAATCTCGTTTGTGGTCAGACTGACTGGCTTTGGAAGGCCAGTCACCTGGTCCTGCCCCTGAATCTCCATGGTCTTTTCTTCCTCGCTGGGAATTGCGGCCCCGATGCGAATTTTCAGGGATTCAGCGGTGGGTTGGGCAATAATCAAACCATATTTCTTGCGGACATACGCGCAAATCGCATCGTCCAATTTGAGTCCAGCTACCTGGGATGTTTCCGCGCTAACGATGCCCGTCATGGAAATAACCGCTGCCTGCGTGGTTCCACCACCAAGGGAGATAAGCATATTTCCAGTCGGGGTGTTGATCGGCAAGTCCACTCCAATGGCTGCCGCTAACGGTTGCGGGATCCAATTCACTTCCCGGCTGCCAGCCCCCAAGCCGGCTTCTTGCACGGCGCGGCGTTCCACGCTCGTAATGCCGTAGGGCACGCTGATGATGATTCGTGGGCGGAAAAAGATCGTGGGTCCTGTCACTTTTTTTATCAGAATGCCCAGCAATTTTTCGGTGAGCTCGTACTCGGCAATCACACCATTTCGTAATGGCCGCACCACTTCGATAGACTCAGGAACACGGCCAAGCATGCCTAAGGCTGTGGTCCCATATTCCACCAACTTCATTTCATTGGTAATAATCGCGACAATGGTGGGTTCCTGAACCAGGATCTGGTTGCCTTCCGCGATTTGCGTGTTAAATGTTCCGAGGTCTATGCCCAGTTCACGAGAAAATGCTGCCATGGATAATCCTATAAAAACAAAATTTAAATAATTTTACCATCCCTGAAAAGTTGCTGCGAAAACCGCCAAAGCACGGTGCCTCAACGGTTGAAGTATTGCAAGGCCACGCGAAGCTTTTCTTCAACCGTATCAGGTACGTCCTTAGGCAGCGCCTGGATGGCGGTTTGCGCTTCGACTATGCTGTAACCCAGCCCAACCAGGGCTTCCAAAACCTGGTCCTCAGCGGTGCTGGTGGCTTTACGCATATCAAAGCCGGCGTCCGCGCTGATGCGACCTTGCAAGTGGATGACGATTTTTTGGGCAGTTTTCTTGCCAATCCCAGGCACGCGGCTGAAAAACTCGGGCTGTTCACTGACAACAGCCGTGCGGATATTGTCGAGGGAAAGCGTGGAAAGAACAGCCATAGCCAACCTCGGACCGATTCCTTCAGCTCCAAGCAACAGCAAGAAAAATTGTTTTTCCTCCACTGTTCTAAAGCCAAACAACGCGAGCATGTCTTCACGAACAACTAAATAGGTATGCAGGAAAACAATGTCGCCCGCCTCAACTTCGGAAAGCACGGATTTTGTCACAGTCACATCAAAACCGATGCCCTGAATATCAAGAATGAGGCTGTCGGTATGTTTGGATTGTACTTTGCCAGTAATGGACGCAATCATAGCTGTGCTGTCCTTCGCGCGCGATGTTGATTATAAATTTCATACAGGATTATACCCGCGGCCACAGATAGATTGAGCGAATCACAAGCGCCTTCCATGGGTATGCGCACAATCTGGCTGCATAAAGAAAGATATCCGGGCGGCAGTCCTTCCCTTTCACTGCCCAACAGCAGAAGGGAGGGGTGGTGATAGTGAGCGTGCGCGTAATCCTGCGCGCCTTTATCGGAGGCGCCAATGATAGAAATTTCGGGATGGTTGGCAGCCCACTGCTGAAATTCGACGAATTTGGATTTGATCAGCCGAATGGTAAATATAGACCCCATTGAGGCTTTCACCGCTGCCGAATCGTAAGGGTCGGTGCAGTC
>Ga0208040_1004269_pt1 | contig 10990 bp, 15 predicted proteins | sample AD_UKC083_MetaG_FD_184431 | JGI IMG/M metagenome (GOLD analysis project Ga0208040, IMG submission 184431) | Active sludge microbial communities of municipal wastewater-treating anaerobic digesters from USA - AD_UKC083_MetaG (SPAdes) (version 2) | ecosystem: Engineered > Bioreactor > Anaerobic >... | reverse complement strand
CAGGGAGCAGCTACAGGAGCGAGGCTACAGGGCTAAGGCTAAGAGCCTCAACGATGCGGATAAGGCAGCGATACAGGGAGCAGCCTCCCACTACTTAGACCTCTTAGAGCTTGCTTTCCTCAATGGGGTAGGGCTACTCAGGTACGAGGAATATAAGAGTCTACAAGATGAGGAGGGAGGCTTTAAGGAGAACTTCTACTATAGGGACGCTTACGATGAGGCTCTTACGGAGTTTGAGAGTATCTACCTACTCTTAGATAACGTAGTAGCTCCTTTCTACACAGATGGGACAGCGAGGGAGGCTATAGACTTCCTGAGCAAGTTTTATAAGCGTATCTTCGAGGAGGGATATTTCACGGAGACACTAAGAGGAACAAAGTTTAACTACCTAATAGAGGAGGCTAACAGATGAACTATAACTTAGGCTTAGAAGATTGGTTAGGCGTTAAGGAAAAGGAGGATAGATACCTTAGCGAACTGAGGAGTATAACGGCTCTACCTGAGGACAGGGAGGGGCTTATATGGGCTTACGCTCTTCGCTTTATCCCGATGGCTATAGAGGAATATACGGAGTACACCGAGATAGAGACAGAGGAGAACGTAGAACGGCTTATAAGGAAGTACGGAATAAGGGAGCAAGCCCAACGAGCGAAAGGAAACAAAGAAAGGGAGCTATCCCTATTACATAGCCTCCTAAGAAATAAAGACCTCCAAGAGGATAATATAACCCTCCTGATGGACTTTGTAGAGGTAAAGGCTACGGAGTTTGTAACGAGCAAGCGGAACAGGCTCAGGGCTAAGGCTCTTCTCCTGATGGGGGAGGAGCAGCTTAACGGAAAGGAGTTAGCCTACCTCAGGGGAGAGGGCGAGTTTTGGTATAACGAAACGGAGGAGGAATAAGTATGTTAGGAGAACGTATAACAGGCGAGAGAAGAAAGACCTACCTCAACATAAAGGAGGGGGCTATAGTAAGGCGCACTCCTGAGGGAACGGAGGAACGCTACTCTTATGTAGAGGGACGCTTAGAGGCGATGAGCCAAAAGGAGCGAACCTTTAGGGGAGAGGTAGTAGTTTATTGGTATATAGACCTCAGGGACGGAGATAGCGGAGAACTCTACTCTTTGGGCTTTCCCTACGCCTCTAACACCTTTAAGAGCATAATTCTACAGCTTGCAAGTAAGGAGGGCTTAGAGAGCCTGAAAAACGGCTCTACGCTCAGGATAGAACCCTACACTAAGAACGGCTACGATAAAGTACAAGTTTGGGGCGATGGCGTTAAACTCGATTGGGTAAGTAGGCAGCTCCCACCGATAGAGGAAACGACCATAGGAGGGCGTAGAGTTAAGGACGATACTAAGAGAATGGCTTATATTTCCTCTTTGGCTGAGGAAGTAAGGAACAGCCTCAACGGAAATAAGTAATTTAGTAATAAAGTTTACCTATATTATGGAAGAGAAACAGAACGACAGAAAGGAGCTTAGAACCTCTTTCGATATGGTTACTTTCGCCACAGCGATAGAGACCTTAAAGAAAGGAGAGGAGACTATAGCAAGCCTCGCAGAAAGGTACGAGGAGGGAGACAAAAGGAGAGAGACGCTTAACGGACTGAGCAGCACCTTTGCAAGCTCCTACGACAAGTTAGCGGAGGTAATAGGCAGCGACTTTGTAGAGTGCGCTATAAACGTAATAAGACAAAGATAACGGACGATGGGCAACAATTTAGACAGCTTTAAGGAGTACGAGTTATTTCCCTCCCTCTACGAGAGGATAGATACGGCTTTCCCTGAGCTACACTTCAAGAGAGTAGGAAGCCGATGGGAGAGTAAGCACCACTTAGACGGAAGCAGGGACAGCCAAAACAAAGCTATTTCCTTTGTGTACGAGAATAGGAAGTTTATGGCTATAGACCACGCAGCGGACGAAAAGAAAGGGCTTATAGACCTGTATATGAGCCTCAACGGAGCGGACTTTATTACAGCCCTGAAAGCCTTAGCGGAGCTTTGTAACCTTACCATCCCAAACAGCGATAGCGAGGAATGGAGGGAGTACGAGGAGCGACAGGCGAACAGGGAACACGCTAACGACACCTTTATAGCGGAGCTTTGGAAAGATACCGATGAGGCTAAGAGAGTACGCTCCTACCTCAGCTCTCGCAGATGGACGGAGGAGGATATAAGGAAAGCGGAGTTAGGGCTTATAACGACCGCTATACGCTCCTCTCTTCCTGATGGGGATAGTTATAAGGGCGTAGTAAAGGACAGCTCAGGAAGCATAATAGGAGGCGTAGGAACTACCCACCTCCTAACCATCCCTTACAGGAACGGAAGCAGGCTTTTAGGCTTTAAGTTTAGGGAGGTAGTAGAGACCTCTACAGGAACAAAGTACCTAAACAGCTACGGACTACAGAAGAGTAGCGGACTTTTCGGGATAGGGATAGGCGTTAAGGATATAGTAATAGTAGAGGGCGAGTTAGACGCTCTCCACGCTAAAGTATTGGGGGTAGATAACGTAGTAGCCACTACAGGAGGAAGAGCCTCAGAAACACAGATAGCGGACGCAAAGAAGAGGGGAGTAGAGAAGTTTACGCTACTCTTCGACAATGACGAGAGAGGGCGCAGCTTTGTAATACCAACCATAAAGGCTATACAGGAAGCAGGGGGAAGTATCTATATAGCCTCTCTTCCTGATGGGGCTAAGGACTTAGACGAATACTTAGCAGCCCACACGATAGAGGACTACAAAAAGAACGTAGTAGGAGAGGCTCTTAGTTACTCTACCTACCTCCTGAGCGACATAGTAAGACGCTACTCAGAGAGAGAGGATAAGGAGGGCTTACTTACCCTTAAGGATAGGGAGGACTTCTTTAACGAAGTGGAACGGCTACTTAACTCCCCATATATAAAGCCCTACGAGAGGGAGGATATATACAAGCTCTTAGAGCAGTACGGAGAGAGCCTTAACTTCAAGGTAGAGGACTTTAGGGAGTGGGCAGATAAAGCCTACCTCAGGACACAGGAGGCGAACAGGGCGAAAGCCGTAAAGGAAGCCTCAGCGAAGATAACGGAAGCTCTTAGCGATGGGCGAACCGATGAGGCTCTTAGCCTGATGAGGGAGACAGCCACGAAGCAGAGCGCACAGGAGAGGGCAGTAGAGTACGCCCAAGTATTTGCGCCCTCCACGCCTCAGGAGTACGCTACTTTCCTCTCAGAGATTAAGGAGGGCATTCCTACAGGCTACCTGTTTGAGCAGGGAAAGCAGAGGGAGGAGCTTACCCTTAACTCAGGCTTAACCTTTATTTGTGGCTACAGGGGACACGGAAAGACCTCTTTTCTGAATAATATAGCCCTGAACGAGGCACGGAGGAACGTAGCCTTAGGGAATGGGAAGAGCGTTTTATACTTCTCCTACGAGGTAGATAAGAGGAGGCTTATAACCGACCTCCTAAATACCTTTGTGAACGATGCGGATATAAGCCGTACCCCATCCGATACAATACTTTCCTACTTCAAGGGGAAAAGTAGTACTTATTTCAGGAACGAGAGGCGCACAGATGGGAGGACACACTACGAGAACTTTGTAACCCAAAAGGATAAATTCTTTAGGGAACTCCTTAGTAGCGGAGCTTTGACTATAGTAGATGAGAACTACAGAGTAGAGAAGCTCTTAGACGCTATTAAGTACTACCTCTCTACCCGAACCGCCTCTATAGTCTGTATAGACTACGCTCAGTTAATCTACAGCGAGGAATATAGCAGACAGCGCACGGAGGAGATAAAGAAAGTAGTAAACGACATTAAGGACTTCGCTAACAGGGAGGGAATACCCTTTGTTTTGGCAGCTCAGTTTAACAGGGAGGTAGATAGCCCTATAAGCGTAGATACGAAGAACATAGGCGAGGGAGGCGATTTTGAGAGGATAGCCGACACCTGTATAGGGCTTTTCAACCTTAAGGAGCTACACCCACTCCCAAAGAATAAGGACGAAGAGAAAGCAGCTAAGAAACTACTCTCCGACTTAGGAGCAGCCACCTACGGACAGGGCGAGGAACTTAAGCCCATACAGGGAAAGCTATTTGTTAGGCTGATGAAGCGGAGATACGGCTACTATCCCTTAGACACTATCTTAGAATGGGAGGGACGTACTAAGTACATTAAGCCGAACTTCGAGGAGGCTCTAAGCACTCAGGCACAGCAAACGGAACTCTTTAGCGAGACACAGGAGGACGCTCCCTTTTAATAGGTAATTAAGTAATAAAGTTTACCTATATCCTAAGAGTATGATACGAGAGCTTATAAACCGCCTTTTCAGGAAGAAAGCAGCCTCAGCCTACACAGAGGAGGAGGCTCTACAGATAGGGAGGCACTTTAATTTAGAGAGAGAAGTAAAGGACGCTCTCAGGTATGGGCTTTCCCCTGATGAGGCTTTAGAGGAGTGGGATATTTACCCCTACACGGAGGAGCAGTTTAAGGAATGGATAAAAGAACCAAAACAAGTATAGAAGTATGATAAAGACAGACCTAAAGGAGGTAGGGGCTATAGAACTTATAGAACACCTCCGAGAAACAGAGAGTAACGAGGTAGAGCTAAACCCTCACGGCTCTAACCCTTTCGGCTTTGACCTCTACTTTGTCCCTGTAGCTAACTACGCCTCCCATATCTCGAATATAGAGGTAATAGTTAGATGGGCTGAGGCTCACAGGCACACTATAAGCGTGAACTACGACACGGAAAAGGAGGCGATAGTACTACGCTTAAAGAGGCTCTTCCCTGATGAGGAGTATAACGAAGAGGAGATTATTTTATGAGCCTACAGGAAGCAAAAGAGCCTCATCCCTACACGAACTCCCAAGCAAGTAACAGCATAGGAGGGGATAACGTAGTACTTTGCGCCCTCGATGGGGGAGCAGCCGTTAGGGGAGATAACAATACGATAAACGAAGCCTCCGTTATACTTCGCTTTCTCTCCATCATAGAGGAGCAGGGCAGAACCATAGCGAGGCTACAGGAGGAAGTATTAAGGCTCTCAGGGCTGAGGCTGAAAGATACAGGAGAAACAGCTTAAAATAATTTGGTATGGTACGGATAATAGCAGTAGCGAACCACAAAGGAGGAGTAGGAAAGACTACCTCAGTAGCGAACATAGGGGCAGCTCTCGCACGGAAAGGGAAGAGAGTACTCCTTATAGATTTGGACGCACAACAAAACCTAACTTTCTTCTTCCTGAAAGACGGAGCGGACGAAGAGGAGGTAAGCGTTTACGATGCACTTAAGGGAGAAGCAGCTCTCCCGATAGTACACGTTAAGGAGAACTTAGACCTTACTCCCTCTTCCATAGACTTAGCGAGGGCAGAGTTAGACCTTAGCGGACGTATAGCGAGGGAGTATATACTTAAGAACCTCTTAGCGGACGTAGCAGGGAACTACGACTATATTTTGTTAGATTGTCCTCCCTCCTTAGGGATAATAACCTATAACGCCTTAGTAGCAGCTACAGACCTCTATATAACCCTCACGGCTGAGGCTCTTCCCTACAAGGGCTTAACGATGTTAGAGGAGGTAGTAGGGGAGCTTAAGGCACTTAACAGGGGCTTAGAGATAAGCGGAGTATTCATTACACGCTACAATAATAGAAGCCTCAACAATATGGTAGTGGAACAGATAAGGGAGAGATACGGCTCTAAGGTATTCTCCACGAAGATAAGGGAGAACATAGCAGTAGCGGAAGCACCCTTAGAGGGAAAGGATATATTTACCTACGCTCCTGAATGTAACGGAGCAAAGGACTACGAAGCACTAACGGAGGAGATAATAAGAAAGTACGAACTTAAACAATAAACTACGATGGCAAAGAAAGACAGATTAAAGAGCCTGTTAGGGGCTATAACCGAAACGCCCATACAGGAACAGCCTCAGGAGGAAGTAACAGCCTCAACGATGGAAGAGGATAAGAGCGTACCCTCCGACCTGATACAGGAGTTAGGTATTACTCCCGAAATGGAGGAGCAGCTTAACGAAGTACGGAGAGCGAGGACAGGCAGACCGAGAGGACGGAAGAACGGAAACCCCAAACCGAGAGAGGAGAGGGCTACTTTCATAGTGGATAAAGACCTTACCCGAAAACTCAAATATATAGCCCTGATGGAGACGAAGCTCTATAAGGACGTTATAAGCGAAGCCCTAAGCAGCTATATAGAGCGATGGGAGGGCGAGAACGGAACTATAAACCTACCCAAAAAGAAATAGCGATGAAAGTAATAAACGAAGTAAAGTTATTCAGTACAAAGGAGCTTTCCAACCTGTTAGGAGTAAGCGAGCGTACTATATCCATAATGAGGACTAACGGAGTACTCCCCTACACACGGATAGGGAGAGGCTTATTTACCTCAGAGGAAGCCTTAGCGGAGTATCTTAACGGAAAGACCACCGAGATAAAGAGACGGAAGAGAAAGGAAGAGGAAATATAGGTAAACTAATAACAAAGTAAACCTATTTTATTTCGATAATTCCTACATTACAGAAATAAGAAAATATAGTAATACAAGAAAGTAGAACTAAAAGGAAATTATATGATACGGAAACGAGGCTTTAGAACCTACGAGGAGGCAGCAAAGGAGGCTCAGGCTCTTTTGTGGAAGAACAGGGAGAGCGAGGGAGAACTCACTACTATAGAGCATACCCGAAAAGACAGAGAGGGGAAGCTAATACCCTTTGCCTACATAGAGGACAAAGAGACAGGGGCAACGGCTTATATATCCTCCATCTTCACGGAACAGGAGTATAGTATTACCTACCTTTCAGGCGATGAGGCTAAGGATAGTAATAGAACGTACCCCTTTAGGGACGTAGATAAGGAGGCTATTCCTTTCCTTTTGGCTATTCATACTCCCATCTTCAAGCCAACGAAAGAGATAACTCCCGATGAGGCTCTAACTCCTGATGGGCTTACGGCTATCTTCGCTTTCTTTGGAGAGGACAGGGAGGGAGCAGCCACAGGAGGAGGCTTTCTTACCAAAGAGGAGGTAGAGGCACAGGCGTACACCATAGAGACAGCTTTCGAGTATTGGGAGGAGAAAGGCAGCGTAGAAGTAGGCTCTCTCCTTTGCCTACCTTTCCCGAAAGCACTAACGGAACTCACAGGAGTAAAGGTAAAGACACCATCCGACTACGCTAAGGGAATATCTAAGCTCCTGAAAGCGGAACTAACGGAGGAACAGGAGGCGCACGTTAAGAGTACTTTCCTCTTCTTTGCCTCAGAAGCACTACTAAGGTACGCTATATATGAGTTTTTCAGGACTGAGGACTATAGCCACCTTAAGAAAGTACTCTCCTCCTTTAGGAAGTTTTACCTCTCCCCGAAATGGGAGGAGGAGTTTACCCTTTACTACGGCTACAGGAATATAGGGGATAGAGAGCTATTTACTACGGAGGAGTACGTTATAGCTAAGTACCTCTCCAAGTGGAACGCTAATATAGTGGGAAACCCGAACCGATTAAAGGATATAGCGGACTACACAGGAACACCGCTTAACCTGATGGGAAAGGCGTATAAGATAAAACATATTTGGGACTTCTAAGAAAGGAGGGCGAACAATGACGGACAGAGACACCGAGAACAGGATAATAGAGCTACGAGCGAGGGGGAAAAGCTACTCTACTATAGCCTCAGAGTTAAAGATAGGGAAGCAAACCGCCTTAGACGTATGCAAGAAGTATAAGGAGCAGATAGCCACCTTACAGGCTTTGGAGTTAGAGCAGCTCTACGAGGAGCAGAGAATAACCTCACAGGAGCGTATAACCGCTATAGCCTCCCTGATGCACAGAGTAAGGGAGGAGATAGACAGGAGAGACCTTACCCAAGTGCCTACGGAGAAACTTATAGACCTCTACTTAAAGCAAGCCTCTACCCTTAAGGAGGAGATAATAGAGCCGAACTTCCAAAGCAGCGAGGAACAGGCGAGAGACAGACAGGAGAGGGAGTACTTAGACAGGCTTACGGCTACTTCCTGAATACCAAAGTAAGGACGTTATAAGACCGATTTATAAATAGGTAATTTAGTAATATAGTAACATAGTTTACCCATATATGGAGAACAATATAACCGCCTCCGATGTTAAACGCCTGATGCTACAGAGCTACAGACGCTTTACTAACGGAGAGATAAGCGAGAGCAAAGCCTTTAAGGAGAACGCCCTCTTAGGGAATATCCTTAAGGCGATAGAAGTAAGCGAGACAGAAGAACGGCTTAAGGCGATAGAGAACGCCCTCAGCCTCAACACCGATAATAACAGCTACGAAGATGAGTAAGAAGAGCCTCAGCAAAAGAGTACAGGAGCTTATAAGTACGGCTACGCCAAGACAAAAAGCCCTGTTAGTCTGTAAAGATTGGACGGACGCACACTTAGGAGACAGGAAACCGCTACTCACGGAGGAAGAGACTATAGCCCTCAGGGATAGCCTTAAGAGCAACGAGGAGAAAACGGAGTATAACAAATGGATAGGCGTATATAACACCTATAGGGAGCTTACTCCTGTTTTCGGCATAGTCTATAAGGAGTACCAAACAGCAGCGGAGAGAATGTTAGGTTACTTAAAGAAGTGGGAAGCCTACGACAATGAGGAGAACCACCTTATAACCATCTACGAGGAACTAAAGAGCCTCAACGACAAAGAGACCTTAGACGCATACTTTAAGGCTCTCTCCTACCTCTCCTTTCCTGATGCAAAGTTAATCATAGCGGAGGACGGCTACCCCGAAATAGATATAACGAAGCTCTACGAGAGAATACAGGAGGAGGCTAAAGAGGTATATTCCCACTACGCCATAGCAAAAGCGATGGTTATAGTAGTGGAGGAGTACACCAAGAAAACACGCTCTAAGGACTTCCGACCTGATATTATGATAGAGAGTATAGACTACATTAAGGAGGACTATAGCCAAAGAGTAGCACCACGATACAGCCGTAAACTCCTGAACGAGAAAAAGGAGAAAGGTATAAGGCTTTCTAAGGACGAAGTACGGAGAGCCGTTTACCCATCCTACGAGGAAATAACTCCCTCAGAGGAGTATTTAGACATTTTCAGGGGAAAACTTAAAGACATCATAGCGAGCAATGGGAGATAAGAGCTTTGTTAAATACAGCACAGGAGCGAACAGGATAGCCGAAAGCGAACATAGAGGCTACTCCTATAAGACAGCTACGAGCCTCATCGAAAACGTTATAGCAAAGAAAGAGTTTAGCCTCTTCTCAGAGATAGAAACAGATGGGCAGTTAGCCGTAACTTCCGCCTCTCAGGAGTATGTAGATAGGAGGGGGAAGAGGGTAAACCTTACGCCTATCCAAATGAAGTTAGTAACGGCTTTCGCTCAGGTAATAGACACCCTGTTAGAGAAAGACGGAGTAAAGGACTACGTTAAGAAGCTACCCTCCCATATAGAGGACAGGCAGACAGGAAAGGACGGACGGAAAGCGAAGCTCCCGAACTCTATAAGAGCCGTTATAGACATACCCGAACTTACTAAGCTGATGTATAGCACCTCCCGAATAGGAGGAAAGCAAGCGGACAAAGTAAGGGAAGAGATAAAGAAGCTATCCGAACTTACTCAGGTATTCAAGTTTAAGGACGATAGGGGAGGAACGCTTATAATAGAAGCTCCCCTTATACAGATAGGAAAGGCAGTAAGGTACGAGACGAAGAACGGAGTAACGAAGCTCAATAAAGTAGAGATACACTTCGAGGACGTTTTTGTATATGAGATAAACGACCGCTATAGCCTCAGCCCTATAACGCTCCTACAGCTTTGGAACGATACAGGAGTACAAACGGAACTCTTTACGATGTTACTCTTTCTCCTCCAAAGTGTAAGGGGAAACCATATAAGCCACTCCAAGCGGATAGTAGCCGACAGGAGGAGGGAACTCCTTAAGGAGAAGAAAGACAAAGAGGAGATAAAGGGAGAGTTAGAAGCCCTGAGGAAAGACACTCTAACCTATAAGGAGAGTATTACCTCCCTGTTAGAACGCTTAGGAACGGAGAAGTATAAGGACAAAGGGAGGTATATACGCCTCAACGTAGTAAAGAAAGACCTAAAGCAAGCTACGGACGCTCTTATAAAGATGGGTATAATATCCGAATACTACGAGACCTTAGGCAGCTCAGGGGATAAGGTATGTAACTTTGTTATAAATGATAGATGGCTTATAGATGAGGCTAACAGGATAAAGGCGTTACTATCTCCCAAACGCATTTGTTATAATTAGCCAGTTGCAGCAGGCTTGAGTACTAATATTACCAAAATCAAACCCAAACCGACCGGAATCAAAGTAATATCGACCAACCACAAGATTTTCTTATAAGGATTTGTGCTTTAGATTAAAAAATATTAAATTTGTTAACGGTTTTACAAGATGGAATAATCAGGTTCGTTGTAGAGGTTCAAATTATGTTTTTTTATTATAGCTATTTTTTCACGTTTCTAGATCAGATCTTGTGTAATTATTTATATGGAATAGAGTAACCTATTAAAAATCAATACTATGGAAAAATTATGTAATTGTTATGCTCAATCTGAAAACCAGATTAAGCAGGAAATCTACATTCCACCGGTAATAACCGTTTTGGAAATCACTCTTGAAAAAGGCTTTGCGGCCTCTTCCGCCTCGGGCACTGAAGATTGGGGATCACTAACCTGGTAAAAGAAAGTATTATGAAAGATTTAATTAAAATTTTATCTGCCGTTCTGCTTGTAACGGCCATCAATGCGTGTACTTTACAGGAAGTGCCTGATCCAACGAATGGGGGAGGAGCTATAACGATTACAGCCCAAACCGTACAGGAACAAGATGTAACGAATACGCCTGGAACAAAAACCACCTTAAGCGGTTATGAGACGCACTGGGTTGCCAATACGGATAAAATCGGCATCTTTTCACCCCAGGCAAGGACTGCTGATGGTGGCGATACCCCGGTACAAAATGCCGAATTTACAGC
>Ga0208040_1004265_pt1 | contig 10994 bp, 10 predicted proteins | sample AD_UKC083_MetaG_FD_184431 | JGI IMG/M metagenome (GOLD analysis project Ga0208040, IMG submission 184431) | Active sludge microbial communities of municipal wastewater-treating anaerobic digesters from USA - AD_UKC083_MetaG (SPAdes) (version 2) | ecosystem: Engineered > Bioreactor > Anaerobic >... | reverse complement strand
CCGGAAGAGGGCATCGAAAAAAGATGCCATGTTGAAATACTAAGATTTGAAGAAGTGGAAAAAATAATAAAGGCATGCGCTTCCATCGGTATTAAAAAGGTAAGATTTACCGGAGGCGAGCCCCTTATTTTAAAAGGCATAGATAAGCTTATAAAGAATACTTCTTTAATACAAGGCATTGAGGATATTTCCATAACTACAAACGGAATACTCCTTGCTGACATGGCAGATGAGCTAAAAAATGCCGGGTTAAAGCGTGTAAATATAAGCATTGATACGTTGAACAAAGAAAAATTCAAAGAAATAACACGCCTTGGAGATATAGGCAAGGTTTTTTCTGCAATAGAAAAATGTATGAGTATCGGCTTAGTTCCGGTTAAATTGAATATTGTGCTCATGAAAGGAATAAATGATGACGAAATAGGAGATTTCTTAAAGCTGACCACGGACAACCCCATACAGGTAAGGTTTATAGAGCTTATGCCCATCGGCGAAGGAACCAGGTATTTTGAAAAATGCAGCATGAAGGTTGAAGAAATATTGGAAAGATATCCTGAACTGATTCCCGTAGAGGATGACAGCAAGGTTGCTTCTGTTTACAAGCTGCCCGGTGCAAAGGGGTCAGTGGGACTTATAAGTCCTGTAAGCTGCAAGTTCTGCAGCGGCTGCAACAGAATCAGACTTACTGCAACAGGCACAATAAAACCATGCCTCCATTCAGCTGAGGAAATAAACCTAAAGCCATATTTAAATGATGAACAAAAGCTGATTGAAGTTATTGAAGATACTGTTTATAATAAACCTGAAGAACATCATTTGGAAACAGACGGCAAAAGCGATACGGACAGGATGATGTTCCAAATAGGAGGTTAATATGGACTTAACTCACATTAATGAACAGGGCAGAGCTAAAATGGTTGATGTAAGCAGCAAGGAAGAAACATTGAGAGAAGCTGTGGCATACGGCTGTGTTTACATGAAAAGCGAAACCCTCCAAAGAATAAAGGAAGGGACTATCAAAAAAGGAGATGTTCTTTCTGTGGCACAGGTAGCAGGAATTATGGCTTCCAAAAAAACCTCCGATATAATCCCCATGTGCCATCCAATTATGATTTCCGGCTGTGACATAAATTTTAATCTTAATTTTGATGAAAACAAAGTTGAAATAACATCAACTGTTAAAACCACAGGCCAGACAGGGGTTGAAATGGAAGCACTGACAGCGGTTGCAGCTGCAGGACTGACAATATACGATATGTGCAAAGCAATAGACAGAGAAATGATTGTTTCAGATGTAATGCTGATGAAAAAATCCGGCGGCAAGTCAGGAACATTTGAGAGAAAATAAAACTATAGAAACCAAAAAGCCACTAAAACTTTTATGCAGGTCAGTATTATTTGAAATAAAATGATAAAGAAATGGAGAATAAAATGGCAAAAGTATTAGCTGTAAATATAAGCGAAAAAAAAGGGGTTGTGAAAAAGCCCATCGATAAGGGTTACTTTGAAGTAGACCACGGTCTTGTGGGGGATGCCCATGCAGGAAACTGGCACAGACAGGTGAGCTTATTGGGGCAAGAAAGCATCGACAAAATTAACAAGCAGGATATTAAAGGTTTGTGCGTTGGAGTCTTTGCAGAAAATCTTACAACTGAAGGGATTATTTTATACCAGCTTCCAATAGGTACAAAACTGAAAATAGGGGAAACCGAAATGGAAGTTACCCAAATAGGCAAGGAATGCCATACAGGCTGTGCCATAAGAGAGCTAGTTGGTGACTGTGTAATGCCGAGAGAAGGAATATTTACAAAGGTTTTAAAACCCGGATGGATTAAAACCGGGGATGAAATTGAGGTAATAGATTAATTAAAGTTAGATAATATATGACTGTTGCTGTAATGTAACAGTTTTTTTATATGTGAAAAAGTACGGTTATAAAAATTAGATGTATTTGAAGTTTTGCACTAATAAAAATAGACGAATAGACGAATAGACGAAAAAAGGAAATTTAATGGAAATATTCTACCAAAATTATCTAAAATATAGTATAATAATAATGAAGGTTTTATGAATTGAAATTATTGGTATTAGCAAGAAAAAATCAATATTAAATAATTTTAGAAAAACCATATAGTTGTCCTGATTATGGGACAGATAAAAATATATAATCATAACAAAAGTTACAAAAATTATCAAATCATATTTAGCTAAGAATTGCCAGATTATAAAATAATCTTTCTTTGTCAGAATTCTTATTAAATTAAAGAATAAGGAGTAATTATGAGAGCAGAGATTAATTTCGACTTAGATAAACCAGTTAGTATACCAATTCAGTATAATCATATTGTACAAGCCATCATATATTCTTGGATAGCAGATGAAAAATTCAAAAACTTTATTCACAACAAAGGATATAAATTTGAAGAAAGAACATATAAACTATTTACCTTTTCTAAGATAAATGGAGCGTTTAGAATGGACAAAGAAAATCGCAAAATGACCTTTTTTAAAGACATGAGGATTACGATTTCATCGGCAGTTGATGAATTTATGGAGTATTTATTAAGCAGTGTTTTAATTGAAAGTAATCCGATAAACATTGGCGGGGCAAATGTAGAAATAAGCAGATTAGAAGTTAAAGAATCACCTGAACTACATGATAAAGTCCAGATTTATACATTATCTCCCGTTACCGCTTATTCAACTATAGAAAATAAAAAGACAAAATTCTATAATCCCTTTGATATGGAATTTAGCCAGTATATAAGGAATAATCTTTTACATAAATACGAAGCTTTTTATAATGAACAACCAAAGAACTCTGAATTTACAATAAAACCTATAGGTGCAGTAAAGGAGGCTAAGGTTAATTTTAAAGGATTTCATATATTGGCTTATAATTGTGAGATGGAAATGGAAGGAAGTGAAGAGTTATTAAAGATGGCATACGATGCAGGGATAGGAGGCAAGAATTCTCAGGGCTTCGGTTGTATTGAAATAAGGGAGGTTGTATAAATGGATATACCAAATATTATGGCAGGGTATGGTGAAGATTCAGGATCATCTATATTAGATGCGTTAATTAAACCAGTATCCGTTAAGTCAAAAGATAAGAAAAAAGACTTATTAAATGTTTTTATTAACCTTAACATTGATAATAAGATTATAGAGTTTAGTATAATTCCATACGATAATGAAAGTGAAAAAAAATATAATTATTTTGGAAACAATTCTGCAGCTTCCAAACAGATGTACGCAACAAGGGATGTTAACAGTCTTATTAATTTTTGGGTAGGACGTCCAAAAGGTATATTAAAAAACGTTTTAGATTCATTAGGGGAAGGTGAATTAAAGGAGCTCTTGAATAAGTGCTATGAATTAGGATTATTTGATGATAATGGTTTAAATACAGATTTAATATTGTTACCTAATAAAGAATTAAAAGTGTCTATTGATTCAAAAAAGAAAGATATATACTTAAATAATGAAATGATCTCAAGCGAAGAATTAATAAATAAATGCATAAATATAGGTTTGAGCTCAAAGGTTGTTTTAGTAATACCGTGTATAATTGAAAATAAAAACAAGGTGACTATTTCTACCCATGAAGACTATATTAATATGATTATAAATTCATTAAAAGGATCAAAATCAAGTGCAGGCGTATGTCATATATGTGGTCAAAAACAAACTGACATAAATACAAAGGAATATAGTTCAAGATTAAGTAGAAGTAGTATATGTAAAGTGTTCGTAACAACTACAGTAAATTATGCCCCATTATTTTCTAAAGATGGTCATCAAAGAAATTATGCTATGTGCAAGGAATGCTATGAAAAATTGAAAATTGGTGAAAAAAAAGTAATGAATGAATTTAAAATTAAAATAGCAGGCGAGGATAGTATAATATTATTTGAGGGAATTATTAATCCATTGGGAAAAAACAACATTGAAAAAATAAAAAAAGGGATTGACTTAGTTTTTAACCCAAGAGAAACTCAAGATTGGATTGAAGGGTTTAAATTTGAATTATCAGAATTTCAAAATGTGGATTTGTATGAATTTAATATAATATTTTATAAGACAGACGGTAAATCAACTATTATTAATAAAACAATAGAAAATATTTCAAGTATACGATTTGAATATATTAAAAATGCCTTTGAGGAAGTAAGAATAATTTTCGATGAAAAATTAAAAATTTTCACATTGGGTAGCATATATAGCATTGTTCCGGTATCGACTAATAATAAAGGTATACAAATAAACATCGCAAGGTTGTTAGATTTATATAGTGCGATAATTAAAGGTGAGTTGATTGATAGGAATCTTATCTATGATTTAGCCTGTGAAGCATTGGATAGGGGGTTAAATGAATTAAGGTCATCAACAGTAAGAAATTATAGGAATCTATATAAACTAACCTATTTGCATGATAAAGATTACGGCATAGATATATATATAAATAAAATAATGATGTCATATATTGCACTTTTTCATGTAATGCAAAAATTGAATATTATAGATAAGGAGGTTTTTAAAATGAATGACAGAAGTGATATTGGTACAGATTTACCTACAAGCATAAAGGAGAGTGAAGAATTTTTAACACTACAGGGATTTTCACATGAAGCAAAGGGATTATTTTATCTTGGTGCGTTATTATATCAAATTGGTAATGCCCAGTATAAGCAAGATCACAAAACAAAACCGATATTAGATAAGATTACATATTCGGGTATGAATAATTATGACGTTTTAACATTATACATGGAAATTCTAGAGAAAATAAGACAGTATAAAAAGTATGTTAATCATTGGCTATGTGAGAGGATAGAAAAGCAACTGCATTGTTATTTAGGAAATTTAGAAAATGTTAAGTTATTTAATGAGAAGGAAAATGTTTTTTTTATCATGGCTGGCTATGCATATTGTGTAGATAATTTTAAAAAAGTAGCAATTAATGAAGATAAAAATAATGAAATGGAGGATGAAAGTAATGATAAAGAATAATAGCGACTTTTTATTTTTATTTGATGCAATTAACACTAATCCAAATGGAGACCCTGACCAGGATAATAAACCACGTATGGATTATGAAACAAAAACACTGCTTGTAAGTGATATAAGAAGAAAACGCGACGTAAGAGACTTTTTATCAAACAAGGGATATCCGATATTTGTAAATACATTAAATGATACAAAAGTTACAATGGAAAAAATGTTTGAAAGTGTATTAACACAGTATAATCTAAAAAAAGATTCTTCAATAGAGGGAAAAGTAAATGTAATATTAGACAATATGATAGATATTCGTATGTTTGGAAGTGCAATGGCTGTTGGCGGAATAACTAAAACATTTACCGGTCCAATTCAAATGAGCTGGGGCTACTCTCTTAATCCGGTAGATATGATTAAATCTAATTCTATAGTTACTATAATGAATGATGATAATTCTACATTTGGTAAAATGTATAAAATTCATTATGCTTTAGTTGCTCACAGTGGAACGGTAAATAAATTTGCAGCGGCTAAAGCCCGTCTTAGCGAAGATGACAAGGTGATATTTTCTAAGGCGTTAGTTCAATCTATGATGAATAATTTAACGCATAGTAAGCAAGGACAACAACCATTACTGTATATGGAGGTTATTTATAACGAAAATTTTGATGGGTATTTAGGAGATATTAGAAGATTTATAAAAGCAGAAATGAAAAAGGAAAATTCAATTAGAAGTATTGATGAAATAACTGTTGATTTTAAAGATTTAACAAAAGTTATAAATGATATGAAAGCTAAGGGATATATCAAAGATGTTATAATATGGACTAGCCAGTTGGTAAAGGGATTTAAAAATCTTCCTGAAGCAAGAGAGGTTGATTTATTGTTTCCAATTAAGTAAATAGGGTGGTGAAGCAAATGGAAGTTATTTCATTTACGGTAAATGGGAAAATGGCACATTTTCGTAAATACTATAGCAATTCTACCTCATTATCATATCTTATCCCACCGGTAACAACAATCAAAGGAATTATTGCTGGGCTTTTAGGATTTGAGAGAGATAGTTACTATGAATTGTTTAGCAATGATAAATGCAAGGTTGGAATTAGTGTGGAAAAACCTATAAAAAAGATTACTCAAACAATGAATATGCTGATGGTAAAAAAATTAGATGATTTAAATGGGTCTGCAAATTATAGAACACAGAATAATATGGAATACATCATTCCTAAAGATGTTCGAAATGAAACAATAAGCTATAAGATAGTATTTTATCATAATGATGATAAAATTATGGAGGAATTAGAAAGTTGTGTTTGTACCAAATGTAACCATTATTATAGTAAAGGAATAAGCCTTGCACTTGGAGCAGCACAGTGTTTAGGGTGGATAAGTGATGGAAAATCATTTGTTGTTACAGAGACATCAAGTGAAGGTGAGCCAATTGACTTATATAGCGCTATTGGTATAGACAAAATTAAAAAGATTGAGCTCAATAATATTAAATATCTTTCTATTATGAAAGAAGAAACAATTACAGAGTTTGATAAGAATCGATATATTACTACTGACTCAAAAAAAGATATTTTTGTAAATATTACAGAATATCCGATTACTGTCAGATTGAAGGCTGGGACTAAATATTACAAATTAGAAGATAAAAAAATGGTTTTTTTGGAGTGATTTTATGTTATATGCACATTATGATAGGGACTTAAAAATTGGTCAACCCTTAATAGAACACATTGAAAATGTGGGGTTACAAATGAAAGCAGATACAGTGGCTTTGAATTTTAGTAATATAACTAAAAAGGAAATAGACGATATGCTTTATTTAGTTGGTATCTATCATGATATTGGTAAATCTATGGATATATTTCAAGATTATCTAAAAACCGGTAAAGGTGGGAGTGATAAAAATCATTCATTAATTTCAGCTGCTATATTTAGTACGATGTTCAATAAGAATGATGTATTCGCATATCTTTCTTTTTTAGCTATAGCTAAGCATCATGGAAATATTGATAGTACAATAAATGAAGAGGGACAAGATTTTTATAGGTTATCGAAACAATATATAGAATGTTTTGATAGTCTTGAGAGAAACAGGTTATATATAAAAAATATTAAAAAGACTAATTTAGAAAATCTCAAAAACTTTATGAAAACTAAATTATATATAACTAATAAAAGAATTAGATCAGATGAATATTTTTTTCAGTTACAATATATATTTTCAAAATTAATATGGGCAGATAAAATAGATTCTGCAAGTTTGTCTAATTCCACAGTGGATAATTGTAAGGGATTATCCACTGTGGAACAATACATAAATAAAAAAAACGATGGGAAAATAATAGACTTAAATGATAAGAGAAACAAGATAAAAAATACTGTCTTGAAAAAAATAAATAGTTTAAGTAACGATGAAATAAAAGAGAATAGAATTTTTACTTTGACTGCTCCAACGGGAACGGGTAAAACGCTTACGAGCATATCTGCTTCTATATCGATTGGAGAAAGAATAAAAAAGTTATACGGGTACAATCCTAGAATTATTACTGCATTACCTTTTATTAACATATTAGAACAAACAAAAGAAGATTATGAAGGTATATTTAATAATATACTTGTTCATCATAGTGCAAGTGATTATTATGAAAAGCAAAACGAAGGCATAATATTAAAAGATAGACTTCTTTTAACAAGCGCATGGGAAAATGATGTGATTATAACAACTTTCGTTCAATTCTTTGAATCTATTTTGTGTGATAAAAATAGTAAGATATTAAAAGTAAATAAATTAAGTGGTAGTGTAGTCATTTTAGATGAAATCCAGTCATTGCCAAGTAAATATTATCCATTAATAGGAGCCGTAATAAAAAGATTATCTGATTTTTATGGCACAAGGTTTATTCTAATGACAGCAACACAGCCGGAAATAGTATCATATGCAAATAATATTTTAACTGATAACAAGATGTCTGCTATTGAACTATTAGAAAATAATTATGAATATTACAGGGATTTAAAAAGAACCAAAATTGTTCCTGTTATGGATGAAGTAAAAGATAATAATACTTTAGTAGATTTTATTTATAAGACAAGAGGAGATGGACAGTCTGCTTTAGTAGTTGTCAATACAATTTCGCAAAGTATAGAAATATATAATTTATTATATGGAAAATACCAGTCAAAATGTCAAGTACTATACTTATCTACTAATTTGATAAGCATAGACAGAAAGAAAGTTATAAATAAAGCTAAAGATTTTCTTGAACACAGAATACCATTTATAATGGTATCAACTCAGACCATTGAAGCTGGCGTAGACTTAGATTTTGATATAGGTTTTAGGGATATGTCACCATTGGAATCTATAATTCAGGTAGCAGGACGTATTAATAGATCAGGTCAAAAGAAAGATTTTTCTCCATTATATGTTTTCGATACAGGTAGTGAAAAAAGTATTTATAAAATGTATAATATACATAAAACAAAAGAAATATTAACAGATGAAATATTAGAAAGTGAATATAGACAAATTATTAAAGAATATTATGAGACACTATTATTAGAAGACAAATCATATGATACTGAAATATACGAGGCAATTAAAATGCTGGATTACAGTAAGATAACTTCTTTTCACTTAATAGATAAACAAGATATATATAGTGTGATTATTGAATGTGATGAAGGGATAACCCAACTTATAGAAAAATATTGTACCATCATAAAGTCTAAAAGATTTGATTTTGATACAAAAGCAGAATTGAAGCAGATAATGAACAAAATACAAGATTACGTTGTAGAAATAAGAGTAAATAGATTAATAGGTAATAGACCCTGGAAATTCAAAGATATTTACAATATTGATTTGGATTTATATGTAGTACCGAAAGAAAATTTAGAAAATTACTATAATTTAACCGGATTTATAGCAGAAAATAAAGAAGCATTGTTTTATTAAAATAATTTGAGTTTATAGAGATTAAAATTAAAAACTATTGGTATGTATCATATGAAAAGAAAGGACCTAATGATGGATGAATTTAAAGTCAGTGGTACTTATATTTGGTACTATTGCATATGTCAAAGAGAAGTATGGCTTTTAGCTCATGCATTAGAAGCTGATCAACAAGATGAAAATATCCAAATAGGAAACGTAATTCATGAGACATCATATAATAGAAATAGTAAAGAAATTGGATTTAATAATTCAAAATTTGATGTGATTTCTAATAATAATGGCAAATTAATTGTAGGTGAGATGAAAAAAAGTTCAAGATTTATCGAGAGTTCGCGGATGCAACTATTATTTTATTTGAAGGAGTTATCTGATAATAATATAGATGCGGAAGGTGTGCTGCTTTTTCCAGATGAAAAAAAGAGAGAAATAGTTAAATTAGATGATGAAAGTAAATTAAGGATTAAAAACATAATTGAAGATATATGTCGTATTATAAATCTTGAAGAAGCCCCTATACCAGCTAAGAATAAATATTGTAATAAATGCGCATACGCCGAATTTTGCTGGGCATAGAAGGGAGATTATACACATGAAGAAAACAATCTATATATTTAATGATGGAGAAATTCATCGTAAAGATAATACTATTTATTTTGAGGGTGAAGACGGGAAGAAATATCTTCCGGTCGAAGATATTGGAGAAATTTGTGTGGTTGGTGAGGTTGGGACTAGTAAAAAATTTTTGGAATTCTGTACAACCAATCAAATTGTTATACATTATTTTAATTATTATGAATACTATGTTGGAAGTTATTATCCCAGAGAGTATTATAATTCAGGATTTATGCTTTTGAAACAGGCAGAGAATTATCTTGATCTAGATAAAAGAAAGCTACTTGCATTTAAATTTATTGAAGGTAGCGCACTTAACATAATAAATGTATTAAAGTATTATGTTAATAGAGAAAAAGACGTTGGGAACAATATGGAAAATATAGTACAATTATCAAACAAGCTGGATATTAATATGGATATTGAGCAGATGATGGCTATAGAAGGAAATATTAGAGAAGTATATTATGGAGCTTTTGATGAAATTATTGGAAACAGTACTTTTTCATTTGATGTCAGGACCAAAAGGCCACCATTAAATAAAATGAATTCATTGATAAGCTTTGGGAATTCATTGCTATATACAACTGTTTTAAGCGAAATTTATAATACTCATTTGGACCCCAGGATAGGTTATTTACATTCTACTAATAATAGGAGATTTACGCTTAATTTAGATGTTGCAGAAATATTTAAGCCAATAATTGTTGATAGAATAATTTTTACTTTGATTGGCAAGAAAATGCTACAAGCAAAGCACTTTAATAAAAAAACAGATTCAGTTTTGCTTACAGAAGAAGGTATGAAAATATTCATATCACTTTATGAGGAAAAATTACAATCTGTTTTTATGCACAATGAATTAGGACGCAAAGTATCATACAGAAGATTAATCAGGATGGAATTGTATAAATTAGAAAAACACTTAATGTCAGAGAAAGATTATGAGCCTTATGTTAGTAGATGGTAGGTGATAATAATGTTCGTTATATTGGTATACGATGTAGGTGAAAAAAGAGTTGCCAAGGCATTAAAGACTGCTAGAAAATATTTGTACTGGGTTCAGAATTCTGTTTTGGAAGGTGAGATTTCAGAGTCAAATCTCAGAAAGCTTAAAAATGGACTCAGAGAATTAGCTGATGAAAATGTAGATTCTTTTATATTCTATTCTTTTAGATCCAATAGATATTATAATAGAGAAATTTATGGCGTTAAAAAGGGTGGGGAAGAGATGTTTTTATAGTTATCGATGTCCTATGATGTAAAAACATAAGGAGACAGACAATAGGTTCGTTATTGAAATTTGAATGAACATAAAATGATAGGACATTTTTAAGTTTATTATTAGATTTAAAGGGTGCCCTAAAAATTGAATAATTTTATGGGTTTGTAGATTACCTATAAGGAA
>Ga0208040_1004259_pt1 | contig 11000 bp, 8 predicted proteins | sample AD_UKC083_MetaG_FD_184431 | JGI IMG/M metagenome (GOLD analysis project Ga0208040, IMG submission 184431) | Active sludge microbial communities of municipal wastewater-treating anaerobic digesters from USA - AD_UKC083_MetaG (SPAdes) (version 2) | ecosystem: Engineered > Bioreactor > Anaerobic >... | reverse complement strand
CGAGCAGCAAAACCTCTTCCTGTTTGAGGCCCTGGGCGAGCATAACGTGCGCGGCAAAGCCGAGATTTTGCAGGTTCACCGCCTGCATGTGCCGCCGCGCCCAACTGATAGGAGATTGTAATCTCCCGGCCATTTCGTTCTGTCTTTCCATCCGCTATACTTGAGGCGCGGAGGTCGTTGTGCTGGCAGGTCGAACCAAAGAACGGGCAACTTACTGGCGGTTTTTGCTGCTGCTGATGCTGCTGGCAGCCGCCCTGGTGCTTGGCTTGATCCTGGTGGATGCCGAGCTGCGCCTGCGCGGGCTGAGCGGCCTGCTGGAAGTGCCCCTGCATTCCCCCTTCCAGGCCGATTACAGCGCCGACCCGCGCGGTCAGCCGATTGCTGCGATGAACGACTCGCTGCTGCGCGACCTGTTTGAGCCCGGGTTTTTACCCACGCTGACCGCTTTTGTGCCTACCATCACCCCGGCGGGGCCGCTGGCAGCCACCCCCACCCCGGCCGCGCCGATCTTCACGCCGCTGCCCACCAGCACCGCCGCCCCCGGCATGCCCAGCTCAACCCCCATGCCCACCGCCACGCTGACCGCCACCCCGCTGCCAACCTGGACGGCCACTTTGCCGGGCCAACCAACCCGTACAGCCACACGCCCGGGCCAACCCACGGCCACGTTCACACAGCCGCCGCCGCCCACAGCCACGTTCACACAGCCGCCGCCGCCCACAGCCACGTTCACACAGCCGCCGCCGCCCACGGCCACCTTCACACAGCCGCCGCCGCCCACGGCCACCTTCACGCCCACCCGCACACCAACTGAGCCGGGGTATCCGTACCCTTAAGCCAATCCCGGTTATAATCAACAGGATGGATGTGAGCCCGTTCGTTGCAATGGCTGCCGGTGCGGCCATATTATTATTGCCAGGTGCGGCCTGGCTGGCCTGGTGGCCGCGCCCCCGGCGTGATGCCCTGGCCTGGCTGGCCGATGCCCTGGCGCTCAGTCTGGCGCTGACGGCGCTGGTTGGGCTGATCAGCCTGTGGCTGCACATTCGCTGGACGCAGCAAGGGCTGCTGGCGGCCTATGGCATTTGCGCCTCTCTGACGCTGATTGGCTGGGAATACCGCTTTTTGCAAGCGGTGAAAACCGCGCCGCGACCGCTGCTTTCAATGGCGGGCTGGCGCGCAGCCATTCCCCCGGCGCTGGGCCTGCTGATTGGGCTGGCTGCCCTGGGCGGGCTGATCGCCTGGCGGCATTACCAGGCGCGCGAACTGCTGATGCCCGCCTGGGTGGACTCGGTTCAGCATACCTTTGTGGTGCAGAAGATTGTCGAAAACGGCAGCCTGCCGGCCACCCTGGGGCCGGAGCTGCCCGTGCCGTTTTACTATCATTACGGCTTCCACCTGATTGCCGCCATCTTCACCGCCCTCACCGGGCTGCCCGCCGAACAAACCCTGCTCTGGTTTGGCGGCGCGCTGAACGCCCTGATTGCCCTGGCAGCTTATCGCCTCTCGGTTGCCGTCTGGGGGGACTGGAAGCGCGCAGCCCTGGCCGGGCTGCTGGTGGGGCTGGCCTTTCAGATGCCGGCCTATTACCTGACCTGGGGACGCTACCCGCTGGCCACCGGCCTGCTGCTGCTGCCGGCGGCGCTTTCGGCCGCGCTGGAACTGCGCGCCCCGCAGCCCGCCCCTGGCGCCTGGCTGCGCCTCTTTTTACTGACCGCCGGGGTATGCCTGACACATTACCTGGCCATGCTGATGCTGGCCTTCTTCTATGTCATCCTGCTGCTGGGAGAAATTCGGCGGCAGAGCCGCTGGCTGACGCTCTTCACCGCGGGGCTGGGCGGGCTGCTCATCACCGCCCCCTGGCTCTGGCAGGTCTGGCTGTACCGCGGCACCGAGGTTGGCGTGATCCCTCAGTTGGGGGTTGGGCAGGATTATATCCATTACATCCTGTACATTCTGGGCCCGCGGCACAATCATATTCTGCTGGGCGCCGCTTTGGCCGGGTTGGTCCTCACGCTCATCCAGCCGGGCGCGCGGCGCTTTGGCTTCTGGGCGCTGCTGCTGGCCCTGCTGACGCTCCCCTGGCTGCGCCTCAACCCCTTCAGACCCGACCTGTTCGCCATTGTGCTGTTCTTGCCCGCCGCGCTGCTTCTGGCGCATCTGATCTTCAGTGCCGGTGGCTTGCTGGGAAAATGGACCCGCCCCTGGGTGGGCCTGCTGCTGGCAGCCTTGATTGGGGTGAGCCTGCTGGGCTGGGGTGCCTGGAACACGCGCCATATCATCAACTGGGTGACAGTCTTTGTGCAGCCCGCCGACCTGGCCGCGCTGGACTGGGCCGCTGAAAATACGCCGCCGGATGCTAAATTTTTCATCAACAGCACCGGCTGGCAGGGCGGCTACCGCGGGGTGGATGGCGGCTACTGGCTGCTGACCGACACCCGCCGCCAGACCATCACGCCGCCAGGGCTGTACGGCATGGGGGAGAGTCCCTATGTGACGGGCATCAACGCACTGGCAGAGCGCGCCAGCCGCATCACCGGGTGCGATGCGGATTTCTGGTCGCTGGCAGCCGATGCCGGCCTGACGCACCTTTACCTGCGGGAGGGCATTGGCAGCCTGCAGCCCGCCGCACTGACGGACTGCGCCGGGCTGCTGCTGATCTACCGCCGGGATGGCGTCTATTTGTACGAGATTACCGGGCCGTAGCGGGCCGGGTTACTGCCCTTTGGCCGCGCGCTCAGCTTTGGCTTTCTCGGCAATTTTCTTGAAAACCGTAGATACTCCGGCAATCGGGTTGATAAAGGTGGTGACCGCTACTTCCCAGATGTCGGAAGACATAGCTATCAGCCTCTCAAACCATTTCTTGACTGTCTCTTCGCTGGCGGCGTCGCCCTTGGCGGCTTCAGTTTGCAGTTGTTGAACTGCTAATTGAGCAACCTGAGTATCGACAGGGTCGGCCAACTTATTGATCGCCGCAGTCAGCTTTTCAAAGGCAGCGGTCATTTCGCTGGAGGGCGCCGCGCTGGCGTAGTTGATCTGGTCGCGGGCGATGAAGCTGCCGCCGCCCAGGCTCACGTTGCCGCCAATGTAGGCGCCGCCGCCGGTGTCAATCTGGCGGGCATCGATGGTAGAGCCGGTGTGCACGTTGCCCGACCCCACGTTGATCACCCCGCCGTTGATGTTGCTGATATCGCCCACGCTGATATCGCGAATCACCTGCGAGACATCATCTTTTTTGGTCTTGTCGTGTTTGGGTTTGCGTGTCATGGTTTCCTTCTCCTAAACTCCAGGGTTGTTGTTCAATTTATCCAGTTCAATCTGGCTCTGTTTGAATTCGGGCGACTCGGCGGGGGCCAGTTCCAGCACCCGCTGGAAGTGTTCAGCCGCGGCCTGGGGATTGCCCAGCCGCAGCAGGGCCTCCGCCAGGTCAAAATGAGCAGCGTAGTTGTCGGGCTGCAGTTCCAGCACCTGGGTAAGCATCTTGACGACTTCTGCATCATTGCCCTGGCGGGTGTGCAAGATACCCAGATTGTACCAGGCCTCGACGAGTGTGGCATCATTTTTGACTGCGGCTTGCAGGTCCAGCGCGGCCTGAGGGTAATAGGCCAGGCCCAGGTTCAGGTAGGCGTAACCCCGGCGGGCCAGTGCCAGCGTAAAGCCAGGATCATAGCGCAGCGCCCGCGAGAACATGGTCACGGCATCTTTGAACTTGCCCAGCCCCAGCAGTGCCACGCCCCAGATGAGCCACAGTTCCTTGGTATCCACCCGCAGCAGGTTGGCGCGCTCCAGGTCGGCAATGGCACGGTCAAAATGATGGGTGGCGTTGGCCACCCGCGCCCGGTTGAGGTAGGCTTCGCCGTTCCAGCGATCCAGGTTGATGGCGCGGTCCAGGTCGCTGTCGGCCAGGTCATAGTAACCCAGCAGCGAGTAGGTGAGCCCGCGCAGGTTGTAGGCGGTGGGGTGGGTGTTATCGCGTTTGATCGCCTCGGTGCATTTGGTGATGACGGTGTTCAGGTTTTCCAGGCGGAAGGCCACCAGCGCTTGAATATAGTAGGCCTCAACCAGTTCAGAGTCAATTGCCAGGGCCTGTTCCAGCCGCCGGTTGGCGGTTTCCAGCAGGGCCTTGTCTTGATTCTTCAATGACTGGTAGTAATAGGCGGTTCCCAGTTTGACCAGCGTCTTTTCATCGTCTGGCGCCTGCTGCACAATATCTTCCAGGCGGGCCAGTTCTTTGGGGTCAATCTCGCGTAACTCGCCGTAATCTTTATTCTCTTCGCGGCTGCCAAAGACCGACTGCTCGCCCTCTTCAGAAATATCGCGGGCCACCCGCGCGGTGCGGGTGTAATATTCGCTGATATGCGTATAGTTGGGATAGTTGGTGTAATTGGTCAGGGCCACCAGTTCTTCCCGGCTGTTCAGGTTCAGCTTGACCAGCAGCCGCCCCAGCAGATCATTGGCAGGGGTTGCGACGCTGCCCGCCGGGTTGAGGCTGGAGACGGCATGCCGCAGCTCATGGAAGGTGGTGATGTTCAGCTCGCGGCAGTCGGTGATTTTCTTACCAACCTTGCAGTACAAAATGGCCTGATCCACCCAGTTGACCACGGTCTGGGTATCAAACTGCGTGGTCAGCAGCAGCTTGCGCAGATCGACGGTGGCCAGGTTTTGAGCGTCGTCAATGCCCATCTCACGCAGCCGGGCTTCGTGGTGCTCGTTGATGCCCAGCAGGACGCGCAGTTGCAGCTCGTGGGGGCGGTACTGCTCCTGGTCGCCCAGCACGCGGCTGGCCCGGGTGACAAACCAGCGGATGCCGCTGGCGGGGAACATGCCAATCACAAAGGCCAGCACAGCCGCCCAGCCGGCGGCATCGCCAGCGGGGGGTTCGGCCGCGGGGGCGGTTTCCACCGTGGTGGTGACGGTGGCGCCGTTGATCTGCACCGCCTGGGTTGCCACCCCATTGCCGGTGATGGCTGTGGGCACGGCCCCGCTCATGATGGCGGTGGGCGCTGCAGCCTGACCCAGCGGCGTGGGGATGGCCCGCACCTGTGCCGCGGCCGTCGGCGTGACCTGCGGCAGTCCTTCAATGCTTGAGACGATCACGGTGGTATCCGACTGGGCGGGTTCAGCCGCCAGGCTGCCGCCGCTGGCCAGAATGACAGTTGCCCCGACCAGAATAATCAGCACGGCAATGACCATGCGCATAAAAATCGAACTGTAAACCTGGGGCTGCAAATCAAAGGTATTGTAGCGGCGCACCAGGTCTTGCACCGAAAAGACATAGGCGCCCAGAAAGCCGTAATAGACCAGCGTCAGCACCTCGGGCGGGGCAAAAGCGCCCAGCGCCTCGCGCTGAAAATAGGCCAGCAGGATCAGCAGCGATACCAGCACAATCAGGCCAATATAGGCCATGTACTGCACCGGGCTGTACACGGTTTTAAAAAGCTCCTCAATCTCGCTCTTCTCATTGTCGCGCACCAGGCCCAGCAGGTTGATATCGCGCTCAATCTTTTTGCGGCGCGACTCGCCGTGCGCCTGATAGGCCAGGTAAGAGATGGGGTACAGCCCCACCACGCCAATGATGACCGCAATCCGCAGCATGGCGTTCTGTGCGCTGTGAAAACTGAACCACAGGGCAATAATCCCGCCAATGCCCAGCAAAAGCACCAGCAGCACGCCCCAAAAGCGGCTGCGTTTAAGACGGGCTTCGGCCTCACGGGCCAGGCGCTCCTGTTTGCGGGCTTCGGCTTTCTCTTTCTCGAGCTGTTTATCGGTTTCGTTTTGGGGTGGGGTTGCTGTCATTGCGGCGCACTCCTTTAATCAGGTCAGCGGGGTTTGCTTAAATGATTATACAACTTTTGTATCCGCCCGAGTTAGAAAAATCACCCGGTTTGCCCGGGTTGGGGCTTAGGTTTTAGGTCTTAGGTTTTGGGGGTGGTTCGGGGCGCCTGCCATTGTGACGGTGGGGCAGACCTATGGGCTTCCTGCCCGAATAATAAATATCAATTTAATCATAAATAATTGACTTGCCCGAATCGCCATGCTATAATATATACGCATTATGGGCTATTAATCTTCGGGCAATCCCTTCTAAACAGTGAAACAACCCTTCCCCTTCCGAGTCAACATCGGCTTTTTATTGAATCAGCCTATTGGCACGCGGCGCGACATCCATTTTGATGTCCCCGCTTTCCAGCTCTCCATTGACCTTGAAGCGCAGGCCATCACCGGCGTCACCCGGTTGACCCGCACCGGTCAGGGAATCCTGGTGGACAGCCAGTTTGATGCCAGCGTGCCCGCTGACTGCGTGCGCTGCCTGGTCAATTTCTTGCAACCTTTGCATATATCTTTTACAGACCTGTTTGCCTTTAACCCCGATCAGGCGACTGAATCGGGGCTGCTGGTGCCGGACGACGGCAATATTGACCTGGCTCCCCTGGTGATGGAATACCTCATCCTCGAAATCCCCATCAGACCGATCTGCCGCCCCGAATGCAAGGGGCTGTGCCCGGTTTGCGGAGCCGACCTCAACACTGCGCCCTGCGAACACTCGGCGGCTTGAGCGGAGCCACTATGCCGAGAAACGACGCAGGCGGAGAAAACCATCGGGAGGACTTGTAGAATGGCTAACCCAGGCAGGCGGAGAAGAAGCGGCGAAACCCTGAGCATGCTGCTGGAAAAAGCAGACGTGCAGGGCTACTTGACGACAGATGATTTGATGGAAGCATGCCCCGATGTGTCGGGGGATGCCGAGCGGCTGGAGGCGATTATGGTGGCGCTGCGCCACCGCGGGGTGGATATTCTGGACCGCGACAACGAGGCCAGCTTCCCGGAAGATGAAAGCCTGCTGGATGTGGCCGATGACGCCTACCCCGCCAGTGCGATGGAATCGGTCTCTTCAGACGATACCATTGGGCTCTACCTCAAAGAGATGTCGCGCGTGCCGCTGTTGAATATGGACGAGGAGCTTTCGCTGGCCCGCCAAATCGAGCAGGGCAAGCAGGCCCGTCGCCTGCTGGAACGCTGCAACAGCCGCCTGACGCCCGCCCGCCGCCATGAACTGGAGCAGCAGGCCGAGGCCGCCGTGACCGCCCGCGAGCATCTGATTAAGGCCAACACCCGGCTGGTGGTCAGCATTGCCAAGCGCTACATGGGCCGCGGCGTGCCCTTCCTCGATCTGATTCAAGAGGGCAACCTGGGCCTGATGAAGGCCGTGGAAAAATACGAATATCAGCGCGGCTTCCGCTTTTCCACCTATGCCACCTGGTGGATCCGCCAGACCATCTCCCGCGCCATTGCCGACCAGGGCCGCACCATCCGCGTCCCGGTCCACATGGTGGACCGCATCCGCCTGCTGTACCGCCAGACGCACGAGCTGGAGCAGCAGTTGGGGCGCATCCCCACCAGCGATGAGCTGGCCGGCGCCATGCAGGTCTCCATCAACAAGGTGGAGTGGATGCAGCGGGTCTCGTGGCTGCCGCTTTCGCTGGAAAGCCCCGTGAACGAAGACGAAGAAGACAGCGAATTGGGCATGTTTGTAGAAGATCAGCAGACGCCCACGCCCACCCAGAGCGCCTACGAGCTGCTGCTGCGGGAAAAGATCGAAGAAGTGCTCGAAACGCTGCCCGCCCGCGAGGCGCGCATTCTGCGGCTGCGCTTTGGGCTGGAGAACGGCCACACCTACACCCTGGAAGAAGTGGGGCAAAAGTTTGGCCTGACGCGTGAACGCATTCGCCAGATTGAAAGCAAAGCCCTGCGCCGCCTGCGGCACCCCCGCCGCGCCCGGCAGTTGAAAGAATATTTGTAAGTTTCACGTTTCAGGTTGGGGATGGTTTGGCATGCGAGGAGAGTAGGCATAAATCTGCCCCTGGGCCGCAAAATCTCCCCCGCAATCAGCAATCCTAAATCCTAAATCCTAATACCCGTACTCCGCGCAGATGGCCTCGCTGGGCTCGATGATGGCGATGACGGTGGGGTCGCTGCCATAGGCGGCGCGCACCTGAGCCAGCACCTTCATCGCCTCGGCACAGTAGTTATTCACCGGGCGGTGCATGCCCGCCAGCACCGAGCCGTAGGTGTAGTAATACACCAGGGTATTGGAGGTCAGCGGCATGCCCTCAATGGTGATCTGCGGCCCGGCCTCGGGGTCGCACTGGCGCACCTCACAGCTCTCGGCGGCATCACAGCCGTACACTGCGCACTTCAACGCCGGAATGGCCCCCTCGTAGTTGCGCGCCTTGAAGTACACAATGCCCAACTGCCCGTAAATATCGGGGCTGGTCGGGTTGATATCCACCGCCCGGCGCACGTTCAGCACTGCCGAGAGGAACTCGCCCATTTGCGAGTAGGTCTTGGCAATCGCCAGGTAGGGGATGGGGTCTTGCACGCCCAACTGCTCATTGATGCGGGCGGCCTTGGCAAAATACTCCAGCGCCAGGTCATTCTGCTTCAGGTGGCGGTAGTTGGCGCCGATGGAGATGTACAGGAACGTCAGCGCGGGGTTGATCTCGACGGCGCGCTCGTACTCGGCAATGGCATCTTCGTAATACATGGTGCTTTCCAGCACATAGGCATTGACGCGATGCACATCCATCAGCGTATCATCACGCTCCAGCGCCTGACGGATGTACTGCTCCGCCTGGGTCCAGTTCTGCTGGTCCACCAGGATTTCGGCGTAGTAAGCCAGCGCCAGGGCATTGGTATTATCCAACTGCAAGGCCCGGATGGCCGACTGTTCGGCATTGTTCAGGGCATCCTGTCGGGCCGTGGGGTCTTCCATGTAAGAGGCGCTCCAGTCCAGCACAAAGGCGCGCACGGCGTAGGCCATGCTGTTATCCGGCGCAATGGAGACTGCCTTTTCAGCCGAGACCAGTGCCTCTGCCAGCCGGGCCACCCGGTCGGCGTCGGTGGTCATCATGTTGGATGAGTAGGTCTGGATGCGGGCCAGCTCGTACCACAGCGCGGGGTCATCGGGCTGCAGGCCGGCCGCAAACTGATAGGCCTCAATGGAGCGCTGCAGGTCGCCCGCGTCAAAATAGGTTCTGGCTTCCAGCGCATAAGAGTTGAGCGTGCGGGTGGGCGTGGGGGTGGGCATGAAGAGCGGCTCCACCTTGCCAGCGGCCCAGCCGCGCAGCACAAACAGGTTGGCCAGCAAAACCAGCAGCAGCGCAAACACCCACAGCGGGCGGGAGTAGGTGCGGTTTTTACGGAAGAGGAAACGCGTTCGGGGTGTGATTTGCATCGCAGCCTCACGGCGTGGGGGTGGGCTCGGGCACGGCCGGGGTGGCGGTGGGCTGCCCGGCTGCTGCCGCACAGATGTTAATCATCTCCTGCGCGTTGTAAACAGCAATCTCATCGGCGGCCACACCATTGAGCAGCGCCTGGGCAATTTGCAGCGCCTCGCCGCACTGGCCGTTATCAGCCAGCGCCAGGCCATAGTTATAGTAATATTCGGCCACGCGGCCGTAATCCAGCGGCAGGCCGGCCACCTCGGCGCCATCTTCGGTGGCGCCGCCGCGCACTGCCAGCCCCAGCGAGGCAATGGCGCGCGGCAGGTCTTCAGCCCGGCGGTAGATCATCCCCAGGTTGCCGTGCAAATAGGGGTCAGTGGGGTTGTCTTTGATGGCCTGCTCGCCGTAGAGAATGGCCTTGGAAAACTCACCCGCCCGGAAATAGGTGCGCGAGAGATACCACTTGGGCAGCGGGTTGGTGGGGTCCAGCGGGATGGCGTTGTTAAACTGCTCAACCGCCTGGTCGTAATATTCCAGCGCCAGGTAATTGCGCCCCAGGGCAATGTGCAGGTCGGCAATGTTGGGGTTGATGGAGACGGCGGCTTCCAGTTCGGCCACGGCTTCTTCGTAGTTGGAGGTGATCTCCAGAATCAGGCCGCGCGCCCGGTGCGCCTCGAGGGTATTGGGGCCAAGCTGCTCGGCCTTTTGCGACATTTCGATGGCCTCATCCAGCGTGCCCAGCCCGCCAGAATCGCTCTGCTGCTGCAGCGCCAGCACCTCGGCATAATAGGCATAGGGCACGGGGTTGTTGGGGTCCAGATCAATCGCCTGTTTGAGAGAGGCCGAAGCCTCCAAATACTCACCCTGAAAGCCCAGCGCCCAGCCGCGCAGCGCATTGGCAATGCTGCTGTTGGCGTTCAGCAGCAGGGCATTGTCGGCATTGGTGGTGGCCTCAGCATACAGCCCGGAATAGATTTGCAGCCGCGCCAGCGCAATGTAGGATGACGGGTTGCGCGGGTCCACTTTGATCGCCGCCTCATAGGCCACAATGGCCTGGGGAATCTTGCCAGCTTCCACCAGCCCCTGCGCATCTGCCACGTAGGATTCGGGCGAGCGTGTGGGGGTGGGCGTGGGGATGAACAGCGGCCCGGTGGCAGGCACAATCACCTGATTGACATACACCATGGCGCCAATCAACAATACCAATATTAAAATCCGCAACGGATTGATGCGCCGCCGGCGGCGGGTCATGCTCAGTTTACTACCGCGTAAATACATGCTTCTTCCGTGCCGCCTCAGGGTTGATCGTCTGGGGGCGGCGGGGGCTGGGGTGCTTCGCCAGATTCTGCTGGCGGGGCTTCGGTGGGCGCTTCCGCCAATGGAGCCGGGGGCTCTGAGGGCGGTTGTTTTCGTTTCGTCAACAAGGGCAGCGGCAGCAGGCCGCGCGACCATAAATAATACCCTAAACCGCCCAGAAGCGCCAGCCCTGTCAGAATGATGAGCAGCGGCACCCACCACAGCGGGCGCTGTTCTGTCGGCCCCTCACTGGTAGGCGTGGGCGTGGGTGAGGCGCCCACAATGCCGCCGGGGGTGGGGCTGCCGCCCACCGGGTAGCCGCTAGAATCAGGCGTGCCCGTGAGCGCGGCGCCAGGGGTTTCCAGGCCGGGGTAGGCGGGCTGGGTGGGGGCTGCCAGCAGTGTGCCGGTGATGGTAATGGTCGGCTTGAGCGTATAGGTGACCGCCGGGCCGGGGTAACCGCTGAGCGTGGGTGTGGCGGTG
>Ga0208040_1004253_pt1 | contig 11009 bp, 8 predicted proteins | sample AD_UKC083_MetaG_FD_184431 | JGI IMG/M metagenome (GOLD analysis project Ga0208040, IMG submission 184431) | Active sludge microbial communities of municipal wastewater-treating anaerobic digesters from USA - AD_UKC083_MetaG (SPAdes) (version 2) | ecosystem: Engineered > Bioreactor > Anaerobic >... | reverse complement strand
CTGCCCCACCCAGCATTGCACAGTATTTCGTGATCGCCGCTGTCAATGTCGTCTTCCCATGGTCGATGTGCCCCATCGTTCCCACGTTCAGGTGCGGCTTATTTCGATCAAATTTTTGCTTCGCCATCGGTCTTTAATCTCCTTAATGGACTCAATAATTGCTTGTTATGAATTAAGAATTTTTTCAGCCACTTGCACCGGAACGGGAGCGTAGTGTGCATACTCCATGGAGAAGACACCCCGACCCTGGGTTGCTGAACGCAGTTCCGTTGCATATCCAAACATTTCTGCCAGTGGCACCAGTGCCCGCACAGCCTGGGCGTTGCCTGGGCGGATTTCAATTCCTAGAACCTCCGCCCGGCGTGCACTGATCTGTCCCAGCACATCACCCATGAAATCAGCTGGCATAACCAGTTCCACTTTCATAATCGGTTCCAACAAAACCGGACCCCCGCGCTGGATGGCTTCGCGGAAGGCAAAAATAGCTGCCATTTTGAATGCCATTTCATTGGAATCCACTTCATGGTAGGAGCCATCCACCAGGGTGATCTTGAGATCAGTGACCGGATATCCCGCCAGGGAACCGGTCTCTGCGGCTTCGTGTAAACCTCTATCAATCGCACCGTGGTACTCTGAGGGAATTGCGCCACCAACAATCTTGTTGACAAACACAATCCCACTTCCCCGTTCCAACGGTTCCATGGTAATCACAACATGACCGTACTGCCCGCGACCACCCGTCTGTTTTACATAACGGTAACTGGTGGAAGGCACCGATTTTGTGATTGTCTCCCGGTAGGAGACCCTGGGGCGTCCAATATTTGCCTGGACCCGGAATTCCCGCATCATGCGATCCACAATCACATCAAGATGCAGTTCGCCCATCCCGCGGATGATCGTCTGCCCAGTATTTTCGTCCACATGCACCTGGAAGGTGGGGTCTTCTTCCGCCAGCCGGTGCAATGCATCCGCCATTTTGTCCTGATCTGCCGTGGTTTTGGGTTCAATCGCGACCGAAATGACAGGCTCCGGGAACTGGATGGTTTCCAGGATGACGGGATGGTTCTGGTCACACAAGGTATCGCCCGTAAAGCTTTCCTTGAGCCCCAGTACCGCACCAATATCACCGGGACCGACTTCCGTAATATCCTCCCGCCGGTCAGCATACATCCGCAGCAGGCGACCAATTCGTTCACGCCTGCGGCTGCGGGAGTTATAAGCCGTAACGCCGGAAACAACTTTACCGGAATACACGCGGAAATAAGCCAGCCGTCCCATATAGGGATCGCTGACAATCTTAAAAACCAAAGCGCTTAATGGTTCATCCGGATTCGGATGCAGTTCAATTTCCTCATCATTATCAGGATCCATTCCCTTCACCGGGGGGATATCCAATGGGGAAGGCAGAAAATCCACAACTGCATCCAGCACAGGCTGCACACCCTTGTTCCGCAGTGATGAACCACAGTAGACGAGCGTGACCTTGCTCGCCAGGACGAGCCTGCGCAACCCGGCTTTCAATTCATCCAGCCCAATTTCGTGACCATCCAGGAACTGGATCATGAGGTCATCATCCAGACCGCTCGCCATTTCCACCAGGGCAGCACGCTTCTGAATGGCTTCGTCCTTCATGTCAGCAGGGATGTCTTCATAGACCATATCCTTGCCAAGATCATCGTTCCAGTAGATTGCCTGCATGGTGAGCAAATCCACCACACCCCGAAATGCAGCTTCCGACCCAATGGGAATTTGCATGGGGATGGGGACAGCGCCCAGGCGGTCTTTAATGCTCTCGATGGTGTCATCGTAGGACGCACCCACGCGATCCATTTTGTTCACAAAACAGATCCGCGGCACGTGGTAGCGGTCCGCCTGGCGCCAAACGGTTTCGCTCTGTGGCTCCACCCCCTGGACAGCATCAAAAACGACCACACCACCATCCAGCACCCGCAGGCATCGCTGGACTTCAGCTGTAAAGTCAATATGACCGGGTGTATCAATGATATTAATGCGATAATCTTTCCATTCAGCCGTTACCGCTGCAGAAACAATGGTAATTCCCCGCTCGCGCTCCTGGGGCATCCAGTCCGTAACCGTGGTACCATCATCCACCGAACCAACCCGATAGGTCTTGCCGGTAAAGTACAAGATCCGCTCGGTTGTTGTGGTTTTACCGGCGTCAATATGGGCAATGACCCCAATATTGCGGTACCGCTCTAACGGAAATTCCTCTGCCATGGAGCACCTGTGGCTAAGCCATCATCTCCTAGAGACGGTAATGGGAGAAGGCGCGGTTCGCTTCCGCCATCTTGTGGGTTTCTTCGCGCTTGCGGACGGAAGCACCCTGATTATTGGCTGCATCCAGGATTTCGCCGGAAAGTTTTTCGGCGAAGGATTTCCCGCCGCGGGATTTGGCAGCATCCAGAATCCAGCGCATCGCCAGGGTCACCCGGCGATCCTGCGCAACTTCCATGGGGACCTGGTAGGTTGCACCACCAACACGGCGTGGGCGAACTTCCATTTGCGGTCCCACATTGCGCAGTGCCTGCTCAAGGACCTCGATCGGATGGCGACCGGTCTTTTGCTGCACCATATCCAGCGCATCATACATGATTCCCACTGCCGTGGTTTTCTTGCCGCGGCGCAGCATGTGATGAATCATGGTTGTCACATACACGCTTTGGAAGCGGATGTCGGGTTGAAATTCCTTTGGTTCTGGTTTCGTTCGACGCATGAATTCTTACTCCGTCTATAATTTCAAACTATTTCTTCGGTCGCTTGGTGCCATACTTGGAGCGACCCTGGGCGCGCTTATTGACACCCGTGGTGTCAAGCGTGCCACGCACAATGTGATACCGAACACCCGGCAGGTCCTTCACACGACCACCGCGCACCATGACCACAGAGTGTTCCTGGAGCTGGTGACCTTCACCCGGGATGTACGCCGTTACTTCAATCCCATTGCTGAGGCGGACGCGGGCGATTTTCCGCAGCGCGGAATTCGGTTTCTTGGGCGTCATTGTACGGACATTGGTGCAGACACCACGTTTCTGGGGCGCACCCTTCAACTGGCGCGTCCGTTTCTGATGAAACGAATTAAAGGTGAACTGCAGCGCTGGCGACTTGCTTTTGGTTCGCTTGGTTTGACGACCTTTGCGGATCAACTGGTTGATTGTGGGCACTTTCCTTGCCTCCGTAAAAATGGTGGACAATTGCTCGTCCGAAAAATAGAATACCGATTCTTTCTCAATAAGGGAGGCCATCGCCTGCAGTGATGGCCTACCCGACGTCCAAAATTCGTGGGGAAGCGCGGCTCGCTTTATCCGGCTTCAGGGCAACGAAGGTTGATTATATCATCGGCTCCAACCATCGTCAAGACAAGCCTTCGTCATCTCCCAACCCGCCCACAGGACCGCCCAGGTCCAGGAAGCCCGTGGTGGTTTTGGGAGGACGAACCCGTTCCTCATCTTTGCCAAACCGGATAATCTCGCCAGAATCCATGACAGCTTCCACTGCCAACCCCAGACTCTGGAGTTCCTTGACCAACACCCGGAAGGATGCCGGAAGGCTGGGTTCCTCCAGCGGATCTCCCTTGACAATGGCTTCGTAGGCAGCCACGCGCCCCTGCACATCATCCGATTTGACCGTCAGCATTTCCTGCAGGGTGTAAGCTGCACCATAGGCTTCCAGCGCCCAAACTTCCATTTCACCGAAGCGCTGACCGCCAAATTGCGCCTTGCCGCCCAGCGGCTGCTGGGTCACCAGGCTGTACGGACCGGTGGAACGGGCATGTACTTTGTCTTCCACCAGGTGGTGAAGCTTGAGCATGGTCATCACACCCACAGTGACCGGCTGGTCAAATGGCTGCCCGGTTTTCCCGTTCCGGAGAACCTGCTTGCCGATAATGGGAACGGGAATTCCATTTTTCTCCATGTATTGATTGGCGGCAGCCCGCAAATCTTCATCAGCGATGCCGCTGGTATCCACTCCCTGCCCGGTCAGCCATAACCGCAGGCAGGCAGCAATGACCAGAACATCCTCTGGAAGAATCTGGGGGGATGATGGGGGAACCCCATCAAAATTCAATAACTCGTCCGGGTTGTATCCCTTGGTCTTCAGCCATTCCACCAGGGTGCTGCGCCGGGCATAGTACGGGTCACTGAGCAAGCGCGGCACGTCGTATCCAAGGCTGCCAAGCCACTGCTCCAGATAAAGCAGGCGGACTTCATCATCGCGGATCAGCATGGGGTCAAATTCATCCTGCTGAATCCACTTCCATGCGTCTCTCATCACTTCCGTCCATGCCTGATCCATCATCCAGGCACGTGCAAGTTCGGCTTCAATTTCCAACTCATTGGTACCGTCAAAAACAGGGGTGATTGCCCGGAAACCAAGCCGGAGAGCTGCCCAGCCAAGATGCGTTTCCAGCACCTGACCAATATTCATACGACCAGGAACACCCAATGGATTCAGGATAATATCCACAGGTGTGCCATCTTCAAGATAGGGCATGTCTTCCACAGGCACCACGCGGGAAACCACGCCCTTGTTCCCATGACGTCCCGCCATCTTATCACCGGCGGTAATCTTGCGGGTCTGTGCAACGGAGACACGCACCATCATATCCACGCCTGCAGAAAGATCCACGTTATCCGCCCGGGTAAAGACCTTGACATCCACCACCTTTCCACGCTCGCCGTGCGGCATGCGGAGGGATGTATCCTTCACGTCCCTGGATTTTTCACCAAAGATGGCGCGAAGCAGACGTTCTTCCGGTGTCAATTCCTTCTCACCCTTAGGGGTAATTTTGCCTACCAGGATATCATTCGGTCCAACTTCCGCTCCAATGCGGATGATGCCCTGTTCATCAAGATCCTTGATGGCATCCTCGCCGACATTTGGGATGTCGCGCGTGATTTCTTCCGGTCCCAGCTTGGTATCGCGGGCTTCCACTTCATATTTTTCGATATGAACAGAAGTGAAGCGGTCTTCTTCCACCAGGCGTTCCGAAATCAGGATGGCATCTTCAAAGTTGCCGCCTTCCCAAGAGACAAAGGCGACCACCACGTTCTGTCCCAATGCAAGGTTTCCATCCACCGTGGAGGAGGAATCTGCCAGCACATCTCCCTTGTGAACGCGCTGACCCTTGACAACTGCCGGGCGCTGGTCAATGCACGTGCTTTGATTGGAGCGTTGATATTTCCGCAGCAAATAGGTCTTCAACCCCTTTTCCGTGCGGACAATGATTTCCCGTCCAGTTACCGAAATGACTTCGCCATCTTCATCCGCCACAAGCACCTGACCGGAATCTTTCACGGCATATCTTTCCATGCCGGTCGAGATCAACGGAATGTCCGGGGCAATTAATGGAACAGCCTGCGCCTGCATGTTGGATCCCATCAGGGCACGGTTGGCATCGTCATGCTCCAGGAAGGGAATCAATGCAGCAGAGATGCCCACCACCTGGTGCGGCGCAACATCCATATAATTGACTGCATCGGGTGATGCAATTGTAAAATCAGAGTGATGCCGGCAGGAAATCCGTTCCTCGGTAAATTCTCCATGAAGATTGACCGGTGTGTTTGCCTGGGCGATCACAAATTTGTCTTCAGCATCCGCCGAGAGATAGTCAATCTCGTCGGAAACAAAGGACTGAACCATGATGGCTGCCCGCCCCAGTTTTGCAATGGCAGGCAGCATCTCTTTAGTTATCCGTTCGTCTGCTTTGGCAATCACCTCACCAGTTTCAGGATCCGTCAGGGTTTCCTTTAAAAGCCGCCCGTCCAGGCGCGGGTCCGTGCTGGACAGCACTTTCACCACCTTGCGATAGGGAGTCTCAATAAATCCATATTCATTAACACGTGAGAAGGATGCCAGGCGACCAATCAAACCAATGTTTGGACCTTCCGGTGTTTCAATCGGGCAGATGCGTCCATAGTGCGAGTGGTGCACATCCCGAACATCAAAACCAGCGCGCTCCCGCCGCAAACCACCCGGACCCAGTGCGGAAAGGGTGCGTTTGTGGCGCAGTTCCGCCAATGGATTGGTCTGATCCATGAATTGGGATAACTGGCTGGAGCCAAAGAACTCCCGCATGGCAGCCACTACAGGACGAATATTGATCAGGCTGACCGGAGAATATTGGTCCTGCTCGCGGATGGACATGCGTTCCTTAATCACGCGTTCCATGCGGCGCAAACCCACCCGCAGCTTGTTCTGGATGAGCTCACCCACGGTTTTCACGCGGCGGTTGCCCAGATGATCGATATCATCCTTGTCTTCACGCTCGTTGTTGATCAAAATCATGCGGCGTACAAGATAGACAATATCCCAGCGGGTGATGTTACGGTGACTCATCGGGATGCGGTCCGCCAGGTCGAGTTTTTGATTCAGCTTGTAGCGCCCCACCCGCTCCAGGTCATAATGACGCTGGTCAAACAATTGCTCCTCCAGGAATCCGCGTGCATTTTCCAACGTTGCCGGATCTCCCGGACGCATACGCTTGAAGAATTCAATCAGGGCTTCTTGTGCAATGGTCATGCCCCTGTCCAACACCCAGGTGGGTTCCTGGCGAATGGTGGAGGTGATGAACATGCGGTCGGGGTCGTTATCAATATCCTGGAAGAGGGCAATCAATTCCTCATCCGTTCCATTAGTCAAGGGCGAGTCTGGCAAGCCATCGCTGACAGCAGCCAATGCACGCAGGAAAATGGTAATCGGCACTGTGCGCTTGCGATTGAATTTGAGGATGATGTAGTCATTCTTGCGGGTTTCAAATTCCATCCATGCGCCGCGGTCCGGGATCAGCTTGGCAAACGCCATGCGATGACCCGTGGTGCGATCCGTCTGGGCTTCAAAATACACACCAGGAGAGCGGATCAGCTGGGAAACCACCACACGTTCCGTACCGTTGATGATGAACGTACCCTTTTCTGTCATTTCAGGGAAGTCCCCAAGGAATACGTCCTGCTTCATGGGTTCGGGCACTTCGGATCCCGCCAGCAGCACAGAGACGTACAGCGGGGAGGAATAGGTCAGGTCACGCTCCACACACTCATCCACCGTGTGCTTGGGCTCGCCAAACCAGTAGCGTAATCCCCACTGCCTGGCTTCCGGTGAGCGACCCGGGAAATAGAGTTTCATTCCCTTGTTATAGGATTCAATTGGGGAGATTTCATCAAACAGGTCTGCAAGACCTTCAGATTTCAGCCGTTGGAAAGACTCAATTTGAACTTCAATGAGGTTGGGCAGATCAAAGATCGGCGGGATACGGAAGTACGGCTTGACGGGCAAAGCAGAAGGCATAACATTCTCCTGGCAAAAAAAGGTCCGGTTAAAACGATTGCTTTCACAGGCACACTGCGCCATTTTACGCAAATGGTTATTATAACAAGCCTGTCCAGCCCGGTCAAGATCATCCTCAATATTTTAAGATATCAATTCCCCACAGCAGATGATTTTATCACAATTATCCAATCGATCAGTGGCTGGCAGGGACTTCCACCCATTGCCCCGTTGCAGATAACCGCCAGCCTTCCAGTGGATGGATCTCTCCCTGGACGGCACCTTCATGGATGCGCAGGATGCCAAATGACGGCTGCACAGAACGGCGCACTCCATGACAGGCAGACCCCGGATTGAACAACAAACGCCCCTCCACCGTGCGATTTTCAGGAGTATGCGTATGACCAAAAACAATCACCTGTGCAGACCCCGCCTCACCTGCCACAATGTTATGATACCGGTAAAACTGGTATCCTTTCAGTAAATATTGCACCTTGTCCCAGGAATACTGCCACAGGCTGCCATGTCCATGAACCAATGCAATAGTCACACCCTCCCAATCCAATTGCAGGATCTTTGGCAGTGGAGGCTGGAAGAACCAATCCCGGTTTCCCCGCACAGCCTGGACGGGAGCTAGCTGCCCCAGTTGAGCCAGTACCAGGGGAGAGCAAATATCACCAGCATGAAGAATCAACTGAACACCCGCCGCCTGCAATGCCGGGCATAATGCCGGGTGCAGTTCCCTCGCCCGGTCAGGGATATGCGTATCCGCAACAACCCCAACAATCAACATCCAGAGCGACCATCCAGTCGGGCAATCACTTCGCAGCGAACCTGTTCCAGGTTGATAAAGCGGATGGCATGAATTCCAAGTGCTGCCGCGGCATCCACATTGGGAGTATAGTCATCCACAAAAATGGCTTCAGGGGGTTGGACACCCAGTTGGTTGAGAATCATCCAGTAAATAGCCGGATCCGGTTTGGCGCATCCCACTTCCGCAGAGAAAATGGAGATGTCAAAAACATCCAGCGCGTGATATTTTTCTGTCACCGCCTTGCGTGCCCCCGACCAGGCATTACTCAAGAGACCGGTTTTATACTCCCGCCGGAGTCCACCGATAAAACCGAGCAGTTCCCGGTCTACAAAGTCTCCCTCCCAGAAGGTTTCCTGAAAGGTATGCATCTCTTCAGGAGAAATGCCCAATCGGGAGCGCAGAGATTCCCAGTGCTGTTCTTCTGTGATTTCTCCCACAGTCGCTTTCCGGGCAGTTTCGCTTCCAAAAACAAATTGGATCAATTCCTCGTGTGTCCACCCAAATGTCTGCGCCAGCCGGATCCGCGGCGTCTCATCCCTCGAACGGAGAATGACACCTCCCATATCAAAAATGACAGCCCGGATTGCCACATATTCGTTCATCACTGCCTCCATACACTGGAAAATTGCGATGAGAGTATATCACAACCCCATCCGGGAGGGTAAAAAAAGCATCAGAAAGTCAAAACCGGCAGAGGCGCTGACCTTAAGCTTCTACCGGTTTTGACTTGTTTTTATTTAATTCAATGGTTTTCGGTAATGCGTTGAGCGAACCACCGGGCGGTACCCCATCCCTTCATATAAACGCAAGGCACCGGATAGATTCTCGGTATCCACAAACAGGGCTGCTTCGGTCATGCCGCGGTCTTTCAGCGCCCGCAGGCAGCAGGCAATCAGCGCCCGGGCAATTCCCCTGCCGCGGTACTCCCTGCGCACAGTAATTTCCTCTGTATAACCACGCCGGAGTCCGTATTCCCGGTTTTCATTCTCGGTAATATACCCCAGGACAGTCCCAACAACAATATCTCCGTCCCAGGCAACCTGCCAGAGATCCGGCTGGAAGGAGGAGGATTTTTGCCAGCCTTCGTAGTCCGATTCACTTTCCGGAGAATAACCCCAGTGATCTCGGAATGCGACCTGCATCTCATCCCAGACGGGTCGGTAATGTTCCGGTTCCACCGGGCGCACTTCAATGCCTTCCGGCAATGGCGCGTTGGGGATGTCCTCCAGTGATGGGCGAACCATTTTATAAAAATGCCGCACCGGCTGGTAGCCTTCTGCCAGGAAAAGGGCATTTTTCCCCACCTCAGAATCATTTGCATCCACACCAAGGTAAAACGGCAGGTCGGTTTGATGTTCTCCCGCCAGTTTCCGCAGGTGATTTTCATTGTAGTGCAGGATTGCCCTGCCAATGCCCTTACGGCGCCATTCCGGGTGGAGGAAAGCCAGGTGCCAGCATAGCATCACATCCGGGTTGGATTGCTGGTTGCATTCCATGCGCGTGTAGCCAATTAACTTCCCCTCATGGTCAATCATCACCATGTCCCGGTACGGATCACAGTGAGAGAGGTGGGAATAATTGTTTGCCAGTTCCTCCAGGGTATCGGACCGCTCCACTCCATCCGCCAGTTTGGATGCTTGAATTACCGCCAGCATACCGGGGTAATCCTCCGAACCGCGAAACCGCCGGTAACAAACGCCCGGAAGGTCCGGCGCATCGGGTATATGAATTTCTTCCATTTTCGTTTCCATGATGTTCTTCCAAATTCTGCCGGATTGCCCGGCTGTTGGTTAATTCTCAAGTGTCTGGGTACCCAATTCCACACCATCCCGCAGTACCCTGGCATACGTGTTGTATTGGCGGTGGATGTGCATCCCTGCACGTTCGTACAACCGGGTGGCACCCGTCAGGCTGGTTGCATCCACACCCAATCCCACCTTGTTGATTCCACGGCGGTAAAATTCGCCGAACGTATGGTGCAGCAACGCCAATCCCAGCCCCTGTTTCCGCCAGGGACGCAGTACCCCCAGGGTTTGGAGCCAAGCCAATTCCGAGTCTTCGTCCGTTGATGGGTAGCAAAGGGAAAATCCAGCAATCCGGTCTCCTGCCATTGCCACAAACCACAGGCTGGGATCATAATCCTTGCGGGCATTCACGTACGCCATCAGGCGTTCATAATGCTGCTCAAATGGCTCCTGGACAAATCCCCAATGATCCTGGAACGAATCGTCTATCGCCTGGACAACGGCGCGTTCCTCCCGGTTGGGAATCATACTGCGGATCAGGATCCCTTCCGGCAATACAGGAGACGGCGGTGGAGACTGCATTTCGATTCGCATCTGGTAATACCGCCGCTCCAGTTGATACCCTGCCCGTTGAAGGAAGTGATTGGTGTGAACATCCTGGTCCGCAGTGCTGCACATCAACATCACCCGGGCACCTTCCGGTGCTTTGGGCAGGTCGAGCATCGCCCGCCGGTTGATCCAGGAGTCAAGATGCCGCCCCAGCCCCATCCCCCAATACTCCGGTAGAACACATCCATACCCATAGACATGGACATGCGGAGACTGGGTATTCCACACCTCGCCATACCCGGCAAGCCTGCCATCGCTGGTGATTGCCATGAGGGTATGGGTGTTCAGGTCAAATCCTGGTGTGCGCCAAAAAATATTGAGCGAATCCACCGTATCCTGGTTGTAGCCAACCGTTGCCATGGAATATATATTAAATAAGTCCACCGCCTGAGGAATATCATCCAGGGTTGCCGGTCGAAAATGAAAATGTTGCTCCAACTTTGTTTGCATTTGGTCCTCCAATCAATTCATACTATCCATTCCGGTGCAATTTACCGGTCTTTTTGGCATAGATTTCCGCCATACGGAACACCCACAAGCCCAAGGGAATCAGGGCA
>Ga0208040_1004248_pt1 | contig 11016 bp, 11 predicted proteins | sample AD_UKC083_MetaG_FD_184431 | JGI IMG/M metagenome (GOLD analysis project Ga0208040, IMG submission 184431) | Active sludge microbial communities of municipal wastewater-treating anaerobic digesters from USA - AD_UKC083_MetaG (SPAdes) (version 2) | ecosystem: Engineered > Bioreactor > Anaerobic >... | reverse complement strand
TTTTTAATGGTTTGATCAAAATTTTCGGTGGTAAGAGTCAGTGCTTTATGTTGAGTCTGTGCCGTGGCTTTTTGTGCCGAAGTAACAAATAATGCTGCAAATGCAACAATTAAAATAAGTTGTACACAGAAAACTTTTTTAATAAATGCAGAAAAACTATTTTTTCTAATATATTGTGCTTAATATAGTATTATTTAAGTATTTATGCAGAAAAACGTTTGAATTTTGACACAGTGAATGTTAGTTGTTAATATGTATTTATGTATTTATGTACTAATATAATCTAATAGGAGGACGATTTATTTATGGAAAAACAATCTGAGTTATCAAAAGCAAAACAAATTGACAACAATGAAAGAGGTCAATGGAGTTCAAAAATAGGTTTTCTAATGGCATCCATCGGTTCATCTGTTGGTTTGGGAAACATTTGGGGATTTCCTTATAAGATGGGTGCAAACGGCGGGTTTGCTTTTCTGATCATCTATTTAGCGCTATTAGTTTTTGTTGGTTTTGCAGCGTTATTAGGTGAATTTACACTGGGAAGAATGACGGGTGAAGGTATTATCGGCACATACAGAACTTTAAACAAAAAATTCACTTTTGTCGGCTGGTTCGGAGTGATTTCAGCGTTTTTAGTTATATCCTTCTATTGTGTCCTGGGTGGATTTGTATTACGATATGCAGTTGGATTTTTGATGGAAATATTTAGTGCCGGTTCTGGATTTGGTGGCTTAGGCAGCGGTGAATTTTTTGGTTCCTTTATTGTGAATGGCTTTTCCAGCGCTTTTTATTTCTTCATATTTCTGGGATTAACATCAGTTATTGTAATGGGCGGAGTAAAAGGAGGATTAGAAAAGTTCACGACATTTGCAATGCCAACCCTTTCTATTATTATGATCATTGTAATAATTAAAAGCCTAACTCTTGAGGGTGCAATTGAAGGAGTAAAATTTATGTTCGAACCAAATTGGCAAGCGTTTTCGGAAATAGGTTTTGTTAAAATTCTGAAAACAGCAGCCGGACAAATGTTTTTCTCACTGTCTCTTGGAATGGGTATAATGGTTATATATGGGTCATATTTAAGCAAACAAGAAGATATTCAGAAAAGTTCTATTGTTATTGGAGTGGCAGACACTATATTTGCAGTGCTTGCAGGACTAATGATAATGCCTGCAGTAGGGGCTTTTATGGCACAAGGTGTTGAGGGTATCACATACGGTGCAGGTCCTGGGTTACTGTTTATTACAATGCATCAAGTATTTAGTGTGGGGATGGGAGGTTTCATGGGAAATCTTTTTGGATTTATGTTTTACATGCTTGTATTTTTTGCAGCCATTACCTCATCTATTTCTGTGCTTGAGGTATGTATAGCTTTTTTTGTAGATAAACGTTTAAAAGAAGGAAAAAGCAGCCAAAGAATCAAGATAACTGCTATCGTTTGTATAGTTATATTCATTCTGGGGTTACCGGTTACGCTGGATGGTCTTGGCTCAGGTACAGCCGGAGGCGCAGCTATTGATATTCCTGCTGTCATGTTTGGTATGAGTGAGGTCAGGGTTGCTTTCGACTGCTGGCTGGATTTTTATGATATGATTAGTGAAGGTTTGCTTATGCCGTTAGGCACAATGCTGATGTGTTTGTTTATCGGGTGGATTATAGGAACAAAGGCAATAGTAAAAGAGTTAGAAGAGACTCCTAAAGTAAAAATAATTAGTTATCGTTTCTGGGAAATTTGCTTTAAGTATATTGCACCGGTAATTGTTTTCATCGTATTTTTGGGGCAGATAGATGATTTCTTTGGATTAGGAATATTCTAAAAAACTGGTTTTTTTATAAAACTCTTAATAAGGAGAACCTGTATGGCTAAAATTATAATTTCAGAAAATTTATGTAAGGGATGCAGTCTCTGTGTGACCCAATGTCCGAAGAATATCATAAAAATCAGCAATAAAATCAATTCAAAGGGTTATACAATAGCAGAACAGACAGACGATACACAATGCACAGGTTGTACACTATGTGCTATAGTGTGTCCCGACTCAGCTATTGAAGTTTATAAATAGGAGGATGAAGATGGAAAAAATTTTTCTAAAGGGAAACGATGCAATGGCAGAAGCAGCAATAAGAGCTGGATGCCGTTTTTTTGCCGGATATCCTATTACACCACAAAATGAAATTCCTGAATATCTTTCTAAAAGACTTCCGGAAGTTAATGGAGTATTTATTCAGGGAGAAAGCGAAATTGCATCAATTTCTATGGTATATGGTGTTGCATCTACCGGTATCAGAAGCATGACATCTTCATCAGGACCAGGACTTTGTTTAAAAACTGAAGGTATTAATTTTTTAGTGGCAGCTGAAATACCAGCCGTGATAATTGATGTTATGAGGGCCGGCCCGGCAATTGGAGGAATTCAACCAGCACAACAAGATTACACATTTATTACCGGAGGGGCAGGACCCGGAGGTGTACGATGTTTTGTTCTTGCCCCATATACCGTGCAAGAAGCAGTAGACCTTGTCTATGAAGCCTTTGACATAGCTGATAAATTCCGCAATCCGGTTATTGTAATGGTGGATGGCGCGATTGGAAATATGATGGAAAATATAATTCTTCCCGAATTGAGGGAGCTTGATACTTTGCCGCAACATGAGGATTGGAAAATTACTAAAAGGGATGCAGATGGTAAAGCTAGAATAATACAAACGTACATTCATTCAGTAATCGGATTGGAAGAAGCAAATAAACGCATGGCAGAGAAATACAAAATTTGGGAGGATTATGAACAAAGGTATGAAGCAATAATGTTGGAGGATGCTGAAATTGTTGTTACAGCATATGGAATAGTAGCCCGCATGGCAAAAGCTGCTGTTAAAGAATTAAGAAAAGAAGGCATCAAAGTAGGGATGATACGTCCGATTGCAATATATCCATTCCCTAAGAAAGCGTTTGATTCATTGGATTATGGCAGGGTTAAACAAATTTGGGATATAGAACTTTCCATACCATCGCAAATGTTCCGGGATGTAGATTATACAGTTCGCGGAAGAGCACCAGTTTATCAACTGTTAAGATCAGGTGGAATGATGACAAGTAAAGAAAGCATAATTAAGGCTATAAGGGAAAAGGCACTGGAAGGAGAGAATTATGAATAAAGTATATGAAAAACCCAAATTAATACCTGCAGATTTAAGTAATTCCTGGTGCCCCGGTTGCGGTCACGGAACTATACACAAATTGATTGCAAATACTATCGATACTTATCGCATGAAAGAAGAGACAATCATGATAAGTCCTGTGGGATGCGGCACAATGAATACTGCAACTGGTTGGTTTGATTGCAACTCAGTTGCTTGCGCACATGGCCGTGCTTCTGCTGCTGCTTACGCCATAAAAAAGTGTTACCCTGACAGACTGGTTTTTGCGTATCAGGGAGATGGGGATCTTGCTTCCATAGGCATGGCAGAAACAATTCACACTGCTAACCGTGGAGGTAATCTAACGATAATTTTTGTGAATAACGGAAATTTTGGAATGACCGGCGGTCAAATGGCACCTACCAGCTTAATTGGCCAGAGGACGACTACATCGCAAGAAGGAAGAAATTTTAAAGACCATGGCAACCCGATTGGTGTATGTGAATTAATTGCTACTTTGGAAATGCCTAAATATGTTGTGCGGGTTTCTCTGCATGATGCAAAGCATGTAATACAAACACAAAAGGCAATAGAAAAAGCTTTTCGAATGCAGAGTGAAGGCAAGGGATTTTCATTTGTCGAGGTTCTTTCACCTTGTCCTACAAATTGGAAAATGAGTCCGGTGGAATCAATGAAACATATTAATGATGTCGTTATTAAGACTTACCCTTTAGGTGTATTTAAGGAGGATAAATGATTATGGAACACTCTATACTAATCGCCGGATCAGGCGGCCAGGGAATCATGTTAATAGGCAAGTTGCTAAGCTATGCAGCAATTGAAGCTGGTAAGGAAGCGACATTTTATCCTGCTTATGGCGCTGAAATGAGAGGTGGTACTGCGAATTGTACAGTTGTAATTTCAGACGAAGAGATATCCTCTCCTATTTTAGAGCGTTTCACTACGATTATTGCCCTTAATGAACCAAGTTATATAAAATTCCACTCACAGGTAATTGATGGAGGAAATATACTTATTAATTCGTCATTGATAGCTTCGATTTCTGAAGAACTGGGGAAAAAAGCATCTGTTTATGCTGTCCCTGTCAATAATATTGCACTTGAGCTAGGCAGCGAGAAAATCTCAAACATAGTTTTGATTGGTGCCTATATAGGAATTACCGGAATAATAGATCCGGAGGTTTTCAGAAATACTATAAGAAAAATGTTATATAAAGATGAAGAACTTATGAACCTGAATTTAATTGCTTTTGATAAAGGGTTGGCGGCAGGTCAGGACTTTCGTTTATAACTGTTAAAATCAGCTGTTCAGATATACTTATTGAAGTACCCGGTAGAACATATACATCTGTCATATTGGGTACTTGTTTTTTGCTTTAATTTTATATGAATAAATTAATGAAAAATCTTCCTTTAAATGCTATAATAAAGCTGAAAAGAATTTATAGGAGGAGTTATGGAATTTAAAAATTTGATTGTCGAAAAAAATGAAAGAATATGCACTATAAAAATCAATAATCCTCAGACATTGAACGCTTTGAACGGTGAAGTTTTAAACGAGCTTGACCTGGCTTTCGACCTTGTTTCCAAGGATGAAGAAGTGGCAGCAGTGATACTAACAGGGGAAGGAAAGGCTTTCGTAGCCGGTGCGGACATTGCATACATGAGGGGACTCAACGTAGAAGAAGGAAAGAAATTTGCAGAGAACGGGTCAAGAATTTTCAGAAAGATTGAAATGCTTGATAAGGTTGTAATTGCTGCTGTAAACGGCTATGCTCTCGGAGGAGGGTGCGAGCTTGCCATGGCCTGTGATATCAGAATTGCATCTGAAAAAGCAAAATTCGGCCAGCCGGAAGTAGGTCTTGGAATTTGCCCGGGATTTTCAGGAACCCAAAGACTCCCGAGACTGGTGGGGCTTGGCAGGGCAAAGGAATTAATATTGACGGGCTCCCATATAGATGCTCAGGAGGCTTACCGGATAGGACTTGCAAATAAAGTAGTAAACAAAGACAGTCTGATGGAAGAAACATATGCCCTGGCTAAAAAAATCGTTTCAAACTCCAGGACTGCAGTAAAATATTCAAAGGAAGCAATTCACAGAGGAAATGAGGCAGATATTGAGACAGGCATTGCAATAGAGGCAAATTTATTCGGTTTATGCTTTGCCCATGAAGACCAAAAAGAAGGAATGACCGCTTTTATAGAAAAACGGCTGGCAAATTTCAAATAAAATCAAAAGAGAAAAAGACTTATCAAAAGGTCATAAAAAATTAAAAATTTGGTGGATAGTTTCTATCCACCAAACTTACTATACTTCATTTTTATTTAAACTGTCCGCCGCCGCTCATTTGTCTCTGAGCCATTTCAACCAATCTCTTAGTCATGTATCCGCCTACATAACCATTTTGTCTTGCAGTAAGGTTACCCTTGTCTGTCTGCTCATAATTTGTTAAACCTAATTCATTTGCTATCTCAGTCTTCATCTGGTTAAGAGCTTGTTTTGCTTCAGGAACTACTATGTTGTTGCTTCCGCTTCCGCTGTTGCTTGATGCCATTCTTATTCTCCTTTCTCATAAGATGTATTCTTATTATTGTCAAAAAGCTTTAATTTAATCATGTAATATTATGCTAAATTGGTAAATCACTTTGGGCCCTTTGAACCTGTTCTATGTAACAGGTTAAATTTTTACATTGATTAAATTTTAATTTGAAAATCATTTTTATGACTTTCTAAACTTATTATTGACAAGCAAACAAATTATAATACATGGCAATAAAATGCATAAAAGTAATTCATTTGGAGAATTGGAAACCAAAAAATATTTGGAAAAAAATATATACATTAAAAATGATTTTATGCTATTATATAAAAGAGAATGCAACATATTGTTTAAATAAACAATATGTTTAAGCGGGGAAACAAAAGGAATATTATAGCGCCGGAACTTTATTAAAAGTTGACGAGGACAGAGTTATCGAAAATTCGGCGGATGCTCTGCGGTGCAGCTGCACCGATACGGTTTTTACAAATATTACAGGCGACTGTAATGACAAAATAAAATCGACAGCTTCAAATCTTATTGAAATAATAATCTAGGTTTCCCAAATCCCATAATAAAATTACAGAATTACAGACATGTTTTTGTAATTCAAAAAAATTAAAAGAATGGAGAAAATAAATGTGCGGAATAGTAGGATATATAGGATTTGAAGATGTTAAAGACATAATTTTGGGAGGCCTTGAAAAGCTTGAATACAGAGGATATGACTCGGCAGGCATTGCAGTTTTACACAACAATGAAGTATATGTATGCAAAGAAAAAGGAAGGATTTCTGACTTAAGAAAAAACATAGATAAAGAAATAACCGGCACTGTCGGAATCGGCCATACAAGGTGGGCAACCCATGGAATTCCCAATAAAATAAACTCCCATCCCCATCAAAGCAGCTCAAAGCGTTTTACCCTGGTACATAACGGAATTATTGAAAATGAAGAAGAATTAAAAGAAAAATACTTAAAAGGGATTGAGCTTCAAAGCGACACCGATACAGAGGTAATTGTGCAGCTATTGGAGAAATTTGTTAATGACGATGAAGAAACTGAACTTGCCATAAGGCATACCATGAGTGAATTGAAGGGGTCCTACGCTCTTGCCATAATTGATAAAAAAGATATGAATACACTCTATGCTGCAAAAAACAAAACACCCATTTTAGCCGGAAAAGGCATCGGCTTCAACATGGTTGGAAGCGATGCCATGGCAATGATAAACCACACAAACCTATTTTATGAAATTGAGGACAAAGAATTTTTAAAAATAACAAAGGACAATATAGAAATATATACTATCTACGGCAACAAAGTAAACAGGCAGCCGTACAAAGCGGATATTGACGCTTCAGACACGGAAAAGGGAACATATCCTCATTATATGATGAAGGAAATCGAGGAACAGCCCTTTGTAATAAGAAAAATCATGTCAGAATATTCCGATAAATGCGGTAATATGAGCATTTCCCCGGAAATTTTACAACAAATAAGATATTGCGACAAAATAAATATTATTGCATGCGGCACCAGCTATCATGCAGGACTTCTTGGCAAGCAATTCTTTGAAAAAATATCCCATAAACCGGCAGAAGTAATTCTTGCCAGTGAATTCAACTACAACATGCCGCTGTTAACTGAAAAACCCTTGTTCATGTTTGTTTCGCAAAGCGGGGAAACGGCAGACTGCAGAGCTGTATTGGTCAAAGTAAAGGAAATGGGCTATAAGACTCTTACATTGACCAATGTGAAAGGCTCTACGCTGTCAAGGGAAGCAGACCAAACGCTTTTGTTACATGCAGGACCTGAAATAGCTGTTGCATCCACCAAGGCGTACACAGCTCAAATTACAGTATTGGCTATACTTGCAGCCCTGGTTGAAAACAAAATAGGCATGGATGTTTTTAAGGAATTATCCAAAATCGCATACATCATGGAGACTCTTTGCAATGACAGAGACAAATACAAAATATTAGCAAAAGAATTTCTATTAAACAGCAGGAATTGTTTCTATATAGGAAGAAGCATGGACTACTTTTTATGCCTTGAAGCAGCTCTTAAGCTGAAAGAGATTTCATATATTCAAACAGAAGGATTTCCGGCAGGTGAATTAAAGCACGGGACAATTGCATTAATTGAAAAGGACACTCCTGTAATTGCAGTAATTACGCAGGAAAATATCAATCTCAACACAAGAAGCAACATTAAGGAAGTCAAAGCAAGAGGAGCTAAAACAATGGTTATATCCATGCGTAAAATCAGCCAGGAAAAAGACCACATAGTAATAGATGACGCAAATGAACTGCTATCGCCTTTAGCAGCTATAATCCCTGTTCAATACTTGGCCTATTATGCCGCATTGTTAAAAGGATGTGATATTGACAAGCCAAGAAATTTGGCAAAATCGGTTACTGTGGAATAGGTGGCGGTCAAGCACCGCTCCTGCAAAATACCATTATGCCGGAAACCATCAGGGCAACTCCGATGAGTTTCATCCATTCAAAGCTTGTACTTTCAGTGCCGAACAAGCCCAACACTTCAATTAAATATGAAACAGCAAGCTGAGCCAGCAGAATCAGCATTGTAGCATTGGCAGGCCCTAAATCAGATATTCCTTTAATGACGGTATATGTAATGAAAGCACCGATGACACCGCCAAGCAAATAAAATTTCTCACTAACTTCAAACACCGAAAACAAAGCTTCCCGTCCGCTAAAAAACCATAAAGTCATGCTTGCCGCAAAAGCTGATATATGAACAAAGCTTGTTGCAGCCCACATATTTGATGATTCCATTACGCGGGTATTAAAAACTCCCTGCACGCTCATTAACAGTCCTGCCAACAGCGCAAATAAAGTTCCTGATATATTAATCCTCTCCTAATAATGATCTGTATTTGTTATCCTGTTTTTTTGCTTTTTTTATAGTATCCCAAAAATACCCGGTTTAATTAAAAACAATATGAATAAAAAATTTAAGTCGCCGATAAAAGTGTTTGTAAAATTACCAATAAAAAATTATCAGGGGTAAAGTATCAGAACCTAATAATAATTGACAATTTAAACAGATTATAATATTATTCTTACTAGAGAAGACCTAGAGACAGAAATGAAGGCAAAACATCTTTTAGGCAACACATACTGCATAGATGCAGGGATTTCTTACATCCATTTTTAAGAAACGAGAATTATATACCAGCGTTTTAGGAGGAGTTTATGCCAAAAACAAACTTTACACCTTCAAAACACGGATTTCACTTTAGAAATGATTTCATCAATAAAATAATCAGCACAAGCTTCGGCAAAATGGAAACCAGAGGCAGATGCGGAGGAATGGCATTTGCTTCATTGGATTACTATTTTTCGGGCATTCCAATACCGGCACATGAATCGAAGGACTTTCCAAACGGCAAGACCCCGCCGGACGGCAATCTGCTGGCAGAATATATATATGAAAGAACAATCAACTCTTTATTTACCATGCACTCATTTAAGTTCTTCGACTGGTCCCTGCAAAAGGACAATCCGAAAGGCATAAGAAAAAGTGTTTCCTATAAAAGCAAAATGGAAGAGTTCCCCAAGCTTATGAAATCAATCGACAAGGGAGAACCGGCAGTAATAGGGGTGATCAGTGCAAGGAAGGCATCCGAAATAACCCATAACCACCAGGTAGTTGTATACGGCTACGAATTTGATGCCGAAAAAAACCATATGGCACTTTACACCTATGACAGCAACTATCCCGGCAAGGAGATTGTCATTGAATCCTGCTGCTCAGACGATAATTTCCGGTCATCTGCAGGCCAGGAATGGAGAGGATTCTTCCTGCAGGACTACCATCCGAAAAAACCCAAATATATTGATATAGATACTAAAATAACAACAGAGGAATCAGTTAATGTTTATTCCATAAAAAATATAGGACAATTTCCATCAAATACAAAATATCTTGACATTCCAAAGGAGATAAAGGAAAACACCGGCATAATTCTTCCCGGTGAGGAAATTAAATTTTCATATATAGAAAACCAAAACACTTAAGTTATCCTTAAGTGTTTAAATTTATTTACTCTATTATTATATCTCTAGGATGGGGCGGGATGTCTATCCTTTCCTCTATGGCAGGATATACCTGAGGCTGTGTTACAGGAACCAATTCTATTGAAAAATCAGTTGTTATATCCGGGAACAAACGAATGTTATACAATATATTTGCAAAATATCCGAAAGCATCCACCCTTAAATTATAAGTTGAAAAATCATATTCAGGTCCAACGATTTGAGTTCCCAGAACATTTGCCATTGGCAGTTCTATCCTTATGGGATTCAATGTTGTTATTAAATGCATAACCGGGATATCTCTTCTCGCCCCGTCAGTTACATAGATTGTTATGGTTGCATTATCTACATCCATTCCGGTTACCTGGTCTATTACATGTATTCTCATGAAACCGCCGGCATTATTTTGTGATATATTATTTTGGCTTTGATATAAGTTTTGACCAGGGTATAACCTATAATTGTAACGGCCTGCATTAAAAGACCGTGGATAATAATCAGTAAATCGGCCTCCAGGCATATTTATCATAATATATTTCCTTCCTTTCCCTAATTAATAAAGATAATATTATATGATCATTATATGCAATGGTGTGACTAATGTCATGGGGACGGGGGTGCCGTCACATTGCTCAAAACAGCAGTGTTGAAGCAATTCCGAAATAAACTACCAGTGCCAATGCATCCACAATTGTGGTAATCAGCGGGCCAGCCATTATTGCAGGGTCCAGCTTTAGCTTTTTAGCTGCCAGGGGAAGCATCCCTCCGACTATTGTTGCCAACATAACAATAACTCCCATAGTAAGGGAAATTGTTAAAGAAACCATAAATCCTGCCTTGCCGGTAAGCACATTTTTCCCATAAATCACCAAACCCAAAATAACTGATACCAATAAGCTTATTCTCAGTTCCTTCCACAAAACCTTCCCTGCGTCCTTTAAAGTTACATCCTCTGTAGCCAATCCGCGGATTATCAAGGTTGAAGACTGGTTTCCGGAACTTCCCCCCGTATTCATAATCATTGGAATAAACGCCATAAGAATAGCATAGGTGCTCAGGAGGTTCTCAAATTTGGTAATAATGCCGCCGGTTACGGACGCCCCAAGCATCAATACCAAAAGCCAGGGAATCCTTTGCTTGGATAATTCCAGTACCCCTGAATCCAAATAGGTAGTTTCCAAAGGCGTCATGGCAGCCATTCTCTGCATGTCCTCGGTGTTTTCATCCTCTATTACTTCCATGATGTCATCAA
>Ga0208040_1004246_pt1 | contig 11020 bp, 10 predicted proteins | sample AD_UKC083_MetaG_FD_184431 | JGI IMG/M metagenome (GOLD analysis project Ga0208040, IMG submission 184431) | Active sludge microbial communities of municipal wastewater-treating anaerobic digesters from USA - AD_UKC083_MetaG (SPAdes) (version 2) | ecosystem: Engineered > Bioreactor > Anaerobic >... | reverse complement strand
CCCACGGCGTGCATATCGACTCATTTACCGGAGCGGCCGACGCCGTCTACTCGGGACAGAGCATCATCATGACAGCTTACGTCACGGACAGCGCGAATAATCCCGTGGACAACGCGGATGTCTATTTTCAATTCACAACCAACACCAGCGGTGCCAGCCTGAAATCTCTCGGCGGTCAAACCGGTGAAAGCATCAAGGTAACCACGGACAAGGGCGGTCAGGCTCAGGTTGTTTATAAAGCCGGGGGAAACTCAACAGCCATGGAGCTGAACGATGTTATTGCGGCAACCTGTCACGATTCCAAGATGGCGTTTATGGTCACCAGAGTGGCCGGCGGTTCCCAGGGATTAATTATCTCGGTTACGGCTGATCAGGACTCCCTGAAAGCGGGTGAAAACACGATCATCAAGGCGAAAGTGACCAACGCGACAGGCGCCGTTATCGGCGGTCAGGTTGTAACCTTCTCATTCTTCGACAATAAAAGCGGCGCAACCATAACTGAATTGAGCGGCACTACCGATGCCGAAGGACGCGCAACTGCTCTTTACACAGCAGGAGAAGAAGACGCCGAAATAGACGTGCAGGATATCATCCAGGCAAGCGTCTCTGGCCTTAGTGACGTTATCATCATAACAAGAATAGGCTCTCAGGCAGATGCAGACTACATTGATAGGATCGATGCATCACCATCTACAATATCCGTCGGAGAAATGAGCATTATCACTGCCACAGTGCGACACGTAGGAGATTCCGGAACAATCGCAGACCAAACCATAACCTTTACCATCCCGACAAATAACAGTGGCGCAAGCTTCATCAACGACAATAATGAAAGTGTTTCCACGATAACAATTCCTTTGCAACTTGCATTCAACACATTCATCGACGTACCTGTCACGTACAGAGCTGGCCCTACAGAGGGTCAGGATATTATAGTCGCGACTCTGGGGAATGGGATGACCCAGACAGTCATCGTCAAAGTAGAACAATAAAAATTTGTTTTACTTAACTTAGAATGAAATAATGTTAAAAAGCCGGCCAAAAGCCGGCTTTCTTAATTTCAGTTTTCTGATTTCCTTAAACGCTTAAAATACATTCAAGCTGAAAGCAAGACCAACAGCATAAAAAAATTCTTGAATATCAATAATTTTTCTGATAAAAATTAAACATTCAAATTAAAAATTTAATCTATCTTTATAATTAAGAAGGAGATTAAAATGACAAAAACGTCTCAATCAATATTTTCCAGAATATTTCTTTTACTGATGATTTCCATGTTTTTCGTTCTTCCCGGCTGCGGCGGAAGCGGCGGAGGCGATGATGACGGGGATGGAAACGGAGGAGCTTACACATTAACCATCACAACAGACCCGCAGGATTTAACCGCATTGAAAGCAGGCGAAACCGTAACTATCACGGCTACGGTCACAGACAGCGGCGGGGCGGCCGCCAGCGGGCAAGCAGTAACCTTTACGCTTTTTCAGGATAAAAGCGGTGCAACCCTGACGACATCGGGCGTCGGATCAACAAACGCCAATGGTGTGGCCGAAGCGTATTACACGGCAGGATCAAATAATGCCGGCTCAGATGTTCAGGACATTGTTCAGGTCAGCATACCTGATTCCACAAAATCCGTCACGATTACAAGAGAGGCGGGAGCGGTTCAGCAGGAGGAGGCCTCCTCTCTTGATCTTGCAGCATCGCCGGGCAATACGAGTGTTCTGACTGCCAGGGTTGTCAACGGAGACAACCAGCCCGTGACAGGGTTAGCGGTAACCTTCGAATTCCTGGCCAATAACGGCGGATCTTCCCTGAATCCTCTGACCGGCACGACAGACGGATCCGGCAATGCCGTATCGGTTTATACGGCCGGCACAACCGCTTCAAGCGAAACCCGCTATGATACGGTCAGGGCCAGCGTAACCGGAGCTTCCGGTGTCGTCATCATCACCCGTGCACCAAACCCCGGTCCGGAAAACAAGGTCCTGACTCTGGCGCAGAATCCGGCCACATCCCCTGATAATCGTGTCGTTTACAGTGACTCCAGTACGGTATTGATTACGGCAACGGTAACCCGTAATGGTCTCGCATGGCCGCAAGAACCAATCACCTTTTCCATCGTATCCGGATTGGGCAATATCGTTTCGGCCGCTTCAGAAACCGATGCCAACGGCAGGGCGGAAGCAACCTTTGAACTTCCCACTGGCTTGGCAACTCCTGTAATGGGAACAACGGTAATAGCAGCAACCATAGCCGGGGAAGGCGGCTCACCCATTACCGTGCATACGCCCGTTTACTGGGCAATCTGGTATTACGGGCCGTGATTTTAACAAAATACTACCAGTGCTGACAACCTGTTAACCTTTTTTGAAACCATGCTTGCGGAAAAGCGTGCCCTGACTTAAGGGCACGCTTTTCTTGTTCTGAAACCATCGTTGATCTTGAAAGAAATGATTTACTTTTTAACTATTTAGTGTTAATAAACATCAAGTTTTTCTGCAAAATACTCGCCGTGAAAGGAGAAAAGAACGTGAAGAAACTGAGTGTTTTAGCGGCACTGCTTCTGATGATGTCAGTATTCTCGTCAGCTCAGGCGGAAGTCAGAGCCGGCGCTTTTTCCTATGGGTTATCCACGGGGGGGCATTTTTTTGAAGGCAATCAGGGTTACAAAGATACGGTTTCGCTGGGATTTCGCGCCGGTTATAATTTTAGCGAAAACTGGGAAGCGGAATTCTTTGCCAATGGCATGCCGTCGGAATTTGAAGATTACAAAGACGGAAAACACAGCGACATCTTTACGGTCGGATTGGAAGGTCTTTACCATTTCATGCCCCGCAACCGCTTTGTACCGTACCTGGCCATGGGCCTCGGCGGCATTTATTACACCTCTGAAGATGACCGGTTTGATCACAGCAAATTCATGATCGATTACGGCGTCGGCTTTAAATATTTCGTGACGGAAAATCTATCCCTGAGGACGGATGTGCGCCATTTAATCCCCCTCGGACGAGACGATAAGTACATTCATAATCCACATGACATTCATAATGATGTGACGCTCACTTTAGGGATCAGCTATGATTTTGAAGGCGTCAAGGAGGATCCGTATCCCCGGGTTACAGAACAGACAACTCCGGAAGTTATTCCGGACACGGATAAAGATGGCGTTCCCGATAATATCGACAAGTGCGCCGATACGCCTTACGGTTCGGAAACCGACCAGTACGGTTGTCCGCCGGATGCCGACCGCGACGGCGTCCCGGATATCGCGGATCGATGTCCCGGCACACCGGCCAGCATCGTGGTTGACAAATCCGGCTGTTCTCCCGATACCGACCGGGATGGCGTGTTCGATTACCTGGACAGTTGCCAGGGGACTCCCGCCGGTGTCAGCGTTGACGAAAAAGGCTGTCCTCCCGATGCCGATAAGGATGGCGTTACGGACAGTCTGGATAAGTGCCCCCGGACTCCTGCCGGCACACCCGTCAACCAAGAGGGTTGCGAAGAAGCGATCGACGCCCCTGTTTCCATTCTACTGAAGATGGAATTCGATTCAGGAAAAGCTTTGATCAAGCCCCAGTATCACAAGGAGCTCCAGACCGTGGCAGTTTTCATGAAAGAGCACCCTGAGGCAACCGCTACCATCGTCGGCCATACGGACAATATCGGCCCCCGGAAGGCCAATATCCTGCTTTCCAAAAAACGAGCAGAAAGCATCAGGCAATACCTGATTGATCAATTCGGCGTTGAACAATTTCGGATTAAGGCGATTGGTTACGGACCCGACAAGCCCGTTGCCAGCAATGCCACCAAAGAGGGACGGCAGAAAAATCGCAGAATCGTAGCTCTTTTTGAAACGGGCCCGATAAAATAATTTGCAATGTTTTTACTCCTGGGGAAAGACCCCGTAACTGATTTAATGGTTGCGGGGTCTTTTATTGTTGAAACTCCAATTCCGAAAGCGTAGCGTAGCGGAATTGGTAAGTTGTTGTGAGTCTCAAATTTCAGAAGCACAGCGTACTGAAATTTGTTGGACGAACTATCCAATCCCAATAAATCGGGATTGGGAACAATCCCGCGAAGCGGAGGGTAATGTACTCGATAAGAAGGAGCGAAACGACGTTCGAAGCGTAAGTGTAATTATCCCTTGTCGCGGAATAGTTTACAAAGCTTGCTTTGGGGTTCATACCCGTGATTTTTTGATTTATTTTCTGTTACTTTTTTCTCCCCTGAAGGAAACTTTTACATGACAAAAGAGAAAGAAAATACCGCTCAGGAAACAGATGTGGCCCCGCCCTGGCGATCGACGCTTTTTGTCATGTTCATCGCCCAGTTGCTTTCCATTATTGGTTTTGCGTTTGTCCTGCCCTTTATCCCCTTCTATATCCGTGAAATCGGCGTGATGGATGAAAAGCTGGTGCCGGTCTGGGCCGGGATTATGATGGCGGCATCAAGCCTCACGATGACCATTTTCGCTCCCTTCTGGGGATGGCTTTCGGACCGTTATGGCCGAAAACTTATGGTGGAACGCGCCATGTTTGCCGGCGCTATTATTACCATTGCCATGGGCATGATCAGTAATGTTTATCAACTCCTCGTTCTGCGTTTACTTGCCGGCGCTTTTACAGGAACGATTTCCGCCTCTCTTGCCCTGGTCTCCTCTGTTTTACCAGGAGCGAAACTGGGATTCGGGCTGGGTTTGATGCAGGTCGGCGTGTTCTTGGGAATGTCCGTCGGACCGTTGATTGGTGGCGTCATTGCCGACATCGTCGGTTATCGTCTGACTTTCGTTGCCGGCGGGGTAATGCTGCTCCTTGGCGGCCTCCTGGTTCTTTTTGGAACGAAAGAAAAATTTATCCGTCCTTCTGCCGCGTCGCTGAAGCAAAACGCAAACATCAGAACGCTCTTTACCCTTCCGGGGTTTGTTGCTTTGATGCTTGTCTTTCTTCTGTTTAATTTTTCAATTCATATCGCCATCCCGATTATACCGCTGTTTATTGAAGAAGTCGGGAACCTGAAGACAAATGTTGCTTCCACAACAGGATTACTGCTTGCTGTGACAGGAGCCACCGCCTCTATTTCCGCCGCCGCCATCGGCTATTTGAGCGACCGCATGGGACATAAAAAGGTCCTCATTGTGAACCTGTTCATCACCGGTATCCTGTGGATAATCCATGCCCTTGCCCGTAATATAGACCAGTTGCTCGTTATCCGAATCATTTTCGGATTCGCTGTCGGGGGGAATATTCCCACCATGAATGCCCTGCTCGGAAAAATCACGCCAAAGGAAAACTACGGGAAGGCTTATGGATGGATGGCTTCCATGACCTCTCTCGGCATGACGCTGGGACCGTTAATGGGCGGCGTCATGGCTTCCTATATGGGGCTCCGCTGGCCTTTAATTGCTGTCAGCATTCTTTTGACACTGGTGGTGATTCCCATCATCATGAGTCTGAAGACCCGTTGATATCTCACCCAATTCCACATTTTCCCCCCTTGACAGCTCAAGACCCGAGGAGTATCAAATAATCATCATATTGATTAAACTGATCAGCAATCCGTTCGGGAGGTTTTCATTACGCCGAAACAGGGTCTTATGCTGTGGATCTGCCCGCCGGAACATATCAGGTGATGGCAATGTATGCTGGAGGCATCTTAACAACAGACGCAGTTGCGACAGGAACGTCGGTTACAGTGGATTTCACCGTGCCATCAATAAGCATAGGGGCTATCGGAAAGCTTGAAAGAAAATATCAATCTTAAAAAGAGGGAAGCATGATGGAATACGGCGTAATGGCATCCAAAACACCGGGGATATTTTCCGATCTCCTGTTGCAGTTAAGCAATCTTTGTGATGTAATTCCACTTCCGGTTCTGATAATAATCGGGCTAGCTGTTATTGCTGTCTATTTATTTTTCAGTCGATGATTGATTATTGACGAATCCTTCGAATGCACAGGTGTCAACAATGAAAATGATTCGCACGATAATGGGAATATTGAACCCTGTGATTGCTGCGGAGGCTATTATCGCAGCGTTGATGAAAGAGATGAAAAGGAGAACATCACCATGACGGAAGATATTTTCCGCCGGTTACAGCAAAGGCTTGACATGTATTCCCTGGGATTTCCGGCCACGGAAACGGGAATCGAAATAACAATATTGAAAAAGCTTTTCAGTCAAAAAGACGCGGAGATGTTCCTCGACATGTCACCTCTGCTGGAAGAACCGCAGGCCGTCGCGCAACGGCTCGAAAGGCCTGTTGATGAAGTGGCCGGACAACTGGAGGACATGGCGAAACGCGGCCTTCTTTTCAGGCTCAGGAAGGAAACATCGGTCAAATACGGTGCGATTCCCTTCATGCATGGCCTGATAGAGTTTCAGGTCAAACGTTTTGATCGCGAGCTGGGCGATCTTATCAAACAGTATTATGCCCAGGGATTAGATCGGGCCATAGCAGGCGTTGAAGGGCTGTTCCTCCGGACCATTCCCGTTGAGAAGTCCATCGTGCCTGAACACCACGTGGCGGCCTTCGATGACGCGGTGGCCCTCATTAAGAAAAACGACACGATCGCCGTCGCCGAATGTCTGTGCCGGAAGGGAAATAAAACCATCGGCAAGGGTTGCGATAAACCGATGGAAAACTGTTTCATGTTTGGCTCCATGGCCCGGTTTTACATAGAAAACAACCTGGGAAGGCAGATTAGCATTGACGAAGCGATTGACATTTTAAGAAAATCGCAGGAGGCGGGGCTGGTCACCCAACCGGCCACGACCCAGAATCCCGGCGGGATGTGCAATTGCTGCGGCGACTGCTGTCTGATTCTCGGCGCAATCAAAAAACTGCCCAAACCGGCGGAACATGTTTTTTCCAATTACCAGGCATCGATTCAACGGGAAGACTGCACCGGTTGTGAAATATGTCTGGATCGGTGTCAGATGGAGGCCATCGCCATGGATAAAGACGGAATTGCACAGGTCAACCTCGACCGCTGTATCGGTTGTGGTCTGTGTGTAACCACCTGTCCCGCGGAGGCCATTACCCTCCTGCTCAAACCCGATGCCGGCAGGCGCATCCTCCCCGCGACAGGCGGCGAACAAATGATGCAGATCGCAAAAAACAGAGGAATGATTTGATTGTTCTGAACTCATTCGAAAGGATATATACCTATGGATCAACAACCCCTTATACTCATTGTCGATGACAGCGCCACGACCCGGACAGTCATCTCCAGGCAACTGGAAGCTTATGGCGCGAAAATTATCCAGGCGGAAGACGGGGAAAAGGGATGGGAAGTGGCACAGAGTACCGACTTTGACCTGATCATCTCTGACGTGGAGATGCCCAGGCTGGACGGATTCGGATTATGCCAGCGGTTGAAAAGTAATGACCGCACGCGTGGAATCCCCGTGATTATCCTCAGTTCTCTCGACGGGGACAAGGATATTGAAAAGGGCTTCATGGTTGGCGCAGCCGCTTACGTTTCCAAAGCGGAAGCGCATGTGAATTTAATCGGAACCATCGAAAAAGTGCTCCAGCGGTTCCGTTTTTTCCGCAGTCGCTGCATTCTGGTGGTGGACGATTCCGCGCTGATACGCAGGATGGTTTCGGGCTCTCTTAGTGAAGCCGGTTTTCAGGTCATGATTGCGGAAAACGGGAAACAGGCCTTAACCAGAATTAAAGAACGGCAACCGGACCTCATCATCAGCGACATCAACATGCCCGAAATGGACGGAATTGCATTGTGCAAAAAAATTAATGCCGATCCCGATCTGGCCGTTATTCCTTTCGTCGTCATGAGCACAAACAGCGAACGCGGTATCATGCGTCGCCTGTTTGATCTGGGAGCTTCCAGCTATCTGGTGAAACCGTTTAACATGGAGCAGCTTTTGATCACCGTCGAAAGGCTCCTCTCGGATCATTTTCTGCTTTTGCTCAAACAAAAGCAGCTTTACTGTGAAGAAAATAAAATGATGATGACCGGAATCACCAGCTTCGTTGAGACGATGGAGGCACGCGATCCCTTTACCAGCGGCCATTCTGAAGCGGTGGCCAAAATCATGTCCCAGATAGGACAGCGGATGAATTTTGACGCGGACACCATCGATTCCATGATCATGGCCGGACGCATTCATAACATCGGAATGATTGTCGTCCCTGATGCCATCCTGCTGAAACCCGGTAAGCTGACCGAAGAAGAAATGTCCATTGTTAAAAAACATCCCGTAAAAGGGGTTTCCATTGTGGAATCCATTCCCAGCATCCAACCGTTACTGCCCGTCATCCTTCAACACCATGAACGTTTTGATGGCAAGGGGTATCCCAACGGACTCAAGGGACAGGAAATCATGCTCTGGGCCCGAATAGCGGCAGTGGCCGATACGTATAACGCCCTGACGAGCAACCGTTCCTATCGCCCGCGCATGAGCCATGAAGAGGCAATGCGTGTCATCGAATCCGTCCGGGGCACGCAACTCTGCCCGGATTGCGTTGACGCGTTCAAAAAAATCCCCCTGTTTGAGCTGGACACATTTTTTCTCTGATGGAACGGGCGTCTGTGCGAAAACGAATGTTGTATTTTTAAGATGAAGCACATCTGATGATGGATTGAATAAATAATAGTAATAATTCTGCGAGAGCTATAACTATTCTTTATTGGATATATTTCCGATCATAATGTATTTATCCATCCGGTAATGACGTTATTCTACAGGAGCAGCGGCAAAAAGGGCTTCTTGTTTGAACGGTTATTTATGGAGGTATGTTGAATGGGTGACACAAAAGTTGTGGATGCAAGAGGACTTGCCTGCCCCCAGCCGGTAGTTCTCACCAAGCAGGCTTTGGAAATCAATGAAAAGGTGACAGTGCTGGTGGATAACGAAACGGCGCTGGAAAACATCAAGCGCCTTGGAACGAAACTGGGCTTCGCGATTAAAGTGGAAACAAAAAAAGACTCAACTTTCGAAATAAAATTGAAGCGCAAAAAAGGTGTGGTCGTTTCTTCTTGCAGTGCAGCAACCGCAGCGCCGGGACCTTTTATCATTGTCATATCGGCAAACACGATGGGACAAGGCAATGACGAATTGGGTTCCGTTTTAATCAAATCGTTTCTGCATACGGTCGCTGAACAGCCTCAGAAACCCGATACCATCATTTTTTACAATACCGGTGTAAAACTTACTGTAGAGGGGTCGGAAGTCCTGGATGATTTGAAACAACTGGAGAGCGCGGGCGTTCAACTGCTGGTTTGCGGCACCTGTTTAAATTATTTTGAGATTAAGGACAAACTTGCGGCGGGCACTGTCTCCAATATGTATGACATTCTGGATGCCATGAGCCGCGCGGGACGCTTGCTTACGCCATGAATCAAAAACATTCTTATTCCGTCATGCTGTTCAAGGCGGTGAGTTACGTTTTGAAGGCGGAAAAAATTCTCAAAGCCGAAAGCATTCCGCACAAAATTATTCCGGTTCCCAAGCACATCAGTTCGGATTGTGGCGTATGCGTGCGCTTTGAACCAGCAATCCAAAACAAAATAGAAGCCGCACTATTGAATAAGGTGCAGATAGAAAAAATCAGACCTCTAAATGATTAATGGCCGTCAATCATTTCGTAAGTGAATCAGGAATGAAGAAAAATATTATTTATTTTGACAATGCCGCTACCTCGTGGCCGAAGCCGCCAGCAACAATCTTGGCCATGCAGAATTATCTGCAGAACGTCGGCGGCAGTCCCGGTCGTTCCGGACATCGTTTGTCTATTGAGGCGGCGCGAATCATCTTCGATACCAGAGAAAAGCTGGCGCAAATGTTTAATGTTCCGGATCCTCTGAGTATCATTCCGACCAGGAACGCAACTGAAGGGTTGAATATCGCTATTTTCGGTTTCTTAAAGCCCGGGGACCATGTCATCACGTCCGGCATGGAACACAATTCCGTCATGCGCCCTCTGCGTGTTATGGAAACGCGAGGCGTTGATATAACGGTTGTTTCCTGCGCGCGTGACGGGCTGGTTGATCCCGGTGATATTCTCAAGGCAGTCAAAAAAAATACAAAGGCAATATTTATCACGAATGCTTCCAATGTTACCGGCACGGCCATGCCGGTTGCCGATATCGGCAAGATTTCCCGCGAACATGATTTGGCGTTGTGCGTCGATGCGGCGCAGACTGCGGGCTGTTATCCGATTGACGTTGAAGCAATGCATATTGACCTGCTGGCCTTTACCGGCCACAAGGCCCTTTTCGGCTCTTCGGGAACCGGCGGCCTCTATATTCGCAAAGGTCTTGAAAAAAAAATAGAACCGATCTGCGTCGGCGGAACCGGCAGCCGTTCGGAGTTGGAAGTTCAGCCGGACTTTATGCCTGACCGCTTTGAGGCGGGGACGCCTAATACAACCGGCATTGCCGGTTTACGGGCGGGCGTTGAATTCATTCTGGAACAAAGTATCGCGCGGATTAAAGACAGGGAAGAAAAACTGGTCCAGACTTTCATGGATGGTGTCCGTGATCTGCCGGGCCTGATCCTTTATGGACAAAAATCAGTTCAGCGGCGAACACCGGTTGTTTCCTTTAATATAGCCGGAATGGATCCTGCTGCCGTGGCGATGGCACTGGATGAACAATTCGGCATCATGGCACGATCAGGTTTGCATTGCGCGCCGGCCGCTCACAAAACGATCGGAACGTATCCCGCAGGCACCGTTCGTTTCAGTTTCAGTTATTTCAACACGGAAGAACAAATTATTTCATCCATCGAAGCGTTGAAAAAAATCGGTCAATCACGATAATGAATTCAGCGTAAGCGGTCACTTATCTCAACGTCGCTCAATTTACCATCAGTGATAGCACCATAAAAATTGCAAACAGTTTCTTGCAGGAAACTTTACGCAATAAAAACCCCCTCAAGTCCTTTTGACCTTGAGGGGGCGAACCTATATTACCAGATCATGTTTTTGTCGTTGAAGCAGCGGTTACTTTGCCATCTGTTCTATATCGAGTACTACTTCTTAGCTGACTAA
>Ga0208040_1004234_pt1 | contig 11038 bp, 6 predicted proteins | sample AD_UKC083_MetaG_FD_184431 | JGI IMG/M metagenome (GOLD analysis project Ga0208040, IMG submission 184431) | Active sludge microbial communities of municipal wastewater-treating anaerobic digesters from USA - AD_UKC083_MetaG (SPAdes) (version 2) | ecosystem: Engineered > Bioreactor > Anaerobic >... | reverse complement strand
TTCGTTTTTATCTCTTAAGAACTCTATTTTTACATTATATTCCACATTGCCTGCTTTTTCAAGACTTCTGATTATTTTTTTGTTTGTATTAAGTACTTTATTGACATATTCAATCATAACAGGGTCCTTTTTATCTATTAAGTTCTTGCTGATTTCATAATATAGGCTGTCCTTATATTTAGCAGTGCCTGATTTTGCCTTGATTACGAAATAAAAATGATAGCCTTCCCTTACTATTTTTTCATCAATAATTTCAAAGCCATTTTCTGCAAGATACCGCCTTAAATCATCTGCTGCCGTCATTGGCTGCAAAATAAGCTGATCAGTATTCAATGCAATGCCTTTTGAAGCTTCCAGTATAAAAGAAATAAGTTCTCCGCCCATTCCTGCAATTATAATTGCATCGGCTTCCCCTTCCTTTAAAACCGTGAGGCCGTTTCCAAGTCTGAAATCGCATCTATCATTCATTTTAACAGAGGACAAATGCTCTATGGCTCTCTTTAATGGACCTCCGTTCAAATCTGCTGCAATTATTTTATCGCATTTTCTTTCTCTTAATAGCATCTCTGCAACATATCCGTGGTCTGTGCCGATGTCTGCAGCAACTCTGCAGTTATCCACCATGGATACAATACATTCTAATCGATTCATAATAACCCCTTAAATGAATAAATGGAATGTAAACATTCCATCTATATTTTAATATTCGCAGTTACTTGGAAAAGTCATAAAAATACAAAGCGAACATTTGCAGGATACGATTCAATTCTTAGCGAAGGTCGGCTGAAAATTCGTTAAGCAGCTTGCACTGTTTGAGCCTTGGCGAGTTTGCAAGCTGTAGGATTTTTAGTCGGAATGAGCTAATAGAATTATTCGTATCCGAAACCGTGAGTGTGGATTTTTATGACTTTTCCACCTTAAACAGTATCTTTCTATTCCAAATAATCCTTTAATTTCTTGCTTCTGCTTGGGTGTCTTAATTTTCTCAGAGCCTTTGCTTCTATTTGACGAATTCTTTCTCTTGTTACATCAAACTCCTTGCCCACCTCTTCCAGAGTTCTTGCCCTTCCGTCATCCAAACCGAACCGAAGCCTCAGTACCTTCTGCTCTCTGTCTGTTAATGTGTGGAGCACATTTGACAGCTGCTCCCTTAAAAGAGTGAAAGTTGCAACGTCTGAAGGTGCCTGTACTTCATCATCAGGAATAAAATCTCCAAGGTGGCTGTCTTCCTCTTCGCCTATGGGTGTTTCAAGGGATACCGGTTCTTGAGCGATTTTTAGTATTTCCCTTACCTTGTCTGGCTCCATTTCCATTTCCAGAGCTATTTCTTCGGGTGTGGGGTCCCTTCCCAATTCCTGTAAAAGCTGTCTTTTGATTCTGATCAGCTTATTTATTGTTTCCACCATATGCACCGGTATTCTTATAGTTCTTGCCTGGTCAGCTATTGCCCTTGTTATTGCCTGACGTATCCACCAGGTTGCATATGTAGAGAATTTAAAACCCTTTGTATAATCAAATTTTTCCACCGCTTTTATAAGGCCGAGATTGCCTTCCTGAATTAAATCAAGAAAAAGCATGCCTCTTCCCACGTATCTTTTAGCAATGCTTACCACCAATCTTAAATTTGCTTCAGCAAGCTGTTTCTTTGCTTCTTCGTCTCCGTCCTCCATCTTTTTGGCAAGTTCTACTTCCTCTAAAGCAGTTAATAAAGGAACCTTTCCAATTTCTTTAAGATACATCCTGACAGGGTCGTCAATGTTCACGCCTTTAAGTATATCTTCGTCAGACTGGCTTACAAAGAAATCCGCATCGTCTTTTACATCAGCCTCATCTTCTTCATCAACCTTCTCAGGTATCATATCATCCTGGAAACCCAGTATTTCAAGATCGTTGTCTTCTGCCTGTTTATAAAAATCATCTATGAATTCCGGATTGATATCAAGTCTTTCAAATGACCTTAAAACCTCTTTATATGTTATAAAACCGTTTCTCTTGCCTTTTTCAATTAATTTATTCTTTATGGAGTCTATCTTCTGTAACATTTCAGCGTTTTTAACTAATTCCTCTTCTGAAATTACAGATATATTTTTATTATCATTCATTGTCAGTTGACCTCCTCCTTAGTTGATTTAATCTTTTTAGCGAGGCAAAAAATTTCATTCATTATTTCCTTACTGTTTAATGAATTGTCAGATTGTTTTAAACTGTTTGTCAATATGTTTCTCTTTTCTTCATAATATTTTAATTTAAGTCTTTTCATACAATCCTTGAATAAAGCCTCTAAATTATCATAATCAACATTGTCAATCTGCATATTTACATCCATGCTGCCATTTGTAATTTTATATAAGCTTTCACTATCAATACCAGTATCGTTAATTCTGCATTCATACAGCTCTTTAAATAATTTATAGAACTTTAAGTCCTTGAAGGTATCTTCCTTTACTATCTCGCTCAGCTTTAATGCAAAATCATTGTTTAAAAGTATCAGTTTTATAAGCTCTTCTTCGTGGCATGTTGTAATTTTTTTAACCTGCGGCTTAATGACAGGTTTTGCAGCCTTAACCAAAGTCTTTTGTTTAGTACTTCTCTTATTGTATTCTTTAATTATAGACTCTTTCGAAACACCTGCTTTTCTGGATAATTTTTCAAAAATCAATTCTCTTTCTATTTCGCTGTTTACATTTACTATATTGTCAAAAAAATTGTTTATATATTCAACTTTGTTAGAATTTTCAAGGATTTCTTTGAAATGAAATTCTAAAAAGCTATAATAATCTAATGAATTTTCGATTAATTTGTCGAAACCTGACTTCCCAAATTTATTCAAATATTCATCCGGGTCCTTCGCATCTTTCATTATAAGAACCTTTGCCTTCAAATTGTTCTTTTTAAGCAGATTAAGGGCTTTCAGAGAAGCCTTCTGGCCGGCTTCATCCGAATCAAATGCAATGTAAAAATTTTTGGAGTATCTTTTTAAAAGTTTTACCTGGTTTTCTGTAAAAGAAGTACCTAAGGCTGCAACAGCCGTGGAATAACCATGAACGTGCATTTTTATTACATCCATGTATCCTTCAACCAGAATAAAGCTGTTATCTTTTGCATTTTCTTTAGCTATATGTATTCCGTATAAATTATATCCCTTGTTAAAAACCAAGCTTTCGGGCGAATTCAAGTATTTGGGCAGCGAATCATCCAATACTCTTCCCCCGAACCCTATTATTCTTTTTTTAACATCAAATATAGGGAAAATTACTCTGTTTCTAAACCGGTCATAATATGTATCGTTTTTTTCGTTTCTTATTATTAATCCGGCTTTTAAAATGTCTTCTTCCTTATAACCCTCATTTTTTAGATGATTTAACAAATTATCCCATTCACCCATAGCATATCCAATTCCGAACAATTTTATTACATTTGATTTTATGTTCCTGGACCGCAAGTATTCGATTACATGAGGATAATTTCTTAAATTTTTATAAAAATAAGCAGCAGCATCCCTGTTAATCCTGTAAAGCTTATCTGCTGTTTCTTTATTGTTGTTTATTCTTGGCGAGTTGATTTCTTCCAGAACAATACCTGCTCTGTCTGCTAAATATTCGGCTGCTTCAACAAAAGTAAAATTCCTGTACTTTGTCAGAAAGCCTATGCTGTCTCCACTCTCACCGCAGCCGAAGCAATGAAATATCTGCTTGTCCGGAGAAACTATAAATGAAGGCGTTTTTTCTTTATGAAAAGGACAGTTGGTGCTGTAATTAGCGCCTGCTTTTTTTAAAGGTAAATATTCTTCTATTATATCTACAATATTATTTTGATCCAAGATTCTCTGTATAACGTCAGAATCCAACCTATAGGGCATAATATCACCATTATCCTAACATTGAAAATAAAGTATAACACATGAAAATAAGCTTGTCAATAATTTTTAATGACAAGCTGCAAATTTTTATGTTCAGCTTTTTCCGGCTGTTTTGCGGTCTTTTTCAAGCTTACAGCCAGGGTTTTGGTATGTACAAGTCATCAAAAACCTTCATTGCATACCTGTCGGTCATACCGGCTATATAGTCCTTTATAATCTCTTCCCTGCTGAAGCTGTTGTTGTTATAAATGTTAAGATAAAACTCAGGCAGGGCATCAAAATTCTTAGTATAGTATTCATATATTTTTTCAACAATGAACATTATTTTCTCATCTTCGCTTTTTGCAATCTTGTTATAATATACATTTTCAAACAAAAAATCACGAAGCTCTTTAGTCAGTTCTGCAACTTCATCACTCATAACAATATTATTTTTGTCTGCAGAGTTATGAATTATGTCCATTATCATTGTGTTTATTCTTCTGCCGTGGCTTGAACCCAGTTTAATAATAAACTTGTCCGGTATTTTAGTTATGATATTAGCTCTCACCGCATCATCGATATCATGGTTTATATATGCTATCCTGTCTGAAATGCTTACGATTTTTCCCTCAAGGGTAGCAGGCTCACATCCCGAAGGATGATTTAATATACCATCCCTAACTTCAAAAGTCAGGTTAAGCCCGGGCTTGTCATTTCTTATTTCCAGAAAATCAACAACTCTTAAGCTTTGCTCATTGTGCTTAAAACCATTGCACAGCTTTTTAAGTATTCTTTCTCCGGTGTGGCCAAAAGGAGTATGGCCTAAATCATGACCTAATGCGATTGCTTCGGTTAAATCTTCATTCAAGTTCAAGCTTCTAGCAATTGTTCTTGATATCTGAGACACCTCAAGGGTATGTGTAAGTCTTGTCCTGTAGTGATCTCCTTCAGGTGACAAAAAAACCTGGGTTTTATGTTTAAGCCTCCTGAATGATTTTGAATGCAGTATCCTGTCCCTGTCCCTTTGGAAGTCAGTTCTTATTTCACATTTGGGCTCATCTGTCCTTCTTCCCTTTGAATGTAATGCCTTGGCCGCATATTCAGACAGATGGTCTATTTCAAATTGCTCATATTTTTCTCTTATATTCAAACAATCACCTCCGAAGAAATAAAGTTGAAAAAATAGGGTTCGCAGGGGCATTCACCAATTTTTTAGGTCGCTATTATTCACAAAAGTTGGGAATACTGTGCGTTTGACATACCATCAATTTCTTTCTCCCTATCGGTCAAATAAATTGGGTATGTCATAAAGGGCATCTTAGAACTTTATTTTTTCGTTTATGAAGGTCACCAGATCATCAATTTTTATTCTAACCTGCTCCATTGTATCCCTGTCTCTTACAGTTACTGTATTATCTTCCAAAGAATCAAAGTCAAATGTAATGCAGTAAGGTGTTCCTATTTCATCGTGTCTTCTGTATCTTTTTCCTATGCTCCCGCCGTCGTCATAATCAATGTTAAAATGCTTGCTAAGAGTTTTATAAAGCTCTTCCGCCTGTTCATTCAATTTCTTTGTTAAGGGAAATACTGCAGCTTTAAAGGGTGCCAAAGCAGGATGAAGCTTCAAAACAACCCTGTCCGTTCCATCTTCCAATATTTCTTCATTGTATGCATCAACCAGGATGGCCAACATTACACGGTCCACACCCACCGATGGTTCAACGCAGTAAGGTATGTACTTTTCATTTGTAACAGGATCTACATAATATAAGTCTTCTCCTGATGTGTTTATGTGCTGCTTAAGGTCATAATCTGTTCTGTCGGCAATTCCCCAAAGTTCTCCCCAGCCAAAGTGGAACAAATACTCAATGTCTGACGTACCCTTGCTGTAATGTGACAGTTCAGCCGGTTCATGATCTCTGAAACGAAGTTTTTCCTTGCTGATACCAAGGCTTAGAAGCCAGTTCATGCAGAATTCTTTCCAGTAGTAGAACCATTCCATATCTTCACCCGGTTTGCAGAAAAATTCCAGTTCCATCTGCTCAAATTCTCTTGTTCTAAATGTGAAATTGCCCGGTGTAATCTCATTTCTGAAGGATTTTCCAATTTGACCGATACCAAAAGGAATTCTCTTACGCATTGAGCGCTGGACATTTTTAAAGTTTACAAAAATACCCTGGGCAGTTTCAGGTCTTAAATAAAGCTCCGACTGGGAATCCTCAGTTACTCCCTGAAATGTTTTAAACATAAGGTTGAATTTTCTTATGGGTGTAAAATTTTGTGCTCCGCATTCAGGACATTTTACTTTATTTTCAGAAACATATGCTTCCATTTCATTGTTTGTCCAGCCGTCGACTATTTTTACATCTCCTGTTTCCTTCATATAATCCTCTATAAGCTTGTCAGCCCTGAATCTTGCCTTACATTCCCTGCAGTCCATTAAGGGGTCCGAAAATCCTCCCACGTGGCCGGAAGCAACCCAGGTAGTGGGATTCATTAGTATTGCAGCATCCAGTCCCACATTTAAGGGGCTTTCCTGTATGAATTTCTTCCACCATGCTCTTTTTACATTGTTTTTAATTTCTACGCCCAAAGGACCATAATCCCATGTATTTGCCAGACCCCCGTAAATTTCAGAGCCCGGGAAAATAATACCTCTGGATTTAGATAGCGATACTAATTTTTCTAAACTGTTTTTTTCTGTTTTTGCCATAAGTTACCTCCATTTATATATATGATTAAAGGATGTGATTTCTGTTATCTTGCACAAGGGTGAATGTATTGATCCGCAAGAAAATGATGTTTCGTCCGCGAATTTATTTGCATACAAAAATCTTTCATCCCATATAGGGACGAAAGATTTTACTTCCGCGGTTCCACCCTATTTGACAAGGCACTGCCTCATCCTCTTAATTCAATGACTCAAAAGCTCCCTTCATCCACGCATCCTTGTCAGCTTTCACCCTGTCTGACTCTCTGCAAATTCAGCATAGACTACTCTTCTTTCTCACAGTCTCTGTTTTAATACAATGTAACAAAATAATCTTTTTATGTCAATATTTTCTTTTTAAAATTGTCCGTTATTTTGGTCAAACGTGAATTGACAAAGTAAATGCAACCCCATGATTCAAATATAGTTGCTTTTAGTCTTACAAATTTAAAGTTGCGTTTAGTTATGCAATATATATTTATATTAATTTTTATTAATTTGTATCTCTCCCATGGGAGAGACTGCATTTAGTCTTGCAATTTTTCTCCTTTCGCCTCAAAGTGATAATATATCTTTACGGGATTTAAGGAGTGACTTACATGGCTAAAAATAAACACTTAACTGATTTAGACCGTTTACAAATTCAACATGGTCTTTTACATCGTAATTCCATTAAAAAAATTGCTTTCGACCTTGATAAAGACCCAACTACAATTTCTAGAGAAATTCGTAAGCGTGCAGTATCAAGCAACAAATGTCCACCTCACAGAACTCCTAATTGGTGCATACATAGGTTTAGCTGCTCTAAACATTATTTATGTGAAGACAAGCCTAATTGCATTAAACAATGCCGGCTTTGCAAGTTATGCAATAACCTATGCTCTGATTTTGTTGAGGATATCTGTAAAAAACTTTCTTTTCCACCTTATGTGTGCAATGGCTGCCCTGATGAGCATATCTGTGTTTTAAGAAAAAAATATTATTTTCATAATCCGGCTCATCAAAACTACCGCAAAATACTGGTTGAGACAAGAGAAGGTGTAAACATTTCAGAAGATGAACTCGTGCAATTAGATGAATTTATCAGCCCTTTAATTATGAAGGGGCAATCTGTCCATCATATCGTCGTTAATAACAAGGATGAGTTTTCTGTCAGTGAAAAATCCCTTTATCGTTATGTTACTGAGGGCTTATTAAAAGCAAGAAATATTGATATGCCTCGGGTATGCCGCCTTAAGCCACGCAGCTGTAAACCCCTTGAACATAAGGTGGACAGTGCATGTCGCATCGGACGAACGTATGATGACTACAAGACTTATCTTAGCCAGCACAATGACATATTTGCAGTTGAGATGGATTCAGTAGTTGGTCGAATCGGCGGCAAAGTTTTGCTTACACTTATGTTTAAGTCTTGTGACTTAATGCTTGCCTTTATTAGGGATAGAAATACTTCCCAGTCTGTAATTGATATTTTTAATTGGTTATATGAAATCTTGGGAAGAGATCTTTTTAGTAAAATGTTGCCTGTTTTGTTAGGTGACAACGGCTCTGAGTTTTCTAATCCAATGGCTATAGAATTTGATAGTGACGGTAATAGTCGAACCAAAGTATTCTATTGCGATCCCAGGGCAAGCTTCCAGAAGCCTAATGTGGAACTAAACCATGAATTCATAAGAAAAGTCCTGCCCAAAGGAAGCTCTTTTGATAATTTAGAACAGGGAGATATCAACCTCATGATGTCTCACATAAATTCTTATTCAAGAGCTAAATTAAACGACAAATCTCCACATCAGTTGTTTAATTTCCTTTATGGGCAGGGCATTCTTGAAAAGTTGGGCCTTAAGATAATACCTCCAAACGAGATTATTCTTAACCCATCTTTACTTAAAAGGTAATTATTTTTTAATCATATTCCTGTAAAGATATTAAATTAAATCACCTTTTCTTAGGGGTGGCGTTTACTATTGCAATATTTCTTTAGATTCCTCACCCTCTATTTAGTATACACTTTTTTCTTGCCTTTACCATTGTTTTTTTGAAATTATATACTCTAAATCCCGAATTTTTCAGTTTTAGTTGCAAAGTTTTACCGACTAAATGCTATCCACCTGCTTTTCCCTAAAAAAGTTGCATTTACTTTGACCATTCACCAAAAAAGAAAGAGCGTATGATTAAAATAAAGGGGGACGTTATATTTAAATGTTACACGCGCTTTCTTTTTTTATATTATGTGATAAATCATCTTTTTTATTCAATAATTTTAAATAATTTTGGGTACTTTCGGAGTACGTTTCTTTTTGTTCTTGCACATTGCCGTGAGAGGGGCTGCAGTTAAAATTTACTAGAATTTATTCAAGCGGATTTCTGCCTTGAACAAGTCGCCGTCTATACTCAGTTCAAGGGACCCTTCCTGAACTTCCATCAAGCTTTCGGCAATTGCTAGCCCTAAACCGCTTCCTTCTGAGCTTCGGGACACATCGCCTCTTTTGAATCTTTCCATAAGCTCATTTACGGGAATATTAAGTTCATAAGCTGATATATTTTTAAAACTCACAAATACATTGTCTTCGTTTTCTGAAATTACAATATATACTCTTGAACCTTCAAGGGTATATTTGAAAATATTAGAAAGGAGATTTTCCATCACTCTGCTTAAAAGCCGCCCGTCTGCCCTGGCATATATTTTTTCATCTGATGCCGTAACCTTGAATACTAAATTCAATTCTTGTATTTTTTCGTCCAATTCTCCCAGCAGCTGCTCAATCAGTGAATTTATATGGACTCTTTCGAATTTTGGCTCAATGCTGCCGCTGGTTGCTTTTGCAGCTTCAAACAAGTCTTCTGTAAGTTTTTTTAGTCTGCTGGACTTCCTTTCCAGCACATCCAGATACTTTGGAGCATTTTCAGAATCCAGCCCTTCTCTTTTCAACAAATCCACATAGGAAATGATGGATGTAAGAGGTGTTTTTATGTCGTGGGATACATTTGTTATCAGTTCAGTTTTCAGTTTTTCGCTTCTAACTTCATTTTGAACCGCTGATTTAAGGCCTGAGGTTATTTCGTTGATATCTCCCGAAAGCTGCCTGAATTCACCGATGCCTTCCAATTTTATCTTGAAATCATAATCGCCGTTTTTGGCTATCTGCAATCCTTCTTGTATTTTGTGAAAATGTGTAACTTTTTTATATATGATGTATGTTGTAATAATTATAATTATCGCAAGCAATAATGGCTTATCAGCGGAGTAAACAGAAACGAAAATAACAAATACTGCCGCTCCTATTGTTTTGTACATTAGAGGACCTGATGCTGCCATTTCTGTCAGTGTTTCAATTGATTTGGACACTAGAATATAAATTACCGAATGTTTGATAAAAGTTCCGTTTTTAATATGCCTTACCAAAGAAAGAAACAGTATTAATAAAAGTGCTGATATTGCTGCTGTTATTATGAGCATTGCCAATCTCATAAGATTTTCGCTGGTAAATTTGATATCTAATACATTGGAAAATTCCATTCTGATTACTGCTGTAATCCCGGCAAGAACAATTATATTTAGATCCGTAAACAGTTTGTCGAAGGATGTGAGATGAATTTCGCTGCTTTCATTGTTTCCTGCCGCTATTCCTGCTGATGATATAAGATATGAAAAACATGCCAGAGCCAAAAGAGAACATAGGACTATCACAGCTGTGTTCCTGATTAGTATCTGCCTGTCAGAATTCCATCTGTTTACTCTGTTTAAAAGTGCATCATCTTCTATGGCGGCATAAATATGCATATTTTTATTAAAGGTTCCTGATTCGAATATATCGGTCAGGGAATCTGAAACTATGCCTCCGTTTTCAGGTCTTAATTCTATCCCATTTTCGTCTAAAAAAATATAAGCGTTGCGGAGTGAATAAAAATCTTTGTCAGGATTATCGGTATTTGTCGTCTCATTTTCCCCGTCTGTAGCATAGTAAATGTAACCTTGGGGCAAATTAAGCTCACTGATTATCTTTTCGTAGTTTGCCAGGTCTGAATTAATTATTGATTCTTTTATTTCTTGGATTTCCTGGTGTTTATCAATAAAAAATAATTCTTTTGTTTCCGAATTGTCCTCATAATTATTTTCTGCTATATAGTTATTGTATAAATTTGTAAGCTGCCAGTTATCCTTTATGTCTATCTTATCAACGGTTCCTCCGCTTAGTATATAGTCTTCGTTTTTATATACCCGCATTATAAATTCAAGACGCTTTGCCGCACTCCTAAGGTCATTGCTTATAGTGTCGCTTTCCAAATAGTGTTTCACAGCAATACTCTCATAATTTTTAACCTTCAAATATATATTCAAAGCTGAAGATACTCCTATCATAAGGAATGCTATAAGCAGAACAAATGCTGATAATTTTGTAATATACTTTTCTTTAAATATCTTCCACTTTGTAACCAACACCCCACACCACCTTAAGGTACCTTGGATTTTTAGGATCTATTTCAAT